>FWPU01005428.1_pt1 | contig 27166 bp, 19 predicted proteins | sample 2228361 | NCBI WGS metagenome assembly FWPU01 (sample SAMEA103939777, study PRJEB20133) | metagenome
CGTGGAACTGTCGGCACAACCATAGTCAGACACAGCTTTTAATTGAACTGTATATGTCCCCGGTGACAAATAGGTATGCCAGGGTTGGAACTGTCCCGAATAATTGCCGTCTCCAAAGTCCCATACCCATTGGGCTATCACTCCGGTGCCGCCTACCCAACTGTTGTTCGTGAAAAACATGCTGTCCCCGATACAAACAGGACTCTGGGCACTGAAGGTAATGTTGGGTTGAGGCTCAATAAATACTGTTTTAGAGACAGAATCTTTGCATCCGTATGAATTGGTTACTACCAAACTTACAATCTTTCCACCTGAAGTTGCATAAATGATATTTAAAGCATCTTGTGTAGTTAGAGTGGGTGGTGTAGCACCGGATCCCAAATACCATTGATATGAATATCCTGCGCCGGTACTCCCTGTATTGATGTATGAGACCGGCATATTATTGATACATATATTTGACGGCGCATTAAAATCTGCGTTGACAATGCCTCCGGGTAAGATATTAACCGTTGCATTATCCGAAGCAGAGCATCCATTTGGGTCTGTATAAGTAACGGTGTATGTAGATGGAGTAGTTGGAGCCACTGTAATCGATTGTGTAGTTTGTCCATTGGACCATAGAAAACTTCCTCCGGGCGGATTGACATTCGCAGTTAAAGTAACAGGTTGACCGGCGCATGTTACAGTGTCGTTAACCTGCACTGTAGGATTAGGATAAACGACTATGGTTCCGGATGCCGTATTTGAACATCCTGTGGATAATGTATATGTCACATTAAATGTTGTAGTAGAAGTAACCGTCACATTGATGGTTTGTGTGGTGTATCCGCCGGGGGACCAGGAATAAGTTCCACCGGAAGGACTTACCACTGCTGTCAACGTTCCATTTTGGCCCAGACATACCGTATCATTTGCCACACTCACAGAAGGAACCGGATTAACTGTCACATTTGTACTGGCCGAATTGGTACATCCATTAGACCCCGTAACTGTCACGGTATATGTGCCGCTTGCTGCAGTAGTGGCATTCGGTATCGACGGATTTTGAACATTTGAAGAAAAACTGTTGGGTCCGGTCCATGAATATGAAGTAAATCCACCTGCAGAAAAAAGATTTAACGTTTGACCGGCACATATAGGAGAGTTGGAAGATGGATTTGGATTAGGCAAGGGATTTACCACCACATTGGTAGTGGTAGAAGCCGAGCAACCAAATCCGTTTGTCACTGTCAATGTATACGTACCGCTTGCAGCAGTAGTGGCATTGGGTATCGACGGATTTTGCAAATTTGACGAAAAGCCATTAGGGCCTGTCCAGGAATATGAACTCATTCCATTGGGTCCTCCGGTTAGATTTAACGTTTGACCGGCACAAATGGGCGAGTTTGAAGAGGCTGTAGGAGAAGGCAATGGATTCACCGTTACACATACCATATTGGAATATACTGTTTGATTGCATGATGTAATTCTTGACCTGAAACATGCATTTGATGTAAGCGGCCCGTAGGTATAGGTAGGCGTAGTGGCACCGGGGATATTGGACCAGGTTACTCCTCCATCAGTAGATATCTGCCATTGTTGAAATGTTCCGACATAACCGGACGCTGTCAAGGTCACACTTTGACCGGAGCAAATAGTATTTGGAGATACGCTTGCCGTTCCGGGATTTGGATTTGCAGGACCATAGCATATGGTCAACACCACCCTGTCCACACATACTACTCCATTAGGCGTTCCCACCAATGTATTTACCCCTCCATAATTATAACCCGGAAACCCATTGCAACCATAATTTGTGGAGGAAGTAGGATGTACATTGCACGCCCCACAATTACAGGTATACCCTCCAAGTACGGCAGAACCAACAGAGGTTCCGTTAATGGTTGTTGGCATACTGGTACCGCCACAATCACTTACATAATATGTGACAGTGATTTGATAAACAACATTCCCGGCAGGAACCGGATCAACAAAAGTTCTGTTAAGCGTCATTGCCTGACAACAAAAGCAACTACCTCCGAAACACCAATAATCATCTCCACATACATTACAACAACCCAATGATTGCGCTCCATCAATATCAATGGTCAAAGTGATATTTGTACAAGATTGAGCCGTAATTTTACTATTGTTGAATAAGGCAACAAAACCAAAAAAAACCATCAAACGGATAAAATATTGTATTTTTTTCATAAGCTTATTTTAATTTTATTTTACCTCAAAATAATTCATGGCATATCTATAAAAGTTTGCTGCCGAAATTCCCCATACCTGCAATTTAATTTTTAAAGCATTGTTTGTTTGGCAATCACCCGTCAATGTTTGTCCCGCGCCAATAGTCAAAGTTTTTGTTTCCATGGTGTTTATCCATTGTTTTGATTGCGTAAAAATGGCAGGTTGCCACGATACCGTCACATCCACATTATTTTTATTGACCAATTTCAAAATGATCACATCCTCTCCATCACATTGAGATAAGGCAAAATATGCTTCTACACCGTCTTTCTCATGATGTCCTGAAACAGTTAAAAAAACTCCTTGCCAATTTAAGTTGTTTTGGCTAAATGTATACGTTGTTATTAAAAATAACCCTATCAATATATTTTTCTTCATGGTTCTCAAGTATTTTAAAGTTTTCAACAAATATAAAAAATTTGTTAATAAATTTACTTGATTTTTGTCTTGTTTTTAAATAAAACTCATGAATAAAATCTAAATATTTGTTTTACAAATATTTAAAAGCTACATGTAGTTGCTTAACGTATCAGTGTGATTGAACCTTTTTGATTGAGAACACGTTTATCGAACAATTTTACTTTCAAAAAATAATAATAAATTCCTTCAGATGCCGGTTTATTTTGAAAAGTGCCATCCCAGGATGCTTTGTTTTTATCAATACTTTCAAATACAAGGTTACCCCAACGATCGTAAATTCTAAATTCCAGGTATTCAATGCAATTATTAAACGGAGTAATTTCATCGTTTCTACCGTCATTGTTTGGTGAAAAAATATTGGGAACAAAAATATCACCACAATTCCACTCATCTACATAAACCCTCACACAATTTGTGTTTGTACAAGTATAATTGTCCGCCCTTACACAATATTCTTGTGTATGACCGGGACTCACCCATTGTTCACTACACATTTTACACAAAATATCTTGATTTAACCATACCAATGGATAATCAGCATTTGCAATTAAATGAGCCGACGTGCCGGATGAAATGTTTGTGTCGCAACAAATATGAATAGTTGGCTTTTTCAGGTTATCAACTTTTATAGTTTCTTCATAAAATCTGCAAAAGGGTGATTCCACTATTATCGAATAATTTCCTGCACACAATTGATCTGTATAAAAAGTGGAGTAATCAGAATTATAAAATTTATATTCACAAGTACCGTTGGTAAATACTTTGCCTGTACACTCACCTCCACAATCATCAATTTTCGAAATATTTGGTTGGAGGTCTGGAAGTTTGTAAAACATTAAAAAAGCATCCCCAGATCCACCATGATAAACCGTATCACCATTGATGTTGCCACGAGGATAGGAAGAAGCATTTAAAACATTATTGACTTCGCCACCTACAAATAAATGATTATTCGTCAGTCCGATACATGATTTTTGATCGCTGCCATCACCGCCGGCATAGGTAAGCCACATCAACCTGTCATCTTTTGAAAATGCAGCTATTGCAATATCAAATAATCCGGTATATGTTTTAGTATTTAATTGTCCATCACATGAAGGCGTGATAGGTAAATCTGAAGATGCAGAAGAAAAAGTAACAAATAAATTATCACATGAATCCACTGTCAAATGATCAAATGAACCAATCAATCTGTCTGTACCTGAACCACCCAAATAGGTAGACCACAAAATATTCACAGATGTATCAAGCTTCATCAAAAAAATATCCTCGTTACCGGCCGGGTTGTTTTGAAAAAATTTACCTGAATTTTTTAACGGGAGGTCTTGTGAGGAAGTAAACCCCATCATATATAAATTATTTTCCCCTGTGTTTATTAGGTCATAAGCCAAATCATTGCCTGAACCTCCTAAATAGGTACTTTTGATCAGATTTCCACTTAAATCCAAAGCCAATAAAAAGTTGTCAAACCCACCATTTAAAACCGTTTGGAAATATGCTCCGGTCTGTTTGAGTGGAAAATCATTCGAATTGGTATATCCTGTCAACCAAAGCCTGTCCGGGGTGATTGCTATGTTGTTGGAATAATCTGAACCTGTTCCGCCGACAAATCCGCCCCAACGGTATACACTTTGCTGGTTAAATGAAATAATAAAACCATCTAAAGCACCTTTAACCTGGGGTGATTGAAAATTGCCGGAGATATTTGTCAACATCCAATCAGAGGATCCCGAAATACCGGTCACATATATGTTTCCATAGACATCATTCCCCAATTGATGGGCATATTCATCATCTGAACCTCCCAAATATGTAGACCAAATTAAGTTCGCTGCACTGTCAAATTGTACAATGGTAGCATCCCACCCACCGCCCAATTGATTTTGAATGTACCCTCCGGGTTTGGGTTGAACCGGATAATCCGTTGAATAGGTATTTCCGCACAAATACACAGATTTGTCAGGAAGTATTGTTATATCATAAAAAAACTCTCCTCCCGATCCGCCAAAAAATGTAGACCATAAGATTTGACCTTGATTGTTGTATTTCACTATCAATCCATCTCCACAACAAGTAATGTAGCTTCCATAATTGACAGATTGAAAAAAGCCGCCTGAAGATACTACGGGAAAATCAGGAGAAATGCTATAACCGGCCACATATACATTTCCTTCGCCATCTGTATCTAAAGCATAATAAGCATCGGCATCCGTACCGCCAAAAAAACTAAACCATTCAACCTCATAAGTAGCCGATAAATTTTTACTTTTTAATGGATCAAATTTCAATATGGTACAATTTTGACCAAATTTTTCAGTACTGCCGGCTATAAAATTCGTTGTTTCTTGAAATTTATTTCCTGTAAACTTTTCCTTAAAAGAGAGTTTGCCTCCAAAAAAATTCAATTCAAAGCCATTTTTCAATTTTAACTCAATTTCTTCTGAAAAATAAAAATTGATGTAATTCTTCTCTTCGGGGAAACCTGTAAAAGTCCAAAGCATTTTTTCATTCTCCTCAAGTTGTATCGAAAGATCCAAACCCGGCAAAACATTTTTAATGTCAACTCTATCGTACACCTGATTAATTGATAATTGGTTTTGGCGATAATATCTGTGTTCTCCTATATACTCTGAAAAAGTGACATTTTTTTGTGCGATTTCATGAGAAGGCCACTCCATCAACATTCGGTTCACTTTGGTTACCGGCTTTTGGTTAATTGTATCCCCGGAATAAAATGTGAGAATAATTCCATAATTAAATCCAAACATTTGCCATGTGCCTCCATTATAAAAAAACAGTACTGAATCACTGCCGGTCTCATGTAACATGTTTTTCGGGTATTTTTCGAATCCTTTTTGTCCCTTTAAAATCCGGCCATTTAAAGAGAACCAGGTCAACAATATCAATAAAAACCAACGCATTTATGAACCATAGATAAGACACTCAAAATTAAAAAATTAAACAAAAAAGCCGGCAAATAGCCGGCAAATTTATATTTCGTTAAAAGGATTTATGTTTTTTTATTCTTCCCCGTAAAGTTTTTTCAAAAACTCATCATATGTGACATTTACCTCCTTAATATTAACCTCATTCTCAAGTTTCTCAAATAATTTAATTCTTAAAACATCCTTATAATATTTATTTAACTCATCACGGTTGGACAAAACTTTAAAAACCATTTGTTTGAGTTCTTCATCTGCAGGAAGAGGTATACCTTTGGAATAATAATAATCAATGACAAGCGATTTTACATATTCTTCAATTTCGTTAAACTCGGCCGATAAATTGTATTTTTCTATCAATTTAGTCTCTATAATATCCCATTTGAGTTGTTTTGAGTACTCGGGATACTCTTTTTCAAGTTGTTCGTCAGTGATAGGTTTTTCGTTTACTGCTTTAATCCATTTTTTCATAAATTCATCCGGAAGATCAAAATTATAATGTTCCATCAACGCTTTTTGTATATTTTGATGAAACAAATACCGGATGTCGCTGTTTAGGCCTTTTTGCATATCCTCTTTAAGGCGTTGTATGAATTCTTCTTCACTTTTCACCGAATCTTTACCATAAATTTTATCGAAAAATTCTTGATTTAATTCTGCCGGTTCAAGATGGTTGATTCGTTCTACCGTATATTTCATGCGGGTAATTTCATCGGCTTTTTCGGGCACAATATGAAAGCGTTCAGCGATTTCTTCCCTGCTCCATATTTGATGCGGATTAAATACAAAAGATTCGCCTTGTTTAATAGTCCTGATTTTACTTTTTAATTCATCGTCTTTGACCTGATTGATCAGAATGGTTGTTTTATGATGAACGCCTCCCTCGACAATATTGCCATTTTCATCACATTCTTCAGCATTCCCGTAAAGAATATCTTCATCTCCCGGGGTTTCCGGTGTAGTAACTTTGCCGTAGCGTTTTCTTAGTTCCTCTATTTTCTTTTGCACCAATTCATCTGTAATTTCAGCAACATATTTTGTCACTTTTACTTTAGATGGATCAGGGTCGATATCCGGCGACAAGCCAATTTCATATTCAAACTCAAATTCTTGATCTTTTTCCCAATCGATTGGTTTTTCATTTTGTTTGGGCAAAGGAAAGCCCAATACCTGCAAATTATTTTCTTTGATATAGTTATCAATTTCGCGGTTCAATATCTTATTGATCTCTTCCACCAAAAGCGAAGTTCCTACCATTTTTTTAATCATATGGACAGGCACCTTGCCCGGGCGGAAACCCGGAATTCTTGCTTTTTTACTGTATTCTTTTAATGCTTTTTGATATTGTTGTTCATAATCTGCCGGTTCTAATTTAACTTTTAGAATGGCATTCAATTCATCGATTTGATTTTTTTCGATATTCATATCAAATTTGGATTGTGAAAATAATTAAACAAGTGCGGATGGAGGGACTCGAACCCCCACGCCTTGCGGCGCCAGATCCTAAGTCTGGTGCGTCTACCAATTTCGCCACATCCGCATTTTATTAAAAACAGGTTGCAAAATTAGCATTTTTATCGTTTGGACATGTTTAATTTTTGATTTTCTATAAACCATGCATGGTAAATATTTACATATTGCGCCTGTATTGGCCTCCCACGTCAAATAGTGATTGTGTAATTTGACCTAAGGTACAATACTTGGTTACTTCCATTATCATTTCAAACATATTTTCGTTACGTATGGCTGCTTGTTGAAGCTTATTCAACCATTCGGCAGATTCTTTTTCAAATCTTTTTTGTTGGTTGCGAACGGTCTCGATTTGCTGTTGTTTCTCTTGTTCGGTAGCCCTGATCACCTCTCCGGGAAGTATGGTGGGCGAACCTTTTGAAGATAAAAATGTATTTACACCTATAATGGGCAATTCACCTGTATGTTTCAATGTTTCGTAATACAAGCTTTCTTCTTGAATCTTACTCCGCTGATACATAGTTTCCATTGCCCCCAATACACCTCCGCGTTCGGTTAACCTGTCAAATTCTGCATACACTGCTTCTTCCACAAGATCGGTAAGCTCTTCAATAATAAACGAACCTTGTAAAGGATTCTCATTTTTAGCCAATCCAAACTCTTTGTTAATGATTAGTTGTATTGCCATAGCACGTCTTACACTTTCTTCGGTAGGAGTGGTGATGGCTTCGTCATACGCATTGGTATGTAGTGAATTACAATTATCATAAATGGCATACAGTGCTTGTAAAGTTGTACGTATATCGTTAAAATCTATTTCTTGTGCATGCAAAGATCTACCGGAGGTTTGAATGTGATACTTCAACATTTGACTTCTTTCATTGGCCCCGTATTTCAACTTCATGGCTTTTGCCCAAATTCTTCTGGCAACCCTGCCTATGACCGAATATTCGGCATCCATGCCATTGCTGAAAAAGAAAGATAAATTGGGAGCAAAGTCATTGATTTGCATCCCTCTGCTTAAATAGTATTCCACGTAGGTAAAACCATTGGCTAAAGTAAAAGCCAACTGGGTAATGGGATTGGCTCCTGCCTCTGCAATATGATATCCGCTTATGGAAACCGAGTAGAAATTACGAACCTGATGGCGTATAAAATAATCCTGAATGTCTCCCATCAAACGAAGGGCAAATTCTGTAGAAAATATACAGGTATTTTGAGCTTGATCCTCTTTCAAGATGTCTGCTTGTACTGTACCACGAACTACTTTTAAGGTTTCGCGTTTGATGTTTTCATATACATCGCGGTCCAAAACCATATCTCCGGTCACCCCAAGCAACATCAACCCCAATCCATCATTACCTTCAGGTAATGGTGCATTATAAACCGGTCTAGGCACAGGAGAATTTCTGAATATTTCTTCTATTTTTTTATTCACTTCATCTTCCAGACCGTTTTGTTTGATATACAGTTCACATTGCTGGTCTATGGCCGTATTCATAAAGTAGCCCAATAGCATAGGGGCGGGGCCATTAATCGTCATACTCACCGAAGTTTTTGGATCGGCCAAATTAAAACCGGAATAAAGTTTTTTGGCATCATCTAAGCAACATACACTAACTCCCGAATTTCCGATTTTTCCATAAATATCGGGTCTGACGTCAGGATCAAACCCATAAAGTGTCACACTATCAAAAGCAGTGGACAGTCTTTTGGCAGGCATGCCATAGCTCAAATAATGGAAACGCTTATTGGTTCTCTCGGGACAACCTTCTCCGGCAAACATTCTGGTGGGGTCCTCACCCTCGCGCTTAAAAGGATAAATTCCTGCTGTATACGGAAAACTTCCGGGAACGTTTTCACGAAGCATCCAATAAAGCAAATCACCCCATGATCTGTATTTTGGGGTAGCAACTTTGGGCACTTTCGTATGTGCTAAAGTTTCATGATAAGTTTTGACTTTTATGTCTTTGCCTCTAACCTGATATACATAATAATCATCGGCATAGCGTTGTTTTTCTTGTTTCCATGTTTTGATTTTCTCCCAATGATGTGGATCGAGATTTTTCTTTATTTTATTGAATTCAGCAAGCAGCGTTTTCAACATTTCGTCTTGTGCTGCCTTTTTCTCAATTTTTTCGAGCGTTTCTTCGATGCTATCGTTGTTTTGATCAAGGGCCGCAATATGTTTCATGGTATGAAACAATGCAAACAATTTTTCGGCTATATCTGCCTGATTTCTTGCCCATTGATCGTAGTTCCTGTTGGTTTCTGCAATTTCACTTAAATACCGGGTTCTTTTAGGGGGGATAATGTAAATTTTTTGTGACATTTCATTACTAATCTCAAGTTTTGAACGTAAGGGTGCTCCGGTTTTTGCGGCAATCGTGTCCATTAACTTTTTATACAACCTGTTTGTTCCCGGATCGTTAAATTGAGAGGCAATGGTTCCAAATACCGGTAACTCTTCATCAGGGACATCAAACAATTGATGATTTCTTTTATATTGTTTTCTTACGTCTCTTAGTGCATCTTCGGCACCTTTTTTATCAAATTTGTTAATGGCAATAACATCGGCAAAATCAAGCATGTCGATTTTTTCCAACTGTGAGGCAGCACCAAATTCGGGGGTCATCACATACAAGGAAACATCGCTAAAATCAAGTATTTCAGTATCACTTTGTCCGATACCGGATGTTTCTAAAATTATCAAGTCAAAATCACCGGCACCTTTTAAAACATTCAATGCATCTTTGACATATTTGCTTAAAGCAAGATTACTTTGACGGGTTGCCATTGACCTCATGTAAACACGCGGATTGGATATGGAATTCATCCTGATTCTGTCGCCTAATAAGGCCCCTCCTGTTTTTCGCTTACTGGGATCAACAGAAATAATTCCCAAGCGTTTGTCGGGAAAATCAAGCAAAAATCGTCTCACCAACTCATCAATCATACTGGATTTTCCGGCCCCTCCGGTGCCAGTGATACCTAAGACCGGCGTTTTACATTTTTTTGAACGTTGTTCGACAGCTTTTACATAAGCCCCGTGTTTTTGTGGAAAATTTTCAAAAGCAGAAATCAAACGGGCTATTTTAAATACATCTTTTGAGTTATAATCAATAAATGATTCATCTAAATAATCCCCCACAGGAAAATCAGAACGTTGAACCAGGTCATTAATCATGCCTTGCAAACCTAACTCCCTACCATCGTCAGGATGATAAATTCTGGTAATACCGTATGTTTCGAGCTCTTTTATTTCAGAGGGCAATATAGTACCACCACCACCACCAAATATCTTTATATGCCCACATCCCTTTTCTTGCAGGAGGTCATACATGTATTTGAAGAATTCCATATGTCCTCCTTGATAAGATGTGACGGCTATCGCCTGTACATCTTCCTGAATGGCGCAATCTACAATTTCTTGCACGCTCCGGTTATGTCCAAGGTGTATAACCTCAACACCGGTACTCTGCATAATTCTCCGCATTATATTGATTGCCGCATCATGCCCATCAAACAACGATGCAGCAGTGACAATTCTAATATGGTTTTTTGGCTTGTATACGTCTGATTTTCTTTCAGCCCTGATAGATATTGCTTTTTCTTTGGTTGATTTCATATGCAGGTAGTTTATTCTTACAAAAATAACAATAAATTGTTGGCAAATTTAAGATTGTAAAATAAAATAAATCGCTCTCCTTAATAAGTAATAAAACCATTTTTTTATTTTTAACGATAAAAGTTATTGAAATTTGTCTCCCGCGAATACTTCAATAATTTTGTAAAATAAAGAAAGATCTCTGCAAATTGAATATTGTTGATCATGATAAATTCCTTTTATCATGAAAGATAATTATTTTTCAATTAAACTTATTCGGTTATTTTAAAGAAATGGAAGAGAATTTAAAATTAAAAATTCTCTTCCATTTTAAAATAATAAAAAACGCATTGCAAAAAGCAATGCGTTTTTTAAGTACAAAATCTATCTGTTTTTAACCTCCAAAATCGTCGAACGAAATGTTTTCTTCAGGAACACCAAACTCTTCGCACATCTTTAACACTGCGGCATTCATTGCAGGTGGACCACAGAAATAATACTCAATATCTTCCGGAGCTTCATGCTTTGAAAGATAATTGTCTATCAATGCTTGATGCACAAAGCCCACAAATCCATCCCCTTCCGGATCATCAAGGCTCTTTTTCACTTTCCAATTATCTTCCGGCAAGGGCTCACTCAATACCACATAAAACTTAAAGTTTGGAAATTCTTTTTCAATCTCTCTAAAATCCTCAATATAAAACAATTCACGTCTTGAACGACCTCCATACCAAAAACTCACTTTTCTGTTTCTTTCTTTCAATGTATGGAAAAGATGAAACAAGTGAGAACGAAGCGGAGCCATTCCTGCACCACCACCTATATAAATCATTTCGGCTCCGGTGTGCTTTATATGAAACTCACCGTAAGGTCCGGAAATTGTTACTTTATCCCCGGGCTTTCTTGAAAATATGTATGAAGAACAAACACCGGGATTCACATCCATCCATGTATTTTTTTGACGATCCCAGGGTGGTGTGGCAATTCTCACATTTAGCATGATAATGTTGCCTTCGGCCGGATGATTTGCCATTGAATATGCTCTGAATTGTGGTTCAGTATTGACCATTTTTAAAGACCAAAGGTTGTATTTGTCCCATTCGGATTGAAATTCATTTGGATTTTTATGGTATTTTGGATGTGCTGTTATGTCAATATCTTTGAAATCTACAGTAATCACAGGTACATCAATCTGAATATACCCACCGGCTTCAAATTCCAAGTTTTCACCCTCGGGAAGTTGTACTACAAACTCTTTGATAAATGATGCCACATTGTAATTTGAAACAACTGTGCACTCCCATTTTTTGATACCAAAAACTTCGTCCGGTATGCGAATCTTCATGTCCTGTTTAACTTTCACCTGACAAGCCAAACGCCAATGATCCTGAATTTGTTTTCTTGAAAAATGTGGTACTTCTGTTGGTAATATCTCACCTCCACCTTCAAGAACCTGACATTTACACATGGCACAGGTTCCTCCTCCACCACATGCAGAAGGCAAAAATATTTTATTGTTGCCCAAGGTAGTCAATAAAGTGGAACCGGCTTCTACTACCAGTTCTTTTTTGTCGTTTATGATAATTTTTACCGGACCGCTGGTGGTTAATTTACTTTTTGCCCAAAGCAAAACAGTAATCAATAAAAATATCACCAGGAAAAAAACACCGGCAGCAAGCAAAACAATTGTTGTAGCATTTAATAGATACATAATCTGAAGTTTTTATATTTTAATTCCCATAAAACTCATAAAAGCAATTCCCATCAAACCTGTAATAATAAAAGTTATTCCCAGACCTTTAAGCGGTGCAGGAACATGCGAATAACGGATTTTTTCTCTTATGGCGGCAATAGCCACTATAGCAAGAAACCAACCCACACCGGCACCTAAAGCAAAAGCAGTAGCTTCTCCGATATTGGCATATTGACGTTCTTGCATAAATAATGAAGCTCCTAAAATAGCACAATTTACTGCAATCAATGGTAAAAATATACCCAAAGCACCATATAAAGCAGGAGCAAATTTTTCAACAGCCATTTCCACTATTTGCACAATTGTAGCAATTACTGCAATAAACATTATAAAACTCAAGAAACTCAAATCAACATTTGCCAAAGAAGGACTCAACCAAGACAAGGCACCTGCCTTCAACATATAATTTTCCAATAAATAATTGAATGGAACCGTAATTAATTCAACAAAAATAACCGCCAATCCTAAACCAAATGCCGTTTTTACGGTTTTTGACACGGCCAGATAAGAACACATGCCCAAAAAATAGGCAAAAATCATGTTCTCTATAAAAACTGATTTTACGAATATGTTTACGTATTCCATAATGCTTATTATTTTTCGATTAATTTTTTATTGTAACTTCTTTGAACCCAGATAATCACTCCCACGGTAATAAGCGCCATCGGTGGCAAAATCATCAAACCATTATTAAAATAACCCATTTCATAAAATGAGTCAGGGATGATCTGTACACCCATCAATTTGCCTGAACCAAATAATTCTCTGAAAAAAGCGACAATTATCAATATTATTCCATAACCCAAAGAGTTCCCTATTCCGTCAAGAAATGATTTCCAGGGAGTATTGCCTAATGCAAAGGCCTCAAGACGGCCCATTACAATGCAATTGGTAATAATAAGCCCCACAAATACCGATAATTGCTTACTTACATCATAAACAAATGCTTTCAAAACTTGATCCACAATGATTACCAATGAAGCCACCACGACCAATTGAACAATAATCCTTATACGGTTTGGTATGTAGTTTCTCATCAAAGATATAATCACGTTTGATCCGGCCACTACAAACAATACTGAAATTGCCATTACCAATGCCTGCTTCATTTGTACGGTAATAGCCAAGGCCGAACAAATACCCAACACCTGCACGGTGATTGGATTGTTGTCGTTTAGCGGATCTTTTATAAGCCGCATGTTTTTCGGTGAAAACAAGGGCTCTTTCACCTGTTGTTTTTCGGCTACTTCACTCATACTTGTTTATTTTTTAAAAAAGGTTCATAAGTTTTCATGGTTCTTTCTATCATTTCCGTAACGCCATTACTAGTAATTGTGCCTCCGGAAATTGCATCAACCCCATGCGGGTCATTGTCATCGGCTCCTCCTTTAACAACAATTACCGATTTAAAATTACCATTTTCGTCAAACAATTTTTTACCTACAAATTGTGCTTGAAACCATGGTTGACTGATTTCGGCACCCAATCCGGGTGTTTCTCCTTTATGATCAAAGACAGCACCGGCAATTGTATTTTTATCTTCGTCCAATGCCAAATATCCCCAAATAGGTCCCCATAGACCTTTGCCCACCATGGGAATAATATATTTGACCTTTCCATCATCTCCTTTATAAACAAATACGGGGAAATTTTTTTGACCTCCCGATTTAAATTCTGTCAAAATATCCACTTGAAAAGCTTCTACACCCGCTTTTTTGTTCCCATTTGCATCAAAAACATATGATTCCACTATGTATTTTTTGAATGCATCCTCTGCTTCGTCCCTGTTTACATTCATCCCCACACTCGAAAGTATGTTTTGCATTTTTTCATGCTCGATATTTTTCTTTTGCAAGGGTTTTAATGTTTCCGAAGTAAAAGCAAGTATAACGGAAACTATCAATGTCATAACTATTGCAAAAACAAACGTATATTTATTGCTATTTACATCTACACTCATACCTTTTAATTTTAATGAGTTGTTACACTTGTATTTTCTTTTAATTTTGGATAAATCACCGGTTTTCTGGCCAAACGGCGTTTGATATTGGCTTGAATAACATAGTGATCTATCAATGGAGCCATCACATTCATAAACAAAATTGCCAGCATCATCCCTTCCGGATAAGCGGGGTTGAAAACCCTTATTAAAATGGCAAAAACACCTATCAAGAAACCATAAATATATTTTCCCGTATTGGTTTGAGCTGCCGTTACGGGATCAGTTGCCATGAATACGGCCCCAAAAGCAAATCCTCCGATCATTAAATGATGTAAGGCGGGTATCTGCATCAATGTGTTGGCTCCAAAAGCATTAAAAATGGAAGCCATCACCCAGCCTCCCAAAAACACACTCAACATGACCCTCCAACTTGCTACTCCGGTAATCAATAAAAACAAACCGCCCAGCAAACAGGCAAGAGCACTTGTTTCGCCAATGGATCCGGGAATAAAGCCTATGAAAGAATCCATCAACGAATATTTAGCCGTGAAATCTTGTATGGGCATGTTGGCCGCAGCGTCTCCCAGAGCTGTGGCTCCTGTCACCGCATCTACGGTTCCGCTGAAAGGAGCATCGGCATACCATACAGCCGTTCCGGATATCATAGTGGGATAAGCAAAAAACAAAAATGCACGTGCTACCAATGCCACATTGACAAAATTCATTCCCGTACCTCCAAAAACCTCTTTGGCAAAAATCACGGCAAATGCCGTGGATACAGCCACCATCCATAAAGGCACATCGGCAGGCATAATCAAAGGTATCAAAAGCCCCGAAACCAAAAAGCCTTCCTGGATAGGATGGCGATTGATGGCACAAAAAATAAACTCAATTCCTAATCCGACAGCATAAGACACAACAATCAAAGGCAATACCTTACCTAATCCTACCAAAACAATATCTCCAAAAGAAGCATTGGTAATACCCTGTGCGATATAATGCTGATAACCTGTATTGTAAATACCGAAAAGTAAGCATGGTATTAAAGCAATGATAACCGAGAACATTGTTCTTTTGAGATCAACGGCATCACGTATGTGAGCCCCGCTATGAGTCGTATGACCGGGGACAAACAAAAAAGTATAAAACCCATCCCACATCCAATATGCCAATGGAAACTTGGCATTAGGATCGGGCTTGATTTTTTGCATAAATTTTTCAAGTGCTTTCATACAATTATAATTCTTTAATTGCCAATTCTATACCTTTTTTTACAATTTCTTGCGAATTGATTTTACTTGTGCAAATAACTTCACACAGAGCAAAATCTTCCGGAACAACTTCGTAAATACCTAACTTCTCCATCAATTCCAAATCTTCTACCAAAATTGCTTTTAATAATTGAACCGGATATATATCAAACGGAAACACCTTTTCATACTGACCACTTACTACAAATGGACGTTCCTCACCGTGCATGGATGTATCGAGATCATACTTGCGTGAAGGCAATAATTTTGACAGAAACAATCCCGACAAGCTGAATTTGTTAAATCCGGGCAACAACCATCCCAAAAACTCAGGCTGACCACCTTCCGGAATCACCGATACCTGATAATCATAAAATCCCAAATATCCGTTTTTATCCACTTTGGTTCCTGTAAGCACACTTCCACTAATAATGCGGTATTCTCTATCGTTTTTAAGATTGTTTTCCAACAATGCAGCCATGGATACCCCTGCAATTGTTCTAAAATGTTTCGGAGATTGTATCCCCGAACCTCCCACAGCCACTACACGTGTATAATCAACTGTGCCGGTTTTAAAGAATTTTGCTATAGTCAGCACATCTTGTGGTGTAAGTGTCCACACTACCTCACCTTTACAAATTGGTGCAATATGATGTATTTGCACCCCTACGTTTCCTGCAGGATGTGGGCCACTGAAAGTGTGTATTTCTACATTCTTCGCATTTCTAAATACCCCACTGGGCTTTTCATCGCCTCTGATGCTTAAGTGAAGTTTTCCGGGAGTAAGTTGTTTGATTAGATCCAGACCAAATTGAAACAATTCTCCCTGACCATGCACAATTAAATCATTGTCAGGCCCCAAGGGATTGGTGTCAAATGCGGAAATAAATATATCTCTTGGCACATCGTCAGGATCGGCAATGATGCCATACGGGCGTTGACGTATAAATGCCCATAATCCGCTTTTCAATAATAGTTCTACTATTTGTTGTCTTTCTAATTTTTGTGGTATTTCAAATTTTTCATACTGTATCTCACTATCTGCCGTGATTCTTATCTCCAACAACTTTCTTTTTTCCCCTCTGACTATTTCCGACACAATTCCACTCACCGGAGAAGTGAAAATTATGTTAGGTCTTTTTTTGTCATAAAAGATCGGAGACCCTGCTTTAACTTCATCTCCTTGCTTCACCATCAACTTCGGAACAACGCCAAAAAAATCGGTTGGCTTCAATGCGTAGGTCTTAGATTGTCCGGAGTTATTGATAATTTTTTCCGGCTCACCAACCAGGCGGATATCATACCCCCTGGTTATCTTTATATTTTTTGACATAGCAATTTTTTTTACCGGGCAAATTTAGAAAAATGTATAAAGGTTTGTTAAAAACATTTAAATTTTTCATACGGAATCCTTAAAATTATGGATATATCCAAATAAATCAAAGATTTATCATATCAACATCCCGGCAATAACAGCCGTTAATAATGATGCAACTGTTCCTCCCAAGAGTGCTTTAAATCCCAATTGCGACAATAGTGTGCGTTGATTTGGCGCTAAACTTCCAATGCCTCCGATTTGAATGCCTATTGAAGCAAAATTTGCAAAACCACATAAAACATACGTTGCCATGACTAAAGATTTTTTATGGACAAATATGTTTTGAGCCTTCATCGATCCTAATGATACGTATGCATAAAACTCATTCAAAATGGTTTTCTCTCCCAATAGTTGTCCAACCAATAAAATGTCCTCGGAAGGCACCCCTATCAACCAAACAATTGGTGCTCCTATGACACCCAAAATCATTTGAAAACTCAATTTATCGTATGATGTATACTCTTTGATGAGGCCATTCAATCCGGTATATTTTCCGACAATATCGCCCAATAAAAAATTGCCCAGATAGATTAATGCAATAAATACCAATAACATCCCGGCAACATTCACAGCCAGTTTAATTCCGTCTGTTGTGCCGTTGGCGATGGCTTCAAGTGCATTCCGTCCGATTTTTTCTTCGCTTATTATCAGTTTATCTGACACATCGGCTGTCTGTGGCACCAAAAGTTTTGCAGCTATAATGGCTGCCGGTGCATTCATAACGGATGCAGCCAATAAATGTTTGGCATAAAACAATTGATCTGCCGGGTCATTGCCTCCAAGAAACTTTACGTAAGATGCAAGCACCCCACCTGCTATGGTTGCCATGCCGCCGGTCATCAAGCACATAATTTCCGAACGGTTCATGCTGTGCAAATATGGCTTGACCAATAATGGTGCTTCTGTTTGCCCAAGAAAAATATTACCGGCTGCCGACAAGGCCTCAGCTCCACTGATTCGCATAAAAAACCTCATCAGCCAAGCAAATGCTTGAACGATTTTTTGTAAGATGCCTAAAAAATACAATAAGCTAGTTAGAGCTGAAAAATAAATCAATGTAGGTAAAATAATGAAAAGGAAATTTTTCAACGGAGATTCTACCAACCCCGAATCAAAACTCTTGATCAGAAATTCTATCCCGAAATTGGCAAAAGATATTACTTTCAAAAAAAACTTGCCGGCTTGTTCAAAAAGATGTTGAACAACCGGCACTTTAAAAATCAACAAAGCCAAAATAAACTGAAGCAGAAGTCCTTTTAAAATCAGTTTCCAATCAACTGCACGTTTATTTTCACTAAACAACCAAAGGATTCCTACTAAAAATGCCAGCCCAATTGTCCCTCTTCCTATTGATTCAAATGAAATGCTATTAAGATAATGGCAAGGCATTTTGATTATTCTATTTATTTTTGCGGTTGTCTATTTCTTTTTTGATTATTGCCGCTTCTTCAAAATTTTCGGCTTCAATGGCCTTTTGTAGCAATATATTCAGTTCTTCTATAGACAGTTTGGAATAATCAAGTGGTTCATCCGTTTTTTTTTCTTTAGTTTCTTCTTGAATTGGTTCCGGTTCGTTGGACTCCTGCACTATTATGCCGGCCATATCCAGAATTATGTCATAAGTGTAAATAGGGACTTCAAATCGTATAGCCAATGCCACGGCATCTGAAGTGCGGGAATCGATTTCTTTTACTTCGCCGTTTTGTTCCATAATCAACTTGGCATAAAATATCCCTTCGTGCAAATTATGGATAATAACTTCTTTTAACTGAATGCCAAATTCAATGCAAACGATTTTAAAAAGGTCATGGGTCAATGGTCTTCCGGGTTTGATTTTTTCAAGATGTAAGGCAATTGCCTGAGCTTCGTTGGCACCAATGATTATGGGCAATTTTTTGATACCGCCTTTTTCGCTTAATATCAATGCATAAGCGCTGTTTTGCGATCTGCTGTAGGATATACCGGTAATTTCCAGTTCTACCTTTTTCATCTTTTCATTAAGACATTAAGCGTGTTGAGATTTCCATTGTTTATAAGATTCGATCAATTTAGGCACCACCTGAAAAGCATCCCCAACAATTCCATAATCGGCTGCTTTGAAAAATGGTGCTTCAGGATCGGTATTGATCACCACAATGACCTTACTGCCGTTGACTCCAGCCAAATGTTGTATAGCTCCCGAAATACCGATTGCAATATAAAGGTTTGGTCTTATGGCGGTTCCTGTTTGACCGACATGCTCATGATGAGGCCTCCAGCCTGCATCGGCAACCGGACGTGAACATGCTGTGGCTGCACCCAACAATTCGGCCAATTCTTCTATCATTTTCCAATTTTCGGGTCCTTTTAACCCTCTTCCTGCAGACACTACAATATCCGCCTCGGTTAAAGATACCTTTCCGCTAACTTTTTTAACCTCTTTAACTTTTACTTTTCTCACAGATTCGTCCACAGAAAGAGACACCTGTTCTACCTGCACAGTGGCTTCTTTTTTTGTTTTTCCATATGCATTGGGCAACAATGCGATTATTTTAACAGGTGTTTTAATTTTTACATAGGCCAATGCTTTACCTGAAAATACATTTCTTTTGACAATACATTCTTCTCCGTTGATTTCAGGCAATGCAACCGCGGTGGTAACCAATCCCGCTTTCATATATACTGACAAAAAAGGAGCTATGGACTTTCCCGTATAATCGTGCGATAACAAAACATATTCTGCCGAAACTTGTTTTGCAGCTTCATGAACTGCTTTGGCATACAATGTTGCATCAAAATCCTTGTAAAATCCGGCATTGTGCTGCATAACCTTACTCAACCCGTATTGCCCTATTTGGTCAATATTTTCGGCATTCCCAAGCACAAGACCCATAACGGGCAATCCGGTTTTTTCCCCTAATGCCACAGCATAACTTGCTATCTCATATGCACTTTTGTCAAGTTTATTGTCATGAGTACCTAAATATACCAATATCGCTGACATAACTAATGAATTTTAAAATTAAACATTAAATTTAAATAACTTTTGCTTCGTTGTGTAACAAATCCCAGAGTTGTCCCGGATTTTCCGGATCAATATATTTACATTCTTTTTTCTTTTCGGGCACTTCAAATTTCACATATTCAGTAAGTTCTTCCGATTCAAAGGGATCGACTACCTGGAGCGGTTTAGTCCTTGCAGCCATGATACCTCTCATATTGGGAATTCTTGCTTCGGCCATTCCTTTTGATGCCGAGACCACAAAAGGACCGCTCACCTCCACAACTTCTTTCCCTCCCTGTATTTCACGTTCGATAGTAGCCACACCATCTTTAAAATCTAACTTTGTAGCATAAGACACAAAAGGCAAATCCAAAAGGCCCGCAATCATTCCTCCAATCTGAGAACCATTGTAATCTATTGTTTCCTTGCCACAAAAAATTATGTCATAGCCCTTGTCCTTTGCAAACGATGCAATCTGATTGGCCACATAAAAAGAGTCCTTATCCGGAGCATTAATCCTTACAGCATCATCGGCACCTATAGCCAGTGCTTTTCTGATAGTAGGCTCATTGGAAGCCGGCCCCACATGAATTACAGTCACCGAGCCACCCAACGACTCTTTCAACTCCAACGCCCGAACTAATGCATACCATTCATCGTAAGGATTCATGATAAACTGAACTCCTGTTTCGTCAAACTTCGTATTATTGTCTTTAAAAGAAATTTTTGCCGTAGTATCCGGCACATTGGCGATACACACTAATAATTTCATCTTTTGTAATTTTTAATTCAACGAATTGCAAAACTAAACAAAAAAATCTGTTGAATAAAAACAATTTTTATGCATAAATTATTCCCGGCGCTTTTACCCTTGCTTTGGTATAATTTCCCTACACGTTTCCCGCTTTAAATGTTATATTTTACAGGAATTCATCTTTGATCGAAATAAAAATACATTATTTTACATTCTTTAAAGGTTAATTGAAAAATCAAATTATTTAGTTTTTTTGTAATTCATTTTATTTGCAAAAAAATTAATGGAACCCATTTCCCCAAATAATCAATCATTTTTAGACATTATATTTGGAGTATTCCGCAATTACCGTAAAGAAATATTGCAGATTTACGGTTTGGGCTTGTTGTATGCCATACTCTCATTCATTTTTCCGGTAAGCGTTCAATTATTGATTAACTTCATACAAGGCGCTTATTATTCTGTTTCCCTTTACATGATTATCTCATTGGCTACCATTGCGCTGATTTTTGCTGCCGTTTTGCAAATACACCAATTCAGAATTATCGAATACATCGAACAAAAACTTTTTCACCGTTATAGTTTCGAATTTGTCAGAAAATTCCCCTTGCTCGATTATATCTCGGTGATGTACAAGATTCCCAGAGATATGGCCAACCGTTTTTTCGACATGGTCAGCATCCAGAAATCCGTCCAAAAAATTCTTATCGATTTTTCTTTTACCTCTATCCAAATTGTGTTAGGTTTCATTATATTGATTTTTTATCATCCGGTTTTTTTGGGTCTTTTGCTTATCATTTCTTTGATTCTGTATATTGCTTTTAAATTGACCTTTTATCAAGGACTGGATTTAGGTCTTCGCTATTCAAAGTATAAATATGATATCTCCTTTTGGATTGAAGAAGTGAGCGAAGATTTTATTGCTTACAAATTGGCAGGCAGAACCGACCATCATTTTAAAACGCTCGACGAATTGATGAACCGATATTTGAAAATGAAAAATGGTTATTATGACATTTTAGAACAACAATATATCGTATTTAATACCATCAAAATCACTTCCATACTTTTTTTTCTCATTGCCGGAAGTGTTCTGGTTATCGAACAAAAAATGAATCTTGGAGAATTTGTGGCTTCCGAAATTATCATCAGTTTGCTTATTTCATCGTTTGATAAAGTGATTATATTGATGCGTACGATTTATGAATTGATCGTTTCTTATCATAAAATCAATGAAGTATTGGCCGAAAAAGAGGAAGATATTAGCTCTACTTTGAACATAGTAGAAAACTTTGATGAAGGCATCGAAATAAATTTCAGAAACGTTACTGTAAAAGACCAAGAAAACAAGATTATTCTCGATGATATAGATTTGCATATCAAATCAAACGAAAAAATTCTCATCGTTGGTGACGACTTCAATGCCAAAGCTGCCTTTTTGCGTCTTTGCACCACACTGATTCGTCCGAGTGAAGGAGAAATTTACTTCAACCGCAAACCTTTGATTTCTTACAACATTCAAAATCTGCGCTACCATATAGGATCATTTTTGAACCATGATTATCTTTTCAAAGGAAAGATTATCGATAACATTACCTTAGGAAGACCTAATACTGATTTAAATTTCATCCTTCATATGGCCGATAAAATCGACTGCATCTCCACCATCAACCGTTTGCCTAAGGGTTTTGATACTGAGATTTTATCACACGGTGTAAACTTTTCGGATACCATGGTCAACAAACTGCTTTTTTTAAGAGCCGTATGCATTCAACCAAAGTTGTTGGTGTTCGAAAATCTATTATACAACAACCAGGATGACGATATCGAAACTTTTCTAAACATTATCACAGATTCAGCGAATTACCATTGGACTTTGATTTGTTCGTCGAAAAACTCAAAATACAAAAAATATTTTGACCGAGTTGTTTATTTTAAAGACGGAAAAATTGACCTTATCGAAAAGATCAATTAACATATGACAGAAAATAATCACATATTTGAAAACTTCTCCTCCTATGCTGCCATTAAAAATATCAGCAATACTTTCAGATTTTCAAAAGTTATCATGATATTTTTGATTTTTATCCTCATTATTCCATTTTTACCTTGGACTCAAAATTTTCGCTCTCAAGGATATGTCACTTCTTTGAATCCATCATCCCGTCCGCAAACCATTCAATCGGTCATCGAAGGGCGCATAGAAAAATGGTACGTTTCGGAAGGTGAAAAAGTAAAAAAAGGTGATACTATCGTGAAACTTTCAGACATAAAAGTGGAATATTTCGACACATCTCTTGTCAATCGGGTAAAACAACAAATCGAAGCCAAACGGCAATCTGTGGAAAGTTATCAAAAGAAAATAAACGCTTTGAATGATCAAATCAATGCTTTAATAAAATTCCGAGATCTCAAAAGAAATCAATTGGTCATAAAGTTGCAACAATTAAAACTCAAGTTGGAAAGCGACAGCCTTGAATATCTCGCTGCTGTTGAGAATCACAAAGCTGCCAAAAAACAATACGACCGTATGGTCGATCTCTATCAACAAGGACTTAAATCCCTGACCGATCTTGAAAACCGTAAAGTCAAACTCGCAGAAGCACAGTCGAAAGAAATTTCTGCTTTCAACAAATATCAAACAACCTTGAACGAATACAAAAACACAGAAATAGAACTTAAAAACCTCGAAAATGAATACGCAGAAAAAATCAGCAAGATCGAATCGGACAAGTTTAGCGCAATTTCTGCATTATTTGAAACCGAAAACGAAATCATCAAACTTCAAGTGAACGCCACCAATTATAGCATAAGAAATAAAAATTATTTCGTTTTGGCGCCTCAAGATTGCTATATCATGAAAGCTGCCAAACAAGGTATCGGAGAGGTGGTATATCCGGGCGATCCCCTTGTCAACATAGCCCCCATTGACTATCAAATAGGTGTGGAAATGTATGTTGACCCTCTTGACGTTAATTTGCTCAGCAAGGGAAGCATTATCCGTATACAGTTTGACGGTTGGCCGGCGCTTGTTTTTTCCGGTTGGCCTAAACTTAGTTATGGAACTTATGGCGGCAGGGTGTATTCCATCGACAAGTTTATCAGTCCGAATGGCAAGTTCCGTGTACTTGTTGAACCCGACACTTCCGGGGGTGTTTATTGGCCCGAAAACCTTTATCTTGGCGGAGGTGCCAATTGTATTGCCTTGCTTAAAACAGTGCCTCTCGGATATGAAGTATGGCGCCAAATCAATGGTTTTCCACCTGATTTCTACATCAACAATCCGGGTTATTCTCAGGAAAATGCAAAAAACAAGAAAAAATGATTCGCAGGATTATCATATTTGTTTTTTTTTCCTGCTTTTCAAACGTTTGTTTCATCCATGCACAAGCGGTAGCCGATACTCTTTACCCTGAAACTTTCCTGCAAATCATTAAGGAATATCATCCTGCCGTAAAAAACGCCATGCTCAACACCTTCGATTATAATGCAGCCAATCTTCGTAAAGCTCGCGGAATGTTTGACCCCAAAGCCACTTTTGACCTGGAAAATAAGTTTTTTTCCGGAAAAAATTATTTCTTCCGTTACGAAGCCGCCATTAAACAACCCACCATTACAGGAATCGATTTGTATGCCAAATACAATTTTGCCAACGGTTTTTATTTGGGCAACGAATATACAGTACCTCCCTCAGGACTATACTCTATCGGAGCAGAAATTCCATTGATGCAGAACCTACTCTATGACCAACGTAGATTTCATCTGCAATCGGCAAAGTTGTTGCATCAAAATTCAGACGTCTTTTTCAACGACCAATTGATAGAAATTTTATCAAGGTTATTTGCAAAATACTGGGATTACGTAGAAAAAGAAAACATCTGGCGGGTTTACCAACAAATCACCTACATTTCTTATCAACGCTACCTTAATGTTTTAAAAGCGGTGGCTACCGGAGAATTTGCTCAAATAGACACCCTTGACGCCGGAAATCAATACAACTATTTTCTTTTACAAACTCAAAAAGCACAAATAGAATACATGAATGCCCGGCTGGATCTTCTGGCCGACCTGATTGGTTTTACCGACACTCTTTTTGTTGCTCCGGTGTTCGATTGGCTGCCTGATATACCCATTTCAACAGACAGCAACCTTTGGCAAAACATCCCGGAATTGAAAATTTATGCCCTTAAACTTGATTTGCTCAATTTTGAAAAAAAATACAAACAAGAGATGATCAAACCTAAGATCAACATAAGATATAACTTTCTGTTGCAACCATTTGCCAATCAATATGCCTATCCTTTCGATATGAACAACTATAAGTGGGGAATAGAATTTTCTTATCCTTTGCTTTTGAGAAAAGAAAGGGCTGACTTGAAAATCACCAAAATAAAAATTGATCAAACCAGAAATGAATATTTTTACAAACAACTGCAATGGCAAAACAAATTTCGAAGATATACCGGAAATTACTATGCCTACCGTCAACAATTCCGCCAAATGACCGAACTTGCCAACCGTTATAAATTGATGTTGGATGCCGAAATTGCAAAATTTCAAGCCGGTGAGGGTAATTTGTTTTATGTCAATACACGGGAAATTTATTATGCCGAAAATAAAATAAAAGCCTATCAATCAGGTTCGAAATATTTTTACTATAAAACCCTTTTGCAAATCCTACAGGAATATTCTAAACCCTGATATTTCTTGAATTTTCTTCAATTCTGCAAGAAGGGCTGCATAAAAAACCCAAACGTCAAAAAGATGTTTTTTACAAACCATTTTTAAAACTTATTTTTGGCCCAAAACATAATTATTTTTTTATGGGCATAATTGGTAAAAAAGATCCTGTTATCGGTATTACTGCCGGTGGTCAATTAGGTAAAATGTTTGCTCTTGCAGCAGCCAATTGGTCAATACCTGTGCACGTGATGGACCCTGATCCTAATTGCCCCGCCGGTGCGGTAGCTCCATTTTTTACCCGTGGGGATTACAAAAATGAAGACGACCTTTTTTCTTTCGGATTAAAAACAGATATCCTCACTTTTGAAATTGAACATGTATCTGTCAATGCTTTATACAGGCTAATGAATCATGGAAAAAAAATACTTCCCCACCCAAAAACAATTGAATGGATACAAGATAAAGGCATGCAAAAACAAATTTTCAAAAGGGCTTCTATTCCTACCATGCCTTTCATCTTAGTTGAAAGTGAAACTGAAATAATTGAAAAAGTACGTACAGGTGAAATTTCTATTCCATTCGTTCAAAAATCCCGTAAAATGGGATACGATGGTAAAGGTGTCAAAGTTGTCAGATCAACCGAAGATTTACACCAACTGTTAAAAGGGCCTTGTGTTGTTGAAAATCTTTGCGAAATCCATAAAGAATTATCGGTAATTGTTGCCGGAAACGAAAAAGGACAAATCAAGGTTTTTCCTTTGATTGAAATGGAATTTCATCCCGATGCCAATTTGGTTGAATTTTTAATTTGTCCGGCCAATGTTGACCCGGTTATAGCAAAACAATGTGAAGATATTGCCGTGGAAACCTTCAAGGCCTTTGATACCATTGGTTTATTGGCTGTAGAAATGTTTCTTGACAAAAACGGTAATGTATATGTAAACGAATGTGCTCCACGTCCACATAACAGCGGTCATCACACTATCGAAGCATGCATTACCTCTCAGTTCGAACAGCATCTTAGATCAATTTTAAATTTTCCCCTGGGTGATACTTCATTGATCAATCCTTCAGTAATGATTAACCTGATTGGTGAACCGGGACACACAGGCCCTGTTTTATATCAAAACTTTCGGGATATAATCAACATTCCCGGTGTGTATCCGCATATCTACGGCAAACAGGAAACGCGGCCATACCGAAAAATGGGACATATCACGATTATAGATGATACTACAGAAAAAGCTATTGCCAAAGCAAGAAAAGTGAAACAAATGATTAAAGTGATTAGTTGCTAAAGTAATGATTGAACGGTAATGCAGTTCAAAGATGATTTTAAATTGAACTACCGCAGAAAAATTCTATCTCATGGTTAGAAAAAAACTTGAAGAAATAATAAAATATTTTCTTTTAGTGGCCGGGCTTTGTTAAGCCATTTTGTATTTTATTGACAATTTATCTGTTTTTTTCGTTTTGGAATTTTCAACAATCTTTTAAGAAACTTTCACACCTTTATCCCCACCACTGTCACATCGTCCAGTTGCTCTTCGTCTTGCCTCCAGGCCGCAAAATATTCGCTTATCTTTGCTTGCTGTTCCTGACATGACAAGAGATAAATCTCTTGCAATATCTCTTTGAACCTCCGATTGCCCATCTTCTTTCCTTGCTCTCCGCCAAACTGGTCGGCAAAGCCGTCGGTATACATAAAGATTTCTTCTCCCGGCTTTAACTCCATTTCCTTGGCTG
>FWPU01005529.1_pt1 | contig 27160 bp, 21 predicted proteins | sample 2228361 | NCBI WGS metagenome assembly FWPU01 (sample SAMEA103939777, study PRJEB20133) | metagenome
TACGCTTGCTCAAGCTCTGTCCGCCCCTGAACCCGCGAGGGAGAAGGGGCCGGGGGATGAGGGGAAAAGTGCATAACACGCTCTAGCGGACCGTCCGGCGCGTGCGCGGATCGGTCAGATCGCGCAGGCCATCCCCGATGAAATTGAGCGCCATCACCACGGTGAAAATGGCAATGCCCGGAAAGGTGCTCAGCCACCACTGATCGTAATGATCGATCCCGTCCGAGACCATGCGTCCCCATTCCGGCGAAGATGGCTCCGGCCCCAGCCCCAAAAAGCTCAGCCCGGCGAAGATCAGGATGGCGTTGCCAATATCCAGCGTGGCCATGACCAGCGCCGGAGCCAGGCAATTGGGCAGCACCGTGGTGAAGAGAATCCGCACCGGCGATGCGCCAATCGCCCGCGCCGAAGTCACATATTCGTTGGACTTGACGCTGATCACCAGGCTGCGCACCACGCGGGCGTAGTTTGGCCACCACACGATCACCATGGCGATGACGGCGTTGTTGACGCTCGGCCCCAGCGCCGCTGCGATTGCCATGGCCAGGATGATGATGGGAAAGGCCATGAAGATCTCGGTGAAGCGCATCAACAGTTCGTCCCATACGCCGCCAATGTAACCGGCCAGCGCCCCGAACAGGGTGCCGATGATCGTGGCACTGCTGATCACCAGCAGCCCCGCCGGTAACGAGGTACGCCCGCCATAGAGCACGCGCGAGAGCACGTCGCGGCCAAGCTGATCGGTGCCGAACAGGTGACGCTCGCTCGGCCCTTGCAGACGCTCCATCACGTTCTGGCGCAACGGGTCGGCGGGGGCGATCTGCGGCGCGCCCAGCGAGATCAACACCCACGCCAGACAGATGATCAGACCTGCGACCATCAGGGGATTCTGCCGCGCCCGGTTGCGAATGACACGCCAGTTGTTGTCCGACAGTCTCATGCCTGACGCAGCCTCGGATCGAGCCAGTAGTACAGGATGTCCACGATCAGGTTCATCACCACGAAGATGATGGCAGTCAACATGCTCACGCCCATGAGCACCGGGAAGTCGAGCGTGCGGGCAGCATTGTAGGCATAGCGCCCGATACCTTCCCAGGCAAAGATGGTCTCGGTGAGCACCGCGCCGGAGAGCAGATTGCCGTAGGACAGGCCGATGATGGTCACTACCGGCATCAGCGCGTTGCGCAGGCCGTGCCGGATAATCACCGTCCGCTCGCGCAACCCCTTACTGCGCGCTGTGTTCATGTATTCCATCGAGAGCACTTCCAGCATTGAGGAGCGCGTGATACGGGTGATCAGTCCGGCGGAATATGCGCCTAGCACCAGCGACGGCAGAAGCAGATGCTCCAGCGCGTTGCGAAAGGTGCGCCAGTCGCCAGCCAGCAGGCTATCTACTGTATACAGACCGGTGACGTTAGGGGGTGGCGAAATCCTGGCATCCAGACGGCCCGGCCCCGGCACGACTCCCCAGCGTAAATACAGCACAATCAAACCGACCAGCGCCAGCCAGAAGACGGGCGCGCTCACGCCGATCAACGACAGGACGCGCACGACAAAATCTATGGGGCGGTTGCGCCAGACCGCCGAAATCACGCCGAAGGCAACCCCTGCCACCAGGCTGACCAGAATGCCGAACGTGGCCAGTTCGATGGTGGCGGGCAGGAAGCGCTGCAATTCGTCGCTGACCGGACGGCGGCTGCGGATGGACGTGCCCAGGTCGCCCTGCAACACGTTCGACAGGTAGGTCAGATATTGGACGTGCAGCGGCTCGTCCAGCCCCCATTTCTGCCGGAAGGCCGCCACGATCTCCGGATCGGCAGCGGCGCGCTCGCCCAGGTTGGCTGCGGTAGGGTCAGCCGGGATGGCGTGCGAGATGAGGAAAGCGACCAGCGAGATACCGATCAACAAGGGGATCATCAACAACAGGCGGCGCGCCAGGAACTGGTATAGCGACATGCAGCCCCCAGGTTCTGGTAAGGCAGGCGGCGGGATCGCGTGGCCGGAATCCCGCCGCCCCAGAGTGACAGCGCAAACTCAGCGGTACAGCAGCGTCAGGTCTACGCGCCACTGCCCGTTATAGGCGAAGCCTTTGAGGTCGCTGCGGAAGGCGAAGTGCACGCCCGGCTGGAACAGCGGTACGAACGGCCCGTTCTGTTGTTCGTAGAGCTGAATCTGGCGGAACAGCTCGTTACGCTTGGCGGCGTCGGTCTCCACCTTCACCGCATCGCGCAGAGCGAGAATCTCCGGATCGGCGTTCTCATCCGTCCAGTTGGCGCGCTTACCGACTACACCACCCGGCAGGAATTCCACATAGTCCAGCGTGTCCTGATAGTCCGGGTTCCACAGCCACAGGCTGAAGCCTTGCTTGCCGCCCCGGTACGCTTCCAGCGACATCTGGAATTCCTGCGGCACCAGGTTCACCTTGATCCCCACTTCGGCCAGGTCGGCCTGCACTTTCTGGGCGACCACGTTGAAATCTGTGCCGATGTAGTTCCAGTCCGGATATTCCAGGTTGATCTCGAATCCATCCGGGTAACCGGCTTCGGCCAGCAGGCTGCGCGCCATATCCAGGTCGCGCGGCAGCGCTTCGGACGGATCGAGCGCGCCTGCAAAGCCAATGGGCACCATCGCCGCGGGCGTGTTGGCCCCCTTGCCGCTCAGGAAACGCAGTTCCTCGTAGTTCATGGCGTAGCGGATGGCGCGTTGCACCAGCCGGTTGCTGACCGGCCCGCCAATGGCCGGGTCCTGGTTGCACAGCAGGAAGATCAGCGTGTCGCTCTGCGTGGAGAACACCTCGATATCCGGATTTGCCTCCAAGGCGGGCACCTGATCGGCGATCACATCCATGGCGATATCAATGTCGCCCGCCTCCAGGGCCAGCTTTTGCGTAGAGGTTTCCGGCAGGTTGCGGATGATGATACGGTCGAAGTAAGGTGGCTCGCCCCAGTAGTTTGGGTTGCGCACCAGCACCGTCTGTACCGTTGGATCGTAGCTCTCGACCATGTAGGGGCCGGTACCCGCCGAATGCGACATGAGCCAGGCTTCGGCGGTATCCGTCTCTGCGGCGTCGGGAGCGTCCGTGCCGCCGTGCGCCCGCACCTCGTCGGCATTGAGGATCGAGAAGGCGTCGAAGATCAGCTTGGCCAGGATCGCCGGATCGGGCTGTGAGAGCGTCAACACGACGGTCAGGTCGTCAGCCGCCTCGACGCTGGCGATGGTATCGGCCAGGAAAGAAGGGTTGCCCTTGAGATTCTTCATGCGGTTGAAGCTGAAGACCACATCGTCGGCGGTCAGCGGATCGCCATTGGAGAACACCACATCGTCGCGCAGCTTGAAGGTGTAGACCAGGCCATCCTCGGAGATCTCCCAGCTTTCGGCCAGGTTGGGCAGAATCTCACTCACCGAGTCGGAGGGGAAAGTGACCAGCGTATCGTACACAGAGTGATGGATCAGCGACCCGCCCGGCTCATAGGCCCGGCTGGGGTCCAACGATTTGTAGTCCTCCGAAAGACCAACGACCAGAACTTTTTCTTCGCCCTGGGCGTTGAGGGTGCCCAAGGCCCCCAGGCTCAAAACCACTACCAGCAACAAAACCAATAAGCGGCGCATATTTCCCTCCTTGAAAAATAAATGCCCGCTGCATCACAGTGAACACAGTGACCAATAAAGGATTGGTCAGGGTTGGCTCGCGAGAGCACCTTTGCTTTGTTGTGGAGAGAGGAATTCGACGAAAAGCCGCGCCTGCCCGATCCCCAGAGTACTACCAATATAGTTTGTCTGGCGCGGTCTCGCAACGGGCCTTGTGAGTTTTGCACAATTTTCTCCGCCGGTTTTCGCTGACACCCGTGTTGTGCACTGTGACTGCATTGCAGCATCTGGCGCTCGCCACGCAGGGCGGATCCATGCCATCAGCCGGAGTTGTGTTATACTTGGCCGTCGTAGACACAAGCACATCGTCCGCTACAGAAACCTGGCCTTCAGGCCATGAGCGAGACAGACTGACCCCCATGCGCGACAGACGACCGGTTGACGAGCTATCCATCGAAGAACTGGAGCGCATTCTCGCCATCCGCAAGCGCGAAGCCCGTCAGGCCCGCCTGCAAAAGCTGCGCACCCAGGGTCGCCGCGTGCCGCTAACCGCGCCGCTCGACGCGCCGCCGGAGCCACCGCCCCCGCCGCCGCAGCAACACGAAGCCGCCGAAGCAGTCCCGCCGCCGGAGCCGCCGGTCACCTACGACATCACCGACGACGTGCCCCGCTTCGAGGACGAACTGCCGGAGCATGTATCGCCGCCACCCCGCACCGCGCCGGTGAGCGCGCCCGCGTCCGCTCGCTCGCGCCGCCGCGCTGTGTGGGATACGGTGCTGCTGATGGTGGAGATCGTCGCCGTGCTGGGCGTGATCGCCGTGCTGGTCGCCGGCGCGTATCTGATCGTCCTGGAAAGCGACCGCATCGAGGCGCTGGAGCAGAAGTCGGCGGACATTCAGCGCGAGGCCGAGGCCATGCGGGTCACGCCGACGCCCCTGCCAGAACTGAGCGTGCGTCTTTCGGACTATGTGTTGCCCGGCGGTCACTATTCGCCCGACGTGACGGGAGGTGAGGGCGCGTTCAATCTGGAGGAGCTGCCGCCCAGCATCCGCCCGGTGGCAATGGCTCAATTGACTGCCCCCAGAGCCGAGCGCGTCACGCCGCAGCCGAGCAACCCCGTGCGCATTGTCATCAACACGCCGCGCGTGCAGGTCGATGCCTCGATCTACGGCGGCGACGACTGGTATAGCCTGCAGAAAGGCGTGGGGCACTTCCTGGGCAGCGCCAACCCTGGCGAGAGTGGCAACATGGTGCTGACCGCACACAACGACATCTATGGCGAAATCTTCCGCGACATCCAGTATCTGGAACCGGGCGACGAAATTCGCGTGCAGGCCAACAACGGGCGTTGGTATACTTACGTCGTCTTCCAGAAAGAAGTGGTCGCGCCGACCGAAGTGCGCGTTCTGGAACGGGGTAACGAGCCAATCGTCACGCTGATCACCTGTCATCCTTATCGGGTGGACAATATGCGCATGGTCGTCTTTGGCAAGCTGACAGATAGCGGACGTTAGCGGCTGTTCGTGGTACACTGGGGGCACCTGAACAGGTGATCTTGGCAAAGGAGACTGGCAACGTAAATGGCGAAGAAAGTACGCCGACCTAATCTGCCTGAGGAAACGCTTGAGCGCGCGCGGCGTGAATTGCAGCGCGCCGGTCAATTGCCGGAGCAGCCGCAGCCCGTCGCGCAGGCTCCCCGCGTGGCTGAAGCGACGGTTCGCCCGGCAACCAAGACTCGCGGTCCGGCGGACCTGCGCAGCGAGTATGCGTATGTGCTGGCCGACCTGAAGAGCATGGCTACGGTGGCCGCTGCCTTCATGGTTGTGTTGGTGATATTGTCGTTTTTCCTGTAGGGCGATTTTTCTTGCGCCACGCCCAGGGGCCAGCTATGGCCCCTTTTCTGTGTCGGTATCGGGCGAGGGCGGCTGAGGCCTGGGGGTGCCGGCTCTGCTACGCGGCGGTAAGGGGCGCAGCGGCCCGGTGGCGGGTTTGCGCGGCGTCTCTGCGCCCTTGCGTTGCGCAGGCAATGGTTTGATGCCCCGCCCTGGCGTGCGGTGAACCGTGCGCTGACTCTGCAATTCCAGCGGCGGGGCGGCGTCTTGTTCCTCGCCGGAAGCGGTGCTTGCTTTCAGGGGCACCAGCACGCGGATGCGCGTACCCTTGCCGGGGGCACTGTCAATGTGCAGGGTGCCCTGGATCAGTTCGGCGCGTTCGCGCATGTTGACCATGCCCAGGCTGCCGCGCTGTTCATAGCCCGTCCCCACAGCCTGCAGATCGAAGCCCACCCCGTCATCCTCGATCTCAACGGCCACGGCCCCGTTCTCGGCCAGCAGCCGCACCCAGATATGGCTGGATTGCGCGTGCTTGCGGGCATTGTTGACCGCTTCTTCGGCGATGTAGAAGAGCACGCCCTGCGCGTTAGCGTCCAGCAGGCGCTCGACTTCGGGTGAGCCTTCGACCAGCACCGTTGTGTCGTAAGTGTCGCGCATTTTCTCGGCCAGTTGTTCCAGCGCGGCCAGCAGGCCCTTGCTCTCCAGGGCCAAGGGGCGCAGCGTGAAGAGCATATGACGGATCTCTTTGGTGGTGCGACGCGCCAGTTCCTCGATCTTCCACAGTTCTTCCAGCGCCTGCTGAGGCTGCCGCTCTACCAGGCGGCGGATGTAGTTGATGCGCATGGCGATAGCCGCGACGGTCTGCGTGGGGCCGTCGTGCAGATCGCGGGCGAGCTTCTTGCGGGCATCTTCTTCTACCTCAACGATGCGCTCTTTTTCCAGCAACAGGTTCTGGTAGAGCACGGCGTTTTGCAGCGCCAGCGCCGACTGCGTGCCAATGGCCGTCATCAGTTCCAGATGTTCGTCGGAGAAGGCATTGGGGCGGTCTGCCCCGAAGACTATCACACCGTACACGTCAATGCCCGCCCGTAGCGGGATCGCCAGTACCGATTTAGCCTCTTGAAAGGCGACGAAGTAGCTCAGTTCCGGGTCGCGGTTGCCGTCGCCGCCGAAGACAGGGGTAGCACTGTTGAGCGCCAGGCCCAGCACGCCCTGTCTGCCTGGCACGGCGACCGTGGCGTCGGCGCGGGTGAGGCCCTGCGCCGTGATCACGCGCAAGAGGTGATCTTCACCCTGGAACAGCAGCACGGCGCTGATCAGACGCACGTTGGGGCCTAGTTCGTCGCGCAGAGCCAGCGTGCCAATGCCCTGGGCCGCTTCGAGTACGCGGCGGTGATCCAGTGAAGCGCTCAGCGCATTGGCCATCTCGTAGATGGCGCGCGCCCTTTCGCGGGCGGCACGCAGGCGTTGCGCTTCGTCCAGCCGCTCCGCCCAACTCATCTCGCGCAGGCTACGGCGTATGGCCCAGCCCAACGCGCTTACCCCACCCAGCAGAAGCAGACTGAGCGCCCAGTCAACGAGCGATTCCCCGGTGAGAGGGTCGAGCAGCGCTCCGGGCAGGCTGGTCAGCGTCACCAGCAGCAGCGCCAGCAGCATCCCCCCCAGACCAGCGCGGAAAGCCGCGGGTAAGAGGGCCGCTGTGCCCAGCGCCAGCAATGGTGTGCTCGCGCCCCGGTAGGCCCAGAAAAACGCTCCTGCCAGCGCTCCATCCAGCAGCGTGCTCAGCGCAGCGAGCAGGCGCGGGGGGGCGGCCAGGCTCAGCGCGCCCAGCAACAGGTTAGCGACTGAGCCTGCTCCCAGCACCAGCCATACCCGCTCAGTGCGATAGCCTGTCAGCGCATTACCCGTCAGGGGGCCGGGCAAAGCCACCCCCGCCAGCAATAGCCAGCGCAGCCAAAAGAGGGTGCGATCCAGATGCCGACCCGGTCTCATTCGGTCAGTCCGTTGCCTGATGCCCCAAAACAAAAAAACCGCCCTACAAAATACGGCGGCTTCTGAAAAATCGGAGTGGGCGCGAAGGGACTCGAACCCCTGACCTCACGGATGTGAACCGTGCGCTCTAACCAGCTGAGCTACGCGCCCACGATTGCGCGCATTATAGCATCGTTGCCGGGCGCTGACAAGGCCATCGTTCCGATTTTTCTTCCCCGCCATTAGCGATTATACCGCGAACTGCCAGGGTAGGGCGATGATTCGGGGTGCCTTTCAGTGTTGGGGCCATGGTCTTGAACTGCAGCGATGCCGAGGGCGCAGAGCAGAAAGAACTCAAAACTCTGTGATTTGCTCTGTGGCCTCTGTGCTCTCTGCGGTGAATTCTGCCCCAAACTGGAAATACCCCCATGATTCACACGCGCTCATTCCTGATCATCCCTTCGCAAGAATCGCGCTCTTCGCGTTACAATCAGGCGCACACGTCCGCCACATAGCAATTGGCAGGGAGAGAAGGCGCGTGCAAGAAGACATTCGCACCACGCAAGAGATTTTCGGCGACCTGTTCGGAGGGCTGGCCAGCCTGGGCGCGCGCGGCGTTGACGGGTTTGTCATTGCCAAAGCGCTGGCTCGCCTGCTCATCCAGCAGGGGATCATCCAGAAAGAGACGTTTATCGCCACCATGCGCGAGGTTGCCCGCGAGGAACTGGAGGAATCGGACGAAATCACCCATTTCCTCAGCGAGACGTTCACCGAGATTCTCGATCAACTGGCCCTGCGGGCCGAAAGAACCAGAAGCGAGCGCGGAACCGACGAACGCTAACACGGATGTATGGTTTCGCTGGAAACCGATCTCGACCGGATCGCGGCGCTGGCCGAGCAGCGTCACGACGATAACCGGGCGTTTGCCCATTTCGTAGATATCATGTGGGAGCGCGAGGGCCGCTCCGACGCCGAGCTAGACGCCCTCGTCGAACAGATCGCCGCCGATGTCAGCCGCGCCATCGATTGCAGGGCGTGCGCCAACTGTTGCCGCACGCTGACGGTGGGGCTGGAACCAGACGATATCGAACGGCTGGTGGCAGGGACGGGCGCTTCTGCCGCTGAGGTGTTGGCGCGTTATGTAGATCGGTCGGCGGGCGCGGCGCTGGACGAGTGGGCGACACTGCGCGGCGTCCCCTGCCCCTTTCTGCGCGACAACCTGTGCGGCGTCTACGCGCACAGGCCGTTGGCCTGCGCTCATTACCCCGCTTTCACGCCCGATTTCCGCTGGCTGCTCGATTACATTCTGGAAGACGCCGGGCGCTGCCCGATTGTCTTCAACGTGATTGAGCGCCTGAAAGCCCACCTGGGGTGGTGAGGGCGAAAACGGGGCAGGGGCAAAGGGCGCGCTGATGCGAGAGCTGGCAAGTCCCCCTCTCCCCGCGACGCCGTCGCCAGGGAGAGGGGATAAGAGTGAGGGGGAAAACAACCCCTAGCGGACGACGGCAATGCGGCTCTGGCGCAGGGGCATCGCCCCTTCGCGGCCCGGCACTGCGCTGCTGACGCACACCCCGCTGAAGACGGCCAGCTCGGTGCACTTGGCGTCGTTGTCCGAAGCGCCGAAGCCGCGCAGATAGTACGTCCCTTGTTCGGACTCAATGGCACGCCCCGGCAGACCCCCAAATCCACCCGTGGTGGTAGTGGTGCCAGTGGGCGGCGGCGGGGTGCCAGCCACGAGCTTCAGCGTGTACGGGCCGGTGGTTGAACCTTCGTCAAGGCCCGACCGTGTGGCGACGATCAGATAGCTGCCGCTTTCCGGCAGGCGGATGGAAATCTGCGCGTTGGAGCCGCCCGCGCTGTCGTCATCCTCGGCGATCACATTGTCGTTGGGATCGAGAATGCCCAGGTAGGCATCCAGGCCGCCACTGCCCACCATGGTGACGGTGATCTGCTCGCCCGCTGTGCCGGCGTATTCGTAGATATGGAAGAACGAATCAGCAGCGATCGTGCCTGAGACGGTCGCTCCTACCGCGATCTCACCCATATAAGCCATGCCCGGCGGCAGGTCTTGCTGAACAGGTTGTTCCTGGACGACCGGCGTTTCGTTGAGAATGCCCGCGTAGAGCACGTAGTCACCACTGGACTTGCCCACGTCAACGCCGGAGCGGGTGGCTGCGAGCAGGTAGACGCCGCTTTGGGGAATGGTCACCTGCAGCAGCGCGTCGAACTTGCCGCCTTCGGCCTGCACCCCGCTGTCGTCGTCCTCGGCCAGCGCATCGCCCGCCTCGGTGGCGAAGATCAGATAGGGGTCAAGGAGGCTGCCCTCGGCAGCGTACATGACCGCCGCGAACTCATCGCCCGCCTGCAATTCCACCGAATAGACCTGCGCGTAGGCGCTGTCGCTGAGCGTCCCGCTGACTGGCTCGCCGAGGGTCAGGTCGCCCATGTAGAAGACGCCAGGGCTGACTTCCACCGGGCCGGTAGTGGTGGTCGTAGATACGTTGGTCGGGCCGTTGCCCCCCAGCAGGGTCAGGGTATAGCGTCCGGCGCTGCTACCTGTATCCAGACCGTAGCGCGTGGCGACGATGACAAACTCTCCGCTGCCGGGCAGGGTCGTCTCGATGTAGGCATTGCCGTTGCCGCCGCTATCATCATCTTCGAGCAATACCTGCTCGCTGGCCCCGTCAATCAGCCCCAGATAAGGGTCCAGGTTGCCGTCGCCCTCCATCAATATCTGAACCCGATCGCCTTTCGTGCCCGTGAAAAACCAGACTTCATAGTAGTTGGCGTTGTTGATGGTGCCCTGTACCACATCTCCATAGGCGATGGCCCCACCGCCAGCAGCGTGGACGCGAGGCAGAGCGGGCACGCTCAACGCCAGCACCGTCAAGACAACGAACATGGTAACGACACGACGTATAAACATCGGAGATTCCTCCTGGGGCTGCGCCCTCTGAGGTCAACCGTATCACGGGCTGGCCTGTTCGTATCTCTATTTTCTTCAATTATGATCGGTATGACAAAAACGCGCAATAGGGGCGTGGGCCAAACGTACCCCAGCCGTAGAGCGAGCGTTGAAGGGCTGCTTGAGAAGTGAGAGGGGTGAAGCGAATCCTGCCGATCAGGACTTCTCAAACGGCCCTCGAGAGACCGTGTGGAAACCTCACCCCCCGGCTCCCTCCCAGGCAGGATTCAGGGGCAGACAAGCATAGAGAAATGTAAAGATCGGCTCGCCTGGTTTACCTCACCCCCAGCCTCGCTCTCCGACGCGGAGAGGGGACAGCGAGGCGCGTGAGCGCCAAGCGGGGGTGGGGTAAAGTTTATCAGTGTTCGAGATGCTCTCAATGCCTGTCCGCCCCTGAACCCCCGCGACGCAGTCGCGGGGCGAGGGGACTTGCCTGCTCGGCACAAGTGCTCCCCTTCTCCCCGGTCTATACAGCGTGGGAGAAGGGGCCGGGAGAGAGAGGGAAAAGTGCATAACACGCGCTAGAACCCTGCCAATTGACTCAGGTCGGCGCGGCCCTGCGCCAGACGGGCAATGGCCTGCAACAGGCCCAGCCGGTTGCGGCGCACCGTCGGGTCGTCCGCGTTGATCAGCACCGCTTCGAACAGGCGCTGAATGAGCGGCACCAGCGGCTCGAAAGCAGTCAGGAAGTCATGCACGTTGCTGTCGGCGTTCAGCGTCGCTGCCGCCTGCTGATAGGCGGTGTAGAGCGCGCGCTCGGACTCGTCTTCGAAATACGCCGGATTGACCGGATAGACTTCCGGCTCGGCGCGGGTGATGCGCACACAGCGCGCGTAGTTGTCCAGGATCAGCGCCCAGTCGTCGCGGGCTACCCAGGCGCTCAGTTCACGCACCCCTTGCAGGGTACGGGCGGGGTTGTGTCCCTGCTCGGCCAGCACCGCGGCGATGACATCGTGCGCCCAACCCTGCTCGTGCAACAACACGTCTAGCCGCCCGGCGATGAAGTCCATCACCGCGCGCTGTGTGTCGGCGTCTACGGGGATCGGCTGAACGGTTGCCACCTGCGCTACCGCCCGCCGCAAATCCAGGTCGAGGCTCCGATCGAGCACGATCTGCACCACGCCCAGCGCCGCCCGTCGCAGCGCGAAGGGGTCGGCGGTGGCCGTAGGAGCCAGCCCCGCCGCGAACAGCCCCACCAGGCTATCGAGCCGGTCGGCCAGGGCCAGCAACACTCCCGCCGGACTCTGCGGTAGACGGTCGCCCGCGCCGCGCGGTAGCCAGTGCTCGAAGATGGCGTCGGCCACGGCGGGCGGTTCGCCCTGATGCAGCGCGTAGGTGCGCCCCATGATGCCCTGCAGCGAGGTCATCTCCACCACCATTTGCGTGGCCAGATCGGCCTTGGCCAGCGTTGCCGCTCGCTGCGCGACCTTCAGGCTGGCCTGATCCAGCCCCAACAACGCGCCCAGGACAGGCACCAGAGCTTCCAGGCGGTGCGTCTTGTCCAGCATGGACCCCAGCCGCTCCTGGAAGGTCAGCGTGCCCAGGCGGGGCAGGTAATCGTCCAGGCGCTTCTGGATATCGGTGTGATAGAAGTAGTCGGCGTCGGCGAAGCGCGCGCGGATGACGTGCTCGTTGCCCTTGATCACCAGGTCGAGGTACTCGCTGTCGCCATTGCGCACGGCGATGAAATAGGGCAACAGCCGCCCCTGCGCGTCCTCGACCGGGAAGTAACGCTGATGCTTGCGCATCACGCTCACCAACACCTCGCGCGGCAATGCCAGATACTTCGCCTCGAAGGTGCCGCGCAGCGCTGTTGGGCGCTCCACCAGGTTGGTCACTTCGTCGAGCAGGTCGGGGTCGTCGGGGATGGTCCCGCCTACCTCTGCCGCCAGCGCCGCCGCCTGCTGACGGATGACCTCGCGGCGCTGCGCTATGTCCAGGATGATCCCTTGCTCGGCCATTGTCCGGAAGTACGTCTCCACATCGGGCAGCGCGATTTCTGGCGAGCGCAGCGGGCGAATGCCGCGCGTCACCGCGCCGCTGGACACTCCCGCGTAAGCGAAGCGGATCACGTGCCCGCCGAGCAGGGCCACAATCCAGCGCAGCGGGCGCGAGAAGCTGATCCCGCTGTCGTTCCAGCGCATGGTCTTGCCGAACTTGAGCGAGGCGATCAGTTCCGGCAGCGTTTCCGCCAGCACCTCGACCGCCGGACGCCCCGCCTGGCGCACCAGCGCCATCACGTACTGCCCGCCGTCTACCTCGCGCACCTGCAATGCCTCAACCGGCACGCCCTTGCCTCGCGCAAAGCCGATGGCGGCCTGTGTGGGCTGCCCGCTGGCATCGAAGGCGCGACTGGCAGGCGGCCCTTTGACCCAGGTCTCTTCGTCACGCTGACGCGGCGCGACCTGCCGCGCGTGAATCACCAGGCGGCGCGGTGTGCCCATGACCGCGATGCCCTGATGATCGAGTCGCAGCGACGCGAACAGCTCCGGGGCAAGTGTTTGCAGTTGGGCCAGCGCGTCGCTCAGGTCGGCGGCGGGCAATTCCTCGGTGCCGATTTCCACCAGCAGGTCAGCCGGGCCTTGGGGGACGGGGGCGGGCGCGGGCTGAGGGGCGCGGCTTGGCGCGGACAACCAGGCCGTCGCCTTGTGCAGCAGCGGATACTCAAGCTGACGGCGTTGCTCGGCATAGGCGCGGGCGATGTTGCGCGTCATGTCGCGCATCCGGCGGAAGTAGGCCGCCCGCTCGGTCACGCCGATCGCGCCGCGCGTGTCCAGCACGTTGAACAGATGGCTGCACTTGAGCACATAGTCGTAGGCGGGGATGAGCGCCCCCGCCGCCAGGGCACGCTGATGCTCGGACTCGTAGATGTCATAGACCCGCTTCAGGCCGTCTACATCGGCGATCTCGAAATAATACCGGCAGTGCTCGATCTCGCTCTGCAGACGCACATCTCCGTAGGTGATGGCCTCGTTCCAGTCAATATCCCACACGGCGTCTTTGCCCTGCAGGGCCAGCACGATGCGTTCCAGCCCATAGGTGATCTCGACGCTGACCGGTTCCAGGTTGATCCCGCCTGCCTGCTGGAAGTAGGTGAACTGCGTGATTTCCTGGCCGTCGAGCCACACTTCCCAGCCCAGCCCCCACGCCCCCAGGGCGGGCGATTCCCAGTTGTCCTCCACGAAGCGGATATCGTGTTCGCGCGGGTTGATGCCCAGCGCTTCCAGGCTGGCCAGGTAGAGTTCCTGCGGATTGCCAGGGTCCGGCTTCAGGATGACCTGATATTGATAGTGCAGTTGCATACGGTTGGGGTTTTCGCCGTAGCGCCCGTCATCGGGGCGCACGCTGGGTTCGACGTAGCCCACCCGCCACGGTTCTGGCCCCAGCACGGCCAGCAACGTGGCCGGGTTGCCCGTCCCCGCGCCCACCTGCACGTTGTAGGGCTGCCACATGATGCAACCCTGATCCATCCAGAACTGATGCAGGCGCATGATGACTTCCTGGAATGAGAGCGGTTTGGACATGCCTGACCCTCGGCTTTCACATTGATGCGCTGTCTTAAGCGGGCGCATTATAACACAGGGTGCGGACGCGGTGGGAGCGCGTTCGGGCAAATTGCACAAGGCGCACAGCAGGCGAACATGGCCGTCTAGAGGCTGTTATGAACTTTTGCGCAGTATTTTCCCCTCACCCCTGAATCCCCTCTCCCTCGCGACTGCGTCGCGGGGCGAGGGGACTTGCCCACTCTCGCGCAAGTGCTCCCCTTCTCCCCGCCTTGCGTGGGAGAAGGGGCCGGGGGATGAGGGCCATCGAACGAAGCAAACAGCCAGGGGTACATTCGCATTTGGGAGCGGAGTCCGCCTCTCGGCAGTGACATTCACTGGCGCACGGTGATCGTCCCCAGCACGGCGTACTCGGCCCCGTCGGCGGTGCGCAGGATCGCCCCATCCCACCAGGTGTAGAGCTTGACGCCCAGGGTATACGTGCCGGGCGGCAGATTGCGCGGCAGGCGGAGTGTGTGCGCGTCAAAGACTGGCTCGTCTGCAGCCCAGCCGCTGGTGGGACGCGCGCCATCGGCAGGGAAACCGTCGTGCTGCGCGCGCAGCACCCCCGCCCCATCCAGCAGGAAGACCGACACCGTATAGTCGGCGGGCGGCGGCGCAGCCGCGCTCCACCACAGCAGGGCGTGAATCCGCTGACCAGGGTGTCCCGTCTGCGGCCAGACGGCGCGGCGCAGCGCGATTGGCGCGTCTGTGCCAAACGTGACGAGCGGCGCGCCGGACGAGTCCAGCCGGTCGTAGCGGTAGGCGTAGATGGGGTAGCCGTGATGCTCGTATTCCAGCGTGCCCGTCCGCACGAAACCCGCCAGCGTCAGGGCGTCGAAGATGTCGTGCTTCTTGGCTACATCGCCCCAATAGGCCAGCCACAGCCCATCCGTCTCGGCCAGGATGCGCTGCAGGCGCGGGATGAACTGTCCGCCGTAGCGCTTGCGCAAGTCGTAGAGCGAAACGGCCAGATCGGTGCCCTCGGCCTCGGAGGGCAGCAGGTTGAGGATGCGATCCACGTCTACGGGCAGTTCGAGCGAGAAGTGATACCACGCTGCGGCGTGTTCCCCTTCCACATCCAGCAACACCGGCTCGCCGCCGGGGTAGCGTGCGCCAACATCGGCGGCCATCTCGCGCCAGGGCGGCTTGTCGAAATACGAGCTGGTAGTCAGCAGGCCGTTGGCGATGACCAGCGCAACCAGAAAACCCGCGCCGAACGGCTCGAAAGCGGTCAGGCCCGCGCCCACCAACAGGGCGATGGCGGGCATGATCACCGAGATGTTGCGATCGGTCAGCAGGGGGTAGCGGCTGTGCAACGACACTGTGATCAGGATGGGCAGGGCAAACCACCACAGCGCCAGCAATGCCCCGGACAGGCGGCGGTCGCGCGGGACGCGCCCCAGCACGCCCGGCAGGCGATCGGATAGCGGCCCCCAAGCCCCGACGACCATCAGCAGGCCGTAGAGCGCGATCGGCTTGCCGAACGATTCGCTCGCCAGATAGTCCAGGGTGTGCCGGTTGAGCGGCATCCCGTGAATGGTGAGCACCTCGCTATCTACCGGCGTGTTGATGAACTGATGCACCACCACCGGCCGCAAGGGGGCGAAGGCCAGGGTGATCAGGCCATTGAGCGCCAGGAAGTGCCGCCAGCGTTCCCACCCGCGCAACGTCAGTGCGGCGTGCAGCAGAATGGCCAGATTGACCATGTAGCAATAGTAGTGCAGGTAGAGGCCAAAGGTGGACGCCGCGACGAACCAGAAGGCATGGCCGCCGCGCGGGGCGCGTCGCCAGCGGGCGTAGAACAGCGCGATGGCGATCATGGTGAAGAAGACCATGGGGTAGTCGCGCACTTCCTGCGTCAGCACGACGTGTTTGTCCATCAGCGCGAAGGCCAGCGCTGCTGTCACGCCCGCCGCTGGGTTGAACAACTCGCGCCCCAGGGCATAGAGCAGGGCAATGCTCGCCAGCGAAAACAGGGCGGTGATCCAGCGCAGGGCCAGTACCGTTTCGCCGGCCAGCAGTTCCCAGCCGCGCAGCAGCAGCGAATAGACCGGCCCGTGATGGTCGAAGACCATGGTCATGGTCAGATCGCGGGGAGTGTCGCCGCGGGCCAGCCAGATAGACCAGCCTTCGTCGCCCCACATGCCCTGCGCGTTGAGGTCGTGCAGGCGTAGAAACGCTGCCAGCAGCAACACGGCCAGCATGGCCAGGGTGATCCGGCGTGAACGTGTTGTTTGCGAATGGGTAGGCATGGCGGGAGATTGTACCGCGCGGCGGGCTGGCTTGGGCAGGGTCACAGCGTGATGTCGAGGATCGCCTCGGCGACGGCGCGCAGGCGGTCGCTATCGAGCGCGGCGAGCTTCATCACCAGGTCGAGGTAAGGGCGGTTGCTGGGCGAACTGACGAAGCGCAGCACCTCGTCGGGCAGTTCGGCGATGCGCCGCAGGTTCTCCTGCTGCTCCAGGAAGTGCCCCACACGGTTGCTGCTCTCCACGAAATACGAGAGCGGGACGTGGCATACCGCCGCCAGCGACGACAGCACCGGCACGGGAATCGAGCGCTGCCCCAGTTCATAGGCGACAAGCACATCCGGCGCAATGCCCGCCTCGGCGGCCAGCGCCTCCAGGCTCAGGCCGCGTTCTTCGCGAGCGGCGCGTAGCAAGGCCCCGATTAGCCGGTCGCGCAGCAGACGATAGGCGGCACGGTCAATGGCTGGTCGGCGCTCGACTTCCAGCGTTGGGTCGGTGGCCCAGAAATGGCTGATCGGCACGTGCAGGTGATAGGCCAGCAGTTCCAGGTCGGGTAGACCAGGCATGGTCTGACCCAGTTCCCAGGCACGCAGTGTCTCCGGCGCGACGCCCACCACTGCCGCGCACGCTTCCTCGCTCAGGCCTGCGGCCTCGCGGGCGTCGCGGATCAGCACGCCCAGGATGCGCGCGCGCAGCAGGTACACTTCGTCCAGGTCGGGCAATTGACGCGAGACTGTGAAGGATGCCCGGTTGTTGGCGTTCATCGGGGCCTACCTCCCATCGGACGGCATTTGCGGCCATTATACGGTGAGGTCACCGGCGGCGCAACGCGGGCGCGGCAAGGGGTGTGGGCAGAATATGTCGGGCGGTTTTGCTGTGTTCCGGTTTATCTTACCCCCGCGTCGGAGAGGTAAACTGGAGCGAGCCAACCTTTGCGTTTGCTTTAGCTCTGTCCGCTCCTGAAGGGTGAATCAGTGAGATGCCCAGAGTCCAGAAGAACAAACCTCGGTGTTCTTCTGTGCGACCTCCGCGCCTCTGCGGTGCAATAGCCGTTGCGGGCGCTCATTCACGCGGCGGGGCAACGTACAGCGTCTCGTAGACCCAGTTGACCATCTGCATGGCGTAGCGGTGTCGTCTCCACCACAGGCGGGCGGCCAGCAGGCCCAGGGCGATCACCGCCAGTAATGCGGCACCGGCCATTGTCCACGCGCCGCGCAGGGTCGCTTCCAGGGACAACACCAGCAGCGCCATGCCCAGCAACCCAAGGGGATAGACCCACCAGCCCGCACGCCGCGCGCCCGTCTCGATCACCGTCCCCCATACCCAGGTGCCACGCGGCACAGCTTCCAGCGTCCCCCACAAGGCCACGGTCAATGGCCCATCGCCGCCCACCGTCTGCCGCAGGGCAAAGCTACCATCCTCTTGCAGATGCACGCGCTGCCCGCTCGTTTCGGCGTAGCGGCGCAGATAGTCCTGGCACTCGGCCACGCTCAGCGCCGTCACGAAATCCACGCTCAGGAACTTCAGCCGCCGTCCGCGATCGCCTATTGTCATCGAGGATCACCTCATCGGAGTTCTCAGGGCAGTGACTCGCCCGCCTCTTGAGTGGTCTGAGTCAGGCAGGCTGTCAGCCAGCGGGCGAGATCGTGCGCCAGTCGGTTGAGCAGCTTCTGAAAAGTCACATAATAGGCCGCGAACAGTCCCAGCAAGATGACCGACAGCGCCGCTATGAAGGGCACCGCCAGGGCGATGCCCAGCACAGCGAAGACGGCGGTGATCAGGCCGGGGATGGTCAGCAACATCTCCAGCGTGCCGTTGCGCACCACCGGCCCGCAGACATGCGTGCCGCCGCTCACCGGCGTCAACATCCCGTCGAAACGCAACAGCCACAACCCGGCTTGCTCGTCGTCGCACTGCTGTTGCCAACCCACTTCGACAAGCAACCGTTGTCCGGTCTGACGCACGCATAGCCGCTGCCCGGCAAAACGCAACGATTCACTCCGCAGCCGCCGCATACACTCGCTCACCGGCAGCGCCGCGACGAAGTCGAGTACCACGCCTGTCTCAGCCGGGGCGTAACGCCAATCTGTCATAGCGTTCCCCGGCGGCGCACCTGCTCCGCCGTCAGGTAGAGGCGCTGCCGCAACCAGCGCGGCACGTCCTCTGTGCTCCGTTGCAGCGTCCGCCAGCGTAGCGAACCCGCGCTCAGCAGGATCAGCAACAGGGGGAGAGTCACCACGAACGCCCGTACCCCAAGGCGCAAGAACAGCGCTGCGGTGATCAGGAACGCCGTCAGGAAGATCAGCAACCCTTCAATCAGCACCTGATTGTACGCATCGCCGGTGACTGCGCCGTGCACCCAGGTGCCGCCGCTGTCATGCGCATCGAGACAGCCATGAAAGCAGATCGGGCGCAACGCGCCAGGGAAAACCCGCTCGATGACGAAACTCCCGTCGCGCTCGACATGCACACGCTGCCGGACGGGTGTCAGGCGCGTGCTGCTGCTCGCCGATGTTCCGTCGGCGCGCAACAACCGCTCGCGGCAGGCTTCGGGACTCAGCGCCGTGACGAAGTCAGCAACGTAGCGCGGCGATTTCTTGGGCTTGTTCCCTGCACCGTGCATAGAAGAAGAGCCTTTCTATCGCCGGAGTGATACGGGTCAGATTACCACTGGAGCGGGCTTACGTCCAACAGATCAGTGCAGGGCGACCGCCTCAAATGCGCGCCGTTTGCCTCGCGCCTGCCTGGCCAGGCCCGGCCAGATTGAGCAGGCGCTGTGTCAAATCCTCCCCGCGTGTGGTTCAAGGGCGGACAGCCATTGAGCGCATCTCGAACAGGAGACTGCCCTTAACTTTACCTTACCCCCGCGTCGGAGAGGGGGCGAGCCGAGCGCAACGAGGCTGGGAGGTGAGGTAAACTGGAGCGAGCCAAACCTTTGCGCTTGCTCTAGCTCTATCCGCCCCTGAACCGCGTGTGGAGAGCGGATTTAGGGGTGAGGCAAAACCGCAGAGTCTCAAATGGCCTCTGTGAGTACTCCGGCTCCGGAATGTTTGCTGGAGTATTCCCCCGTCACGACGTTGCCTGTGCAGCAGCCAACAACTCCGCGCGGCGCGTGCGCCGTCGCCGCAGGAATTTCTCGAACTCCACCGCCGGGAACAGCGACCCTGCCAGTAACCACGACACAGTCAGTTCGGTGACATCCAGCGCAGTGGTGTCGAAGATAGTCTGCAGGAAGGGGACGTAGATCACCAGCATCTGCAGCACGGCGGTCAGCGTGACAGCAGCCCATAGCAGTTTGTTGCGGTGAAGGGGTGTGCGCAGGAAGGACGCCTCTCCGCCGTGAATGGCCGACACCTCGAACACCTGCGATAGTGCCAGCACGGAGAAACCCACTGTGCGCGCCACGCGCAGCGCTTCCTCGCCGGGATCGAACAGTGCACCCCCGTGACGATTGAGCGCCCATACGTAGCCGATCAGCGTGGCGATGCCGATCCACAGGCCCACCCAGATAATGTGCAGGCCCACGCCGCGGGCGAAGATGCTCTCGCGCGGCGGGCGCGGCTTGCGCTTCATCACGTCCGGCTCGCTCGGCTCGAAGCCCAGGGCAATAGCGGGCAGGCCATCGGTCACCAGGTTGATCCACAAAATCTGAATGGCCAGCAGCGGCACGCGCAGCCCCATGATCAGCGCCGCGAACATGGTCACGATCTCGCCGGCGTTGGTGCTCAGCAGATAGCGCAGGAACTTGCGGATGTTGTCGTAGATGGTGCGCCCTTCTTCGATGGCGGCCACGATGGTGGCGAAGTTGTCATCGGTGAGCACCATGTCCGCCGCGCCCTGACTGACATCCGTGCCGGTGATGCCCATCGCCACGCCAATATTGGCCTGCTTGAGCGCCGGCGCATCGTTGACGCCGTCGCCCGTCATGGCCACGATCTGCCCGTGCGACTGCAGCGCCTTGACCACGCGCAGCTTGTGTTCGGGCGACACGCGGGCATAGACGGACGTTTCCAGCGCCACGCCCCGCAGCTCTTCGTCGCTCATTCGATCGAGTTCCACGCCAGTCAGGGCGCGGTCGTGTTCGCCCATGATCCCCAGTTGGCGGGCGATGGCGACGGCGGTCAACTTGTGGTCGCCCGTGATCATCACCGTGCGGATGCCTGCCTGCGCCGCGACGCGCACGGCCTCTTTGGCTTCGGGACGGGGCGGGTCCACAATGCCGATCAGCCCCAGCAGAGACAGGTCGCGTTCGACGGCTTCCGGCGTCAGGTCCTGCGGAATCTCCGGCAGCGGGCGGTAGCCGATGCCGATCACGCGCAGGCCCTGGCTCGCCATATCCTCGATCTTGGCCAGCCAGGCCGCGCGGCGTTCGGGAGTGAGCGGGCGTGGGCCATCGGGCATCACTTCGTGGGACGCCCAGGCCACCAACTGATCCGGCGCGCCTTTGGTGAAGGCCACGTAGGGCGCATGTTCGAACAGTTGGGAGACAAAGCGTCCGCGCGGCTGATGGATGGTGGTCATGGCCTTGCGCTCGGACGAGAAGGGGATTTCGGCCCGTCGCGGCAGATCGTCTTCCAGCACCGAGCGGCTCCAACCGGCTTTGCGAGCCGCCACCAGCAGCGCGCCTTCGGTGGTATCGCCCACCACTTCCCAGCGGCCATTGCCGGGCACCTGCTCCAGGAAAGCGTCAGTGCACAGCGCGGCGGCCTTCAGCAACCGCGCCAGCACGGTGTCATCCACCACATTGATGGGCCGCTTGCCCTCATAGAACGTCCCCACCGGCACATAGCCGACGCCCTCTACTGTCACGTCGTCGCGCCCTGGCAGGCCGATGCGCGTCGCGGTCATCTCGTTGCGCGTCAGGGTGCCGGTCTTGTCGGTGCAGATCACCGACACCGAGCCGAGCGTTTCGACGGCGGGCAGTTTGCGGATCAGGGCATGGCGGCGCACCATACGCCGCGCTCCCAGCGCCAGCGCGATGGTGATCACCGCCGGCAACCCTTCGGGAATGGCGGCCACGGCCAGGCTGATCGCCGTCAGCAGCATCTCCTCGATATCTTCGCCGCGCAACACCCCCGCCACGAAGACCAGGGCGCAGACAGCCAGCGCTGCGCCCGCCAGGACCACGCCCACGCGCTCCAGGCGTTCCTGCAGGGGGGTACGCCCCTTTTCGACGCGCTGCAACAACGCTGCAATTGTGCCCAGTTCAGTCTTGAGGCCAGTCGCTGTCACGGCCAGCACGGCGCGCCCATAGGTCACGGCAGTGCCCATATAGAGCATATTGCTGCGGTCGCCAGCCGCTGGCGGTGGGTCGCTATCCGGCAGGGTCTCCACCGATTTGAGCGCGGCGTGCGACTCACCGGTGAGCGCCGCCTCGTCCACCTGGAGATTGATTGCTTCGACCAGGCGGCCATCGGCGGGCACGCGGTCGCCCGCTTCCAGCAACACAATGTCGCCGGGCACCAGCTCAGTAGCGCTCAGTTCGTGCACATGCCCATTGCGCCGCACGCGCACGATGGGCGTCTGCATCCTGCTCAGGGCAGCCAATGCCTGTTCGGCCTGGTATTCCTGAAAAAAGCCCAGCGCTGCGTTCAACAACACGATGGCCAGGATGACCACCGCGTCCTTGGTGTCGCCGATGAGCACGGAGATGATAGCCGCCGCGATCAGCACCAGCACCATCACTTCGGTGAACTGACTGAGCAACAACTTCCACAGCGGGGTCTGGCTCTCGGTGGGCAATTCATTCTTGCCGAACTGCGCCTGCCGCTCGGCGACCTGAGCGTCGCTCAGGCCAGTCTCGGCGCTCGTCTCCAGGCGCGCCAGTGTGTCAGGCACAGACAACGCATACCATCTTTCCTGTTCCCTGGTGGCCATGGGCAACGTTATCCTTTCTCCTATCAGCCGTCACTGGCAGGAAGCTGTCGGGGCTGTTTTGTTTGTCTGCATTATCAACCAGCCGCGATTGTAGGACAAGCGTAGGGAGTCTGTACAGGCACAAACACCCCCCAAATTTTGGGGGTCGCTCATCATCTTCTCATTCGCCGTCCGTTGTGGAATGCTCTAGACTTTAAATCAGACACTGGAGAGATGAAAATGATCCTGATCACTGGCGCATCCGGCTATGTGGGTAACAACCTGGTTCGTCGTCTGGTCGCGCAGGGCAAGGCAGTGCGCGCCCTGGTGCATAGCCCTGCCAAAGCCGCGCTGCGCCTGGCTGATATACGCGACCAGATCGAAATCTTCCAGGGCGATGTCACCCGTCCAGAGACGCTGCGCCCCGCTCTGGAAGGGGTCAGCGCGGTCGTGCACCTGGTGGCGGTGGCCATCGAAAAGCACCCTGGCGACTACGAGCGCATCAACACCCAGGGCACTATCAACGTCGTCGAGGAAGCCAGAGCCGCTGGCGTGCGTCGCCTGATCAATATGAGTCAGAACGGGGCCGATAGCCGCCTGCCCTATCGCTTCCTGGCCAGCAAGGGCAAAGCGCAGGAATACGTCGCCGCCTCTGGCCTGGATTGGACAGCGCTCCGCCCTTCGGTGATCTGGGGACCGCAGGATGAGTTCGCCAACGTGCAGGCCCGGCTGATCAAACTGACGCCGTTGATCTTCCCTATTGTCGGTGATGGGAAAGCGCGTTTCCAACCGGTGTGGGTAGGCGACGTGGTCGAGGCGACGGCGCGCTGTCTGGACGACAAGCAAACTATCGGTCAGGAGTATGCGCTGGGCGGGCCAGAAGTGCTGACCTATGCGCAGATCGTCGAGCGGGTGCTGGCCGCGCTGGGGACGCGCCGTCTGACAGTCAATGTGCCCGTGCCCCTGTTGCGTCCGGCGGTCAAACTGATGGAACTGGCCCTGCCCAACCCGCCGGTGAGCACCAGCCTGCTGGACTTGCTGAAAGTGGACAACGTGGTTGAGCACAACGCTCTGACCGAAGTCTTCGGCATCGAGCCGCGCCCCTTCACGCCGGAGAATCTGAGCTACATGCGTCAATTCACTGCCCTGGGTGCGTTCAAGCGGTTGCTGGGCAGACCGACGGCAGACGAAGAGGTGTCGTAGCGCCGACGGCTGCTTCGCTTCATGGCGAAGCAAGGCTGGCGGCGAAGTAAAAGGGCGGTGAGCACGTTTGATGCATTCGGGCCTATCATACCGTTTATTTTTCGCCGAGCAGCTCCTGCACCGCCGCCCGAAACTCGCCCGATGCAACCGGCTTGGTCATCCAGCGGGCGATGCGCAGATCGGTCGTCGGGGAGCGGCGCAGGGGACCGGTCGCCGTCAGAACCATCACCCGCATTTTGTCCAGGCGCGGCGTCTGCTTGACGAAGTTCAGCACGTCATAACCGCTGATCTGCGGCATGGCCAGATCGAGGATGAGCAGGTCGGGGGTGATCTGTCCCAGTAATTCAATGGCCTGAGCACCGCCCTCAGCCGTCAGCACACGCAGCTTCAAAGGGCGCAGCATGGCGCAGAATAGATCGAGCAGCCCCTTTTCGTCATCTACAATCAGTACCAGCGGTTCAGCCATCACCCTGCTATCCCCCGATTTACCCAGAAGGGGCGGGCAGCTCGCGCAGGACAGCCCGCACAGGACTTCCACATACCCCAGTCAGTTTGAGCGGCAGCGCGATCAGTTCGTAGACACCGTCGGGCATCCCTGCCAGATGCAGTGCTTCCAGGTGCACCATGCCATGTTGCCACAGGCGATGATGACAGGGTAGCTCGGTGCTGTCGAAAGCATCTACGGAAGGGCTATCCAGGCCCACCAGAATCACCCCCTGCGCCGCCAGCCAGTCAACCAGTTCGACCGACAGATAGGGAAAATCTTCCGGCCAGGTGTCATCCGGTAGTTCGCTCACCCAGGTGCGAATGAGCAGACGGCGTACACCATTCAGATCGCGCCCGGCCAGGTCGTCTGGCGCGATTCCCCCCGAACGGCGCAACACTGTCACCAGGCGTGCCAGACCCAGATAGGGTTCGAGCGGCAGATCGGCGGGGTGCGGCGCGCCATCGAGAAAATGATAGGGCGCGTCGGCATGACTGCCAGTGTGCGGGCTGAGCGTGAGCGTGGTCAGGTTGACCGACGCCCCATCGCAGCGACGCAGCACATGCTCGTAGCGAAACGGCGCATCGCCCGGCCATACGGCCAGCGCAGAGGTGACAGTGCGGCTGATGTCATAGAGGCGAGCGCGCTCAGTCATCGGTCTCTGTTGTGTCCGAGCTAACCATCCCCACCGGATCACTCCCTGCGCTAATGCGCCAACCCGTCTTCTATTATGCACTCTTTCACGAAAAGTGGAAGCCCACTTAAGTCACAAATGCTCGGCCTGTCGCATGGCGTCGCCAGCTTCCATCTGCCAGAATCTCCTGGATCGTCTCGATGGCCTGATAGAGTTCCTGGTCGCTGTTATAGAAATGCGGCGACAGGCGAATGCCCGCTTGCGGACGGTAATCCACCAGGATATTGCGGGCGATCAGTTCGCGCGAAATCTCATACGAACAGGTCGGGTCCGGTTCCAGTGTCACCGTGCCGCCGCGTCGCGCCGGATCGCGCGGCGAATTGATCTTGAAGCCGGCCTGTTCGGCCAGATCGATCAGCAGCGCTGTCTGATGCATGGACTTGTGACGAATGTTCTCCACCCCCACCTGTGCGATGATCTCGATGCCCGGCTCGTTGGCGTACAGCGCAGGGATGGTCGGCGTGCCGTTGAGGAAGCGGAAAGCGTCTTCGCGCAGGTCTATCTCGTCTATCTCGAAGGCGAAGGGGCGCTTGTGCGCCATCCAGCCGGTCAGGCGGGGGCGCATTGTCTTGAGATGATCGGGGTGGGCATAGAGGAATACGCCACCCGGCCCGCCACACATCCACTTGAGCACACCGCCCAGGTAGAAATCTACCTGAAGGGCAGTCACGTCTACCGGGATGATGCCCACCGCGTGATAGCCGTCGAGGATCACCGTCGCACCGACGGCGTGCGCCTTCTCGATGATGGCCTGTACGTCGAGGATGTACGCGCTGCGGAACAGCACATGGCTGATCGGCACCAGCAAGGTGCGCTCGTCAATGGCTTCGATGATGCGCTCCACCGGCACAGTGATCCCGCCGTCTTCGCTTTCGACCATGTGCAACTCGATATGCCGGGGGAGCATCCCGCGCAGCACGTAGTAGACCGAGGGGAAAATACCGCTCTCGATGACGACTTTGTTGCGCGGCCCATCGTAATCGAAGCACGACAGCAGGATGCCCTGGGCGATGGAGATGTTGGGATGCATGGAGACAGTGCCGGGCGGCGCGCCGATGATTGCGCCCACCTTATCGCCCACGCGCACGTTCATTTCCCACCAGCCTTCGCCCCAGGCGCGGACGCCGCGCGTCGCCCAGGTATCCGCGTACTGGCGCAAGCTGTCGTAGACACGGCGCGGCATAGCTCCCAACGAATTGCTGATCAGGTAATTGGTCTGACTGAGGATGGGGAATTCGTCGCGCCAGGCGAGCAGCGGATCGGCAATCACCGAAGCCGCAGCGCTGTATTCCGCACTCATGACTCCTCCCTCGGAAGGGACACGTAGGGGAAAAACAGGACGGTCTTAGTGTATCCTACACCCCGTCCTGCTGCCATATCTCGCGCGGGCGGAATGCTGGGAAAGAAGTCTGCACCGCGAAAAGCACACAGATACCCGCTTTTCGCGGACTCCTTACCCCCTCAGAACAACCGCGGCTGCTCAATCGGTCGCCGCCCATCCAGCAACAGGTAGGGGGCAGCGCGCGCCACATTGGCGACGCCCACGCCGCGCAAATCCTCCAGGCTGCGCAACCGTCCGCGCCGCCGTGCGGCCAGGATGCGATCGGCCCCTTTCGCGCCGATGCCCGGCACGCGCAGCAACTCCTGTCGCGAGGCTGTATTCACCTCCAGCGGTGCTTCGCGCAGATGTGCTTCGGCCCAGGCACGTTTGGGATCGATGTGCAGGGGGAGGTTGCCCGTGGCGGTAAAGGGCAGTTCTTCCAGGCTGAAGCCGTAATCGCGAATCAGGAAACTGGCCTGATAAAGGCGGATACGGCGCATATCGTCGGTGGGGGCGACGTTGTCCAGCGGCGTATCGGGGACAGGGCGGAAGGCGGAGAAGTAGACTCGCGCCAGTCCCAGTTGGCGGTGCAGATACTCGGTGACGCTGAGAAGTTCGACATCCGGCTCACCCGCCGGCCCGACGACGAATTCGGTCGTGCTGCTGGCCCGCAAGCGCCCTTCGCTGGATTGTCGCAGTTCGTGGACCCAGCGCAACGGGGCGAGCAGTTCCTCAGCGAAACGTTTGCCAGGCGCGATGCGCGCCAATCGCTCGGCGGTGGGCGCTTCCAGGTTGGCGGAGACGCGGTTGGCCAACGCCATGGCGCGCACTACTTGATCGCGCTCCGCGCCGGGCATGATCTTCAGGTGAATGTAACCGCGAAAGCCGTACTTCTCGCGCAGGATCGCTCCCACATCGAGGATGGCGTCCTGGCTGCTGACACCGCCGCGCACCACCCCGGACGAGAGGAACAGTCCTTCCACCGCTCCCGCCCGGTAGAGCGCCATGAAACCGCGCGCCATGTCGTCCGGCGAGATCTTGACGCGGCGCATGGCCGAACGTCCGGCGCGGAAGGGGCAGTAGAAGCAATCGCGCTCGCAGGCGGTGGTGGTCATCGCCTTGAGCACGGGCATCCGCCGGTTGCCCGCGACGACATGCGTGATGCACTCGCTGAGATCGGGGACACCAGGGCGGCGGATGGGGCGCTCGCGTTCGGGCGCATCGCCCACTGACTCCCAGTCGCCCGTGCCGCGCAGTTGTTCGAGCAGGTCGTGACCGTCCATGGGGCACCCAGTTTTCGCTCGCCCGCTGATAACTCAAGTATAGCGAACTTTTGTTCTAGCAGCAAGGCGAAAAAATCCGGCTGACCGGCAGCCGGAGATTGCCCCCATGCGCCCGGCAGGGGCGCGACTAGAGCGTGTTATGCACTTTTCCCCCTCATCCCCCGGCCCC
>FWPU01003040.1_pt1 | contig 27158 bp, 20 predicted proteins | sample 2228361 | NCBI WGS metagenome assembly FWPU01 (sample SAMEA103939777, study PRJEB20133) | metagenome
CCACTTCGTCCACCATCACCTGGCCGGCCATGATCATACGACGGGCCCGTTCCCGGCTTTCTGCCAGGCCCCGCTCCACCAGCAGCAGGTCGAGCCGGCGCTTGCCATTGCTGCGCCGGGTGGAGGGTTGGAGATCGGTGGGATTGGTGGCTGGGACGTCGGTCATGGGGTGGACCAGGGGGGGCCGGCAGCGGGCCGGTGGCCTGTCTTCAGCCGGGATTTTGACGGCCAGCAGGGCTTGCAGTAAGATGTCGGCTGGCACGGCCGGGGAGGGGGAGTCGTTTCCCTGTTTCCCGGCTGAAGGCCGGGAGCGTCAGGGAATTCCGAAGATCGGCCGTGATCATCCTGCGCGTCGACGCAGAACAGCAATAAGTGGTTTGGACTGTACTCCATGTCTTCCATCGCATTGACTGCATCGTCCATCCGGGCAAACCTGCGTGGTCTGTTGAAGGCCATGCGACCGCAACAGTGGACCAAAAATGCCATCATCTACGCCGGGCTGGTCTTTGATGGAAAACTTATGCAGCCCGACCTCTTCCTGCGGACGACCCTGGTGGCCATCGCTTTCTGTCTGGCATCTAGCAGCGTCTACCTGATGAACGATCTGGCGGACGTGGAAAAAGATCGCCAGCACCCCCGAAAACGGCACCGCCCCCTGCCTAGCGGCGAGCTGTTACCGGCGGTGGCTGCGGCGGCGGCCATCCTGCTGGCCGCCGTGAGCCTGCTGCTGGGCTTCTGGCTCAATGGGTGGGTGGGGCTGGTCCTCATCGGCTATCTGCTCCAAAATGTGGCCTACAGTTTTTACCTGAAGCACCTGGTCATCATCGACGTGATGGTGTTGGCGCTGGGCTTCCTGCTCCGGGTGGTTGCCGGCGCGGTGGTGGTGGCCGTGACCAACTTCAGCCCCTGGCTCTATGTTTGCGTCACTCTGCTGGCCCTCTTTTTGGGCTTTGGCAAGCGGCGCCATGAAATCACCCTGCTGGCAGAAGAGGCCGGTAATCACCGCACCAGCCTGGCAGAGTATAACCTGCCCCTTCTAGACCAGATCATCGGCATGGTGACCACCAGTACCCTGGTTGCCTACACCCTATACAGCTTTGAAGCCCAGACCGCCCTGGCCCGGGATGGCCGTATGCTCTTGACGGTGCCCTTCGTCTTCTACTTTATTGTGCGCTATCTCTATTTGATCCACGTGCGCAAGTTAGGTGGGGCGCCCGATGAACTCTTGCTCAAGGATCGGCCCCTGTTGATCAACACCCTGTTGTGGATGGTCGCTGTGGTGTTGCTCATCTACCGCTGGTAGTGCCAGGCCCGGCTGGCAAGGTGGGCCTATGCGGCATCTGCTCACCGCCGGTCAAAAGCACGCCACAATGGACGGGGGCAGCACCCTGGCCCCCGTCCATTGTGCAAGGTCTTCTTGCTGGGAGGACTCCGCAGAATTCTTTTACTCGTCCTGGATGAATACCGACCAGCGCCCTTCCATGCCGTCTTCGGTGACGCCGTAAAAGACCCGCAGGTGGTCGTTCTCCCGCAAGGCCAGATCGTAGCGCAGTTTGCCGGCCCGCTTTTCACACTTGATCAGGCCGATGTCTCCGTGCCATTGCACAGCCTGCGGATCCACCGGTCGATCCTCGTGGCATTGGATGGCGTAGTTCCACAGCTTGCGTGCCCCCTTGCGGGTCACGTTCTTGATGATGTGACCGTTGCGCAGGTCGTGGATGCTGTGGTACTTCTTGCCGTTCCGCTCCACACTCTCCACAATTTCCACGCCGATTTGGGGCAGGTAGAAGGCGTCCTCGCTGGAGGCCTCCTGGACAGTGGCTGGGCTGGAGCCGTTGCTGCCGGTGGCGGTATTGCCGGAACCGTTCTGGGGGGCAGGGGGCTGGGTTCGCTGTTCCTGGCTGCTCCGCTCTCGCCGTTGCTCTCGCCCCCTGGTACCCTTGTCCCGCTGGTCCGAAGAGGATGGGCTGACGGCTTCCCGGATCAGGGCCACGATCTCATCCCGCACGGCCAGGCTGGTTTCTGACTCGTCCCGGACATAGAACTTGAAGTCATCCAGGCAGTAGGGTCTGTCGGGGCCTTTTGGCACCTGGATACGCAGGACCTTGGCGCCCTGGCTCTGTACCACCTCGAACTTGACTTCCAGGGGAGGCGTCAGCCGGGCTTCCAGGGCCTCCTGGATCTGTTGCTGGACTTCCGCGGGTTTGGCCAGGCCACGGGGGTTGCCCTTTCGGGGGCTGGCGCCGATGTAGATGGTGCCGCCCATGGTGTTGGCGAAGGCGCAGATGTCGCTGAGGATGGCGGTCAGGCGGCCACCTCGCTGGCTGGCCGATTCATGGAAGCTCTGGACCAGGCTGGGGCCCTCTTCCCGGGCCGCGGCGATGGGGTCAAACGGGTTGTCCTTGGGGCGGGCAGGCCGGGTGCGGTCGAACTGTTTGCTACGTAGCACTGCCTGCAGGCTCTCAAAGGTGGGCGAATCCAACAGAAACTCGGTCGTCCGGTCGCCGATGCCGAGCCGTTTGGGGTTTTTCGGGTCGGCCGTGATCCGGTGAGCGTCGCTTCCCTGGATGCAGTGCATCCGCCGGGGGTACTCGTTCTTGCTCCCGTTGAAGAAGCGGGCAGTCGACCGGTATCGTTTGTCCAGGTCCGTGACCTCCAGGGCATCCAGGTTGGTGTCCTGGGTGTAGGCAATCTTGGTCTGGCCCCCAAAGGGGAAATTGCGCATAGCCACGCCGTGGGTGCTGTTGGCATGGGCGGCAATGACCAGCCCGCCGGCCTCTCGGATCACTTTGTACGCCGTCAACACATCCGTGCTTGCGCCGGTCTCGGTACTACCTTCGTCCAACTTGTCGGCCGGCACATTCAACGTCAACAGGATGTGCTCCAACTGGCGCACCGATGTCTCCGGCGGGAAAATCCCCAAAATGTGAAAGCCGAAGGTGGCCGTAAACTCAAAGCCGGGAAGCACCAGGACCCTGTCTGCCAATTCCCGCCATTCCCGCAGCCGCTCCCGCTCTTCATCCGTCAGCCGATTGGTGGCCTCCAGGCGGGTGAGCCATTCCACCTCACGCCGGATGGCGGCAATGCCGGCCACCGTGTTGTGATCGGTGATGGCTGCAATCTCAATCCCCCGCTCGGCCACTGCCCGCATCCAATCCAGATAGCTTATGTTGGGCTCCTCGTAGTCCCGGGAAGCTGGCGTGTGCAGGTGTAGATCCGCTTTGTACCACCTGCGCTGGGCCTTCGGGGCGTTGGAAGCCGGGGCGTTGGAAGGCGTCTGGCGATTGCTATTCGATTTTCGTCTCCTGCTCACAGATTAATCTCATCACTCCTTTTACCTATGGCTTACCTGGAATCCACGTTGGAAGCCAACGTCGGATTCCGTCGAAACCTGTCCAATGACAACGTTTATCAACTACTTGACACAACCATTATACCCTGGAAGCATCCAATGATGCAACACAGGCTGGGGGGAAGGTGTCTACCCGGCCCGGCCGGGTGCCGGCGATTCGGCGGCCAGGGCGGGAGACTCCACCGGCTCGGCAGGAGCGTCTTCCAGGGCGGCCTGGAGCACATCGTCTACCGTATCGACCAGCACGAAACGGATCCGCTCCCGCACCGTCTCGGGCACGTCGTCCAGGTCCGCCTCATTGTGCCTGGGCAGGATCACGGTGGTCAGGCCGAAGCGGGCCGCGGCCAGGACCTTCTCTTTGATGCCGCCCACTGGCAACACCTTGCCCCGCAGGGTAATCTCGCCGGTCATGCCTGTGTCCGGCCGAACCCGGCGGCCGGTGAGCAGGCTGGCCAGGGCGGTGGCCATGGTGATGCCGGCGCTGGGGCCGTCCTTGGGAATGGCGCCGGCGGGAATGTGCAGGTGGATGTCCGATGTCTTGAAGAAGTCGGGATCGATGCCCAGATCCCTGGCCCGGCTCCGCACGTAGCTCAGGGCGGCCTGTGCGCTCTCCTTCATGACTTCGCCCAGTTGCCCGGTGAGGGTGAAGCCCTTTTCCCCTGGAACCCGGGTGGCTTCGAAGAACATGATGTCGCCGCCGGTCATGGTCCAGGCCAATCCCACGGCCACCCCGGGGATCTCCACTCGCTCGGCAATTTCTTCGCCGTGGTAGCGCCGTTTGCCCAGGTAGTGGTAAATGTCCGGCGCGTCTACCACGGTGGTTTTCGGCGCGGTACCGGCCGCGATTTTGGCCGCGATCTTGCGGCAGACCTTGCCGATCTCCCGCTCCATGTTGCGCACGCCGGCCTCCCGGGTGTAGCCCTGGATGATCTCCCGGAGGGCGGCTTCGGTCATGGTGACTTCTTCGGGCCGCAGGCCGTTCTCCCGGATCTGACGGGGCAGGAGGTAGCCCTGGGCGATCTTGACCTTTTCGTCCTCGGTGTAGCTGCTGAGCTGGATGATCTCCATGCGGTCCTGCAGCGGGCCGGGGATGGTGTCCAGCACGTTGGCCGTGGTGATGAACATCACCTGGCTCAGGTCGAAGGGGACATCCAGGTAATGGTCCCGGAATTCCCGATTCTGCTCGGGATCCAGCACCTCCAGCAAAGCGCTGCTGGGATCGCCCCGGAAGTCCCGCCCCAGCTTGTCCACCTCATCCAGCATAAAGACTGGGTTTTTGCTTTCCACCCGGCGGAGGCTCTGGATGATGCGGCCCGGCATGGAGCCGATGTAGGTGCGCCGGAAGCCCCGGATCTCCGCCTCATCCCGGATGCCGCCCAGGGCCAGGCGCACGAACTTGCGGTTCATGGCCCGGGCGATGCTGATGCCCAGGCTGGTCTTGCCCACGCCCGGCGGTCCCACAAAGCAGAGGACCACCCCCTCCCGTTCCCGGCGGATGCGGTCGTGGAGGTCTTCCTCACCCTCGTCGCTTTTGCGTTCGGCCCGCAGCTTGCGTACGGCCAGGAACTCCAGGATGCGCTCTTTGATCTCGTCCAGCCCATAGTGGTCCTCGTCCAGCACCTTGCGGGCGTGCTCGATGTCCAGGTTGTCCGGCGTGGTCTTCTGCCAGGGCAGGCTGACCATCAGGTCCAGGTAGGTTTTGATGACGCTGTATTCGGCTGCCTGAATGGGCATGCGCCGCATGCGGTCCAGCTCCCGCCGGGCCTCTTTTTCGGCCTCTTCGGGCATGTGGGCGGTCGCGATGCGTTCTTCCAGCTCCCGGATGTCGGCCGACTGCTCGTCATCCTCGCCCAGCTCTTTCTGGATGGCTTTGAGCTGCTCCCGGAGGAAGAAATCCCGCTGCATGCGCTCCATCTCGCCCTGGGCTTCGGACTGGATTTTGCGACCCAGCTCCAATACCTCGATCTCCTTGTTCAGGAGCTGGGTGAGGCGGAGCAGCTTCTCGTAGACGCTGTCCATTTCCAGGAGTTTTTGGGCTTCGTCCACACTGAGGCGCAGGCTGCTGGCCACCAGGTAGGCCAGCTGGCGGGCATTTTCGACGTTCATGGCCATGACGGCCAGCTCGTCGGGCATCTGGGGTTCCAGGTCGATGAGGCGGCGGAAGAGGTCCTGGACGGCGCGCATGAGCGCCTCCATTTTGATGTCGTCCTCAATGATTTCTGGCAACACCTCGACCCGGGCCCGCAGGTAAGGCTGCTCCTGGACGTATTCCACCACCCGGATGCGTTCCATGCCCTGGACCAGGAGGCGGATGGTGCCATCCGGCGTGCGCAGGACTCGATGGACCTGGGCGGCGGTGCCGATGGTGTGGATCTGCTCCGGGGAGGGTCGTTCGATGTTCTCGTCCTTGCTGGTAACCAGCGCGATCATGCGGTTGTCCGGCAGGTTGTCTTCCACCAGGCGGATGCTGCGGCGCTGGCCGATGGGCAAGGGGAGCCACATCATGGGGTAGACGACGACCCCCCGCAGCGGGAGAACGGGCAGATCGTCGGTGGAGAGGGGGTCAGCCTTTTCCACTTCAAAGTTGTAGCGTTTGCTGAACTCCTCTGATTCATATAGGACCTGGTCTTCGTCGTCTTCGTCCCAATCTTCCAGGCCAAAATCCATAAAGTCGTTTACCATGTGTCCTTCATTCCGTGTCCGGATTCAATGGGCACCGCCTTTTCTTGTCAGTACAGGCCGGTGTAAATGCCACGGCAGAGATTCGGCGGCACGACCGCTGGTAGAACACATCGGCGAATCTCTGTCGGGATTTACCGCCGGACAAGCCATTCTACCATAATTATGCGTTTTCACATGATGAAATCTGTAAGGATCGCCGCCGTATGGGGTGGCAGGCTGAAGCGTTGCCGGAAGTTTATGAGGTAGAGCCGAAATATTTTTGCCGCATTCGTTTCAAAAAGTCGATGGAGGCGCGCATTTCGTCCATGCCGTTCATGCCATCTTCAATGCTCACCCAGCCAGCGTAGCCCACGTCGGCCAGGATGGAGAAGATGGCGTCGTAGTCATTGAGGCCCTGGCCCGTCACCCCATGGCGCAGGTTGGGGGAATAGCCCAGGGTGCCGTCGCTCTGCCGCAGCTCCTCCAAAGTCGTTCCTTCGGCCAGGTAGCGGTCGCTGGCGTGCATGCTCACCACCCGGTCCGCTACCCGGCGCAGCAGCTCAATGGGATCATCGCCGGCCACGATGGCGTTGGAGGGGTCGTACTGGACGCCGAAGTAGGTTCGTTCTGGGATGGCCTCCAGCAGGCGGAGGAAGACATCCTGTTTTTGGGCGAACTCCGGATACTGCCAGTAGCCGTCCTTGTAGTGGTTTTCCAACCCCAGGATGATCCCATATTCCCGGGCTACCGGCAGCAGCTCCTGGATGGCGGACACCACCCATTCCAGCCCCTGTTCCACGGAGACCTCCGGGTAGCGCTGGCCACTCAGGACCCGGCAGACGGCGCCTGGGCCGCCCAGGCGCCGGGTGATCCGGATCATTTCGGCCTCCCTCTCCACTTCCCGTCGCCGATAGTCTGGATCCGGGTTGGTGAAGTCGGGCGAGCAGCACATCATGGGCATGGCGAAGCCGGCTTTGTCCAGGGCCTCGCCGATGGTGTCGATGTAGGCGTCATCCAGGCTGGTGAAAAAGCCGACGTACATCTCCAGCCCTTCGGCGTCCAAATCTTTGGCCATTTCGATCCAGTCGAAGACGCTCATGGTACGGTGGACAGAAATGTCATCCAGGTAGCATTTGGGGAAGGCCGCGATTTTCATCATTTGGGTTCCTGTGAAATGTTTCGGTTGGGGCCGATGTTATGGCTCCAGGATCACCTTGATGAGGTCGGAGCGACCGGTGGCCAGATCGTGGATGATCTGGGGGCCTTCTGCCAGAGGGGCCACCCGTTCGATCAGGGGTTCCACGTTGACCCGGCCACTGGCGATGGCCTGGATGGCCCGGGGAAACTCCTTGTTGAAGCCGTAGGTGCCCCGCACGGTGAGCTCCCGGGTGACGACTTCCTGCATGTTGAGCTCGATCATCTGGGCGCTGTTGCCGATCCAGGTCACATGGCCGCCGGTGCGGGTGACGGCCAGGGCCTGCTGGACGGTGGGGGCATAGCCCACGGCCTCGAAGGCCACATCGGCGCCCAGGCCGTCGGTGGCCTCCCGCACGGCCGCCACGGGATCCTGCCGGTCCACGTGGATGGCCAGGTCGGCGCCCAGCTCTTCGGCCATTTCCAGGCGGTGGGGGCTCTTGTCGGTCACGATCACGGTGCCGGCACCCTTCAGCCGGGCAGCCAGCAGGGTGAGGAGGCCGATGGTGCCTGCGCCCACGATGGCCACCGTGCCCATCAGGGGGATGGGGGTGATCTCCACCGCGTGCATGGCCACGGAGAGGGGCTCCACCATGGCCGCGTGGCGCCAGCTCATGCCCTCCGGCTTGGGGTAGACCATGGATTCCTTGACCACCAGCTGGTCGGCATAGGCGCCGGCAATATCCACCCCCAGCACGTGGCGGTTGGTGCAGATGTTGGTGAGGCCGGCCTGGCAGTTGGGGCAGTGGCCGCAGGCCTGGATGGGCGAGACGATCACGGCGTCGCCTGGGGCCACCCGTTGCACGGCCTTACCCACGGCGGCCACCTGGCCGCTGAACTCATGGCCCATGATCATGGGCGGCTTGCGGCGGCCGGTCTTGCCGATGTAGCCGTGGACATCGGAGCCGCAGATGCCCACGCTGCGGACCTGGATCAGGATGTCGTCGTCGCCGACGGTGGGGACGGGAACTTCCTCCAGGGTCATGGTCATGGGGCCTTGATAAACGAGCGCTTTCATATTAGGATGTTCCTTGCGTGGGTGATATCGGAATGGGCCGGCTTCTGCCGGAGTCGGGAAGTGGGCAAACGATTGATAGCAGCATGGAATCGAATCTGCAAAGATGGTGTGCCAGGCACAGTATAGGATCGGGGTCGCGCTTTGTCAAAATGGTTGAGCGTACCTGAGCTTTAGTGCTGTGCGCCATGCCCCCCATGGCATATCTTCCCAAGCGAAACATGCCCTTGGCCAGGAGAACCAGTTTTGACATTTTTCTGGGAGGCTGCTACACTGGTTGCACCGTCTGGTTTTGCCTAAGTAAAAAGAATGCCTTGAGTCCCAAGTTCGATGGCGGGTGCAGATGAAATAGAGCTGAGCTTGCCATCTCCCCCGAACGGTGATAACGTGATAGTCTTGGCGCAATCACCGTCCCACGAAGCTGCCCCGTGCCTCTCATTCGTGTTGCCAGGTTATGTCCAGGTTAGCAGGGCATGCAGTGATTAAAACGATTTATTGAATTGCTGCCTGTATGAGGTTGGGGTCATTGAGAGGTATTGACATCCCTAATCCCTGGCTTATTGATCTTGTCCGTCAGGATCCCCAAGGGCTCTTGACCATCTTGTTTTGTCTATGCAGATTATGGGCGGCTTCACAAGTGATGGGGACAGTGCCGCCTGAACACCCAGACGATCGAACTGACAAGGGAATCTCAGATGGTGTCAGGTAAACAGGTTCAGGTGACTGCCGAGACGACAGTTGCAACCGATTCGCACGAAGAACTGGCCAATTCTATTCTAGAGATCCGAAATCTTCACACTTACTTCTTTTTGGAGAGGGGGACTGTTAAGGCTGTTCGGGGCGTCGATATTTCCCTGGCTCCCCAGTCAACATTGGGGCTGGTGGGCGAAAGTGGTTGTGGTAAGAGCGTGACGGCCATGTCGGTCATGCGCCTGGTCAAAGATCCACCAGGGAAAATCGTCGAAGGCGAAATTTTATTTCGTCGCAAGACGAGTAAAACACCCGTTGATCTGGTTCAGCTAGACCCAAGGGGGCCGGAGATGCGCCAGATCCGGGGCGGCGAAATTGCCATGATCTTTCAGGAGCCCATGACTTCGCTCAACCCACTCTATACAGTGGGGCGCCAGATTGCTGAGAATGTCCAGCTCCATCAAAAGGTAGGTCGGCGTGAAGCCATGGAACGGGCCCTGGAGATGCTAGAAAAGGTTCAAATCAGCGAACCCAAACAGCGCCTCCGGGAATATCCCCACCAGTTAAGCGGTGGCATGCGCCAGCGGGTCATGATTGCCATGGCCCTTTCCTGTAATCCTGCGATTCTGATTGCGGACGAGCCGACTACGGCACTGGACGTGACGGTGCAGGCCCAAATTTTGGATCTCATGCGGGCACTGCAGGAAGATTTTAAGTCTTCGATTGTGTTGATCACCCATAATTTAGGGGTGGTTTCCCAAATGGCCGATCACGTCAGCGTCATGTACCTTGGCAAAGTCGTGGAGCATGGCAAGGTACGTGAGATATTCCATCACCCCTTTCACCCGTACACGAAGGGACTGTTGAATTCGGTGCCGGTGTTAGGCCGTAAACGCAGCAAATTGGTTCCCATAGAGGGGATGGTGCCCAGCCCCGCCTCCGAGATTCGCGGATGTGCATTTGCCGATCGCTGTCCCCACGTGATGCCGATCTGCCGCGAAGCGGAGCCCCCATTGCGCACATTGCAGGCGGACCATCGGGCTGCCTGTTGGCTGTACGATCGGTAGTTGTAGCTGCTCAATTCAGAGGATGGAAACAACGGGGCTGTCTATGGGATCATCGGCTGGATAGGGCCATCCATGCATCTTGGCCTCTCGGAGTCTTTTCAAAGGCCTGTCGGGTCTTCGGCAGGTTGCTTTATCACTTTGGTTCACTTCGTTTGGTAAGTGCTTAGAAAAGGGAGCAAGCTATGAAGACAGGGTTTAGGGTTCTATTTTTCGTGATGGTTGCAGCCACAATGATTTTGGCAGCTTGCCAGGCGGCTCCGACCTCGGCCACACCCGCCCCGCCTGCCGCAGAAGCACCGGCTACTGCGCCCACTGCCGAGCTGGCTGCACCCGTCCCCTATGCGCCGAGTAGAGCAATGGCGGGCAGCCGGGAGCCAGTTACCTTTGAGATCGATCAGATCGTCGATTATCGGGCATTTGACCAATACTGTGAACCGGAATACCTTCGGCAGCTGGTGGAAGAAGGAAAGTTGCCGCCGGTGGAACAGCGCCTGCCTCCGGTCCCCTACGTCTTCAAGACTGAGGCGATGTCTGATGGGATTGGCCAATATGGTGGTATTTGGCGTGACGTCTGGGCAGTTCCCCTGGAAGGTTGGAACTACAACGCGGGTGCCATCCAGGGTTGGTTTGGCATCGAAGCCATTGTCCAGGAAGAGCCCTTCAACACCGGTGCCATGTTCTTGACCAAGGATGTGACCCCTATCCCCCGTCTGGTTCGGAGTTACGAATGGTCGGACGATGGCTATACACTGACGTTGCATCTCCTGGAAGGGGTGAAATGGTCAGATGGCCAGCCTTTCACGACTGAGGATATTCGCTTCCTGTGGGAGGATAACATCCAGGATCCCAACGTTCAGACCTGGACCGATGCCACCTTCTGGCAAATTGACGGTCAACCGATTCAGCTGAAGGTGGTGGACGATTATACCTTCCAGATGATCTATCCGGTTCCCCGGCCTACCAAACAGCTTTACAACCTCACCAACCTGATCTTTTCACCTGGGCCGGCTCATATCCTGAAGCCTTTCCATCCCAAATACGGCGGCAAGGACTATCAGAGCTATAAAGATGCCCTGCCACCGAATGCCCTGCCGGTGGTAACCTTGGGCCCCTGGGTGCCGGTGGATTACAAGACCGACGAATTCCTCGTCATGCGCCGTAACCCCTACTTCTGGATGGTGGACGAAAACGGCTGCCAGCTTCCCTATCTGGATGAAATTCAGTTCACGTATTCCAAGACTGGCGCCACCCGCACGTTGAATACCATGGCCGGCACGGCGGATCATTCCAATGTCGAAAATATCGAGACCATGGACGAAGTGTTCCGAAAGGCCCAGGATCCTAACGCACCGTTCCGGGTCGAGTGGGGGCCCGAGACGTTGGGCTTTGCCCTGGAGCTGAATCAGTCCAAATACCTGGGCGTGGAGAACGACCGCGATGCCGCAGTGCGGGAGCTCATGCGGGATGACCGGTTCCGCCTGGCTTTGGCCTATGCCATTGACCGGGAAGGGCTGGCCAAATCCATCACCAATGCGCCGTTCTTCCGACCCTGGGCGGGTGGCCTCTTCCCGGGCGCTGCACTCTACAATCATGAGGCGACGGTCTACTACCCGTACTCACCGGACAGTGCGAAGAAGCTGCTGGATGAACTGGGCCTAAAAGATACCAACGGCGATGGTTTCCGCGAATGGACCTCAGGCCCAATGGCCGGGCAGACGGTGGAACTGGGCTTGACAGTAAGCGAAGATAACACGGCCGGCCCGGCTTTAGGTCCAGCCCTCGTGCTCTTCCTGCAGAACGTGGGTTTGAAGGTGAACTATCGCACCCTGGCTGGCACCACCATGACCGCCAATAACAACACCGGCACATGGGACATGCAGATTACGCGGCCAGGCCAGGCCTGGGCAGCTCCCACGGTGCGCTGCAACCAGATTGCCCCTACGGGCAAGACTGTCCTGAACTGGCACCGGGAAGGGGATAAGCCCGAGGAGTATGCCGATTTCGAGCTGCGGCTGATCGAGATCTCGAACCAGTTCTGCCTGGAGAACGATCCCGACAAGATGCGCGAATTGATGTTCGAGTTCGAGCAGATCTTCACCCAGCACAATTACCGGATCGGACTGGTGGTCTTCCGCTACGGCCTGATGCTGAACAAGTACTTCAAGAACATCCCCATTGGTACGCCAGCCTTCCTGTACCAGTGGGATGCCAACAACATCCTGCCGGAGCGGGTCTGGTTTGCCCCCGAGGATCGCTGGAACCTGGGCCAACAGGAAATCTACCCGAACACCGTCCCCTACTACGAGGGCTGTGATTACCAGACCACCGGCAAACCCTGCGTCATGGGGCCTGGCCAGTAGCTCTGCCTCGGGACAGCGGCCCTGCCACGGCTGCCATGCCCGAGCCCAGTGGATGACCCTATTCACTTCATCCCTTCATCTCCCCGGCATGCCGGGGAGATGAAGGCGGCATGAATGTCGGAGTACCCATGATTCGCTTCATCATCCGTCGTATTCTCACTACCATTCCCCTGCTGATTGGCATCAGTATTGTCTCCTTCCTCATTATCCAGTTACCACCGGGTGATTTTGCCTCTACGTACGAAGCAAATCTCATTAATCAGGCCAACATGTCCCCTGAAGATGCCAAACGGGCCGCCGATGAGTACCGCAAGATCTATGGCCTGGATAAACCCATCTGGGTGCAATACCTGGTCTGGGTGAAGGGGATTGTCACTGAGGGGAAATTTGGCTATTCCTTCTCCTACAAGAAGGATGTTGGCGAGCTGATCGCGGAACGTCTGCCCCGTACCCTCTATCTCGCCCTGGCTGCCCACCTGATTTCCACCATCTTTGGGATTGTGATCGGCATCTATTCGGCCACACACCAGTATAGCCTGGGCGACAATATGGCGACAGTTTTTGCATTCATCTTTACTGCCGCGCCTCGTTTCTTTTTAGCCCTGATCGTGGTTTACCTGTTGGTGTTCCAATTCAACGTGCGCGAAGTAAACCGTTTTACATCACCCCAGTATGCGTTCGCGCCCATGTCCTGGGCTAAGGTTGTGGACATTTTGAAGTATACCTGGCCCGTGATTCTGATTGCTGGCCTGGGCGGTATCGCACGGAATATGCGGGTGATGCGGGGCAATTTGCTGGATGTGCTCAATGCCCAATATATCACGACGGCACGCTCCAAAGGGCTGACTGAAGGTGGCGTCATCTACAAGCACGCGGTTCCCAATGCCTTGCATCCGATCATCATGTACCAGGGAACGGTGTTGCCCTATATGATCCAGGGCGAGTTGGAGGCGGCCATTGTCCTCAATATGCCATCCCTGGCCCCCATGTTTTATTCTTCCCTCCAAACCCAGGACATCTATGTATCGGGGGGATTCCTCATGATCTATGCCATTCTCCTGGTGGTCGGCAACTTAATAGCCGATATTGTCCTGGTCTTGGTCGATCCACGCATTCGCTACAACTAAAGCGAACCTCTCTTTAGACTAAACAGTTTTTGAGGAGAAGATGAGTCAAGCGTTCGAGGCAGTCAGTCGAATTGATTTTGGCGTCCGGGCCCATGAGGGCTATTTCAATCTGGTCTGGCGTAAATTTCGCAAGAGTAAAACAGCCATTCTGGGCGGGTTGATGGTTCTGTCTCTCTGTATGATGGCGATTTTTTCGGATTTCTTTTCTCCCTACGATCCGATTGAGTTGAACATGGGCAATGCATACACGCCGCCAACCCGTCTTCATTTCATCGATGCCGATGGCAACTTCCATTGGCGCCCTTTTGTCTACAATTCCATCCAGGTGCTCAATCCGGATATGACCGTCAGCTGGGAAGAGGATACCAGCCGGCGTTACGAGCTGAAGCTCTTTGTGCGGGGTTGGGAGTACAAGATCCTGGGGCTGATTCCCAGTCGCTGGCATCTCTATGGGGTCGAGGAAGGTGGTCAAATCTTCCTCTTGGGAACCGATCGGTTTGGCCGGGATATCTTTGGCCGTGCCTGTCGGGCAGGCCGGATCTCCCTCAGTATGTCCCTCATCGGCACGCTCATTAGCGTGGTGGTTGGTTCGGTGGTGGGTGTGATATCCGGCTATTACGGCGGTTGGGTTGACAACTATATCCAACGTTTCGTGGAATTTGTACAGTCGTTTCCTCAGCTTCCTCTGTGGATGGCGTTGGCAGCTGTGATCCCGATCAGCTGGGATCAGTTTACCGTTTTTATCATGATGTCCAGCATCTTCGCTTTGTTAAGCTGGACCCTGTTGGCCCGGGAAGTACGGGGCAAGGTGCTGTCGCTGCGGGAGACTGATTTCATCCTGGCTGCTCGGGAAATGGGTGCTTCCGATGCCCGCATCATCTTCGTCCATCTCTACCCCAATACCCTGAGTCACATTATCGTTGTGCTCACGCTGACGGTTCCCACCATTATCCTGGCCGAAAGTTTCCTCAGCTTTCTGGGTATTGGGATCCAGGAACCCCTTGTCAGTTGGGGAACTATGATGCGCGAAGCCCAGACCATCCAAACTTTGGGCTTCAATCCATGGATTGCGGCTCCAGTGTTCTTTATCGTAGTCGCTGTCCTGGGGTTTAACTTTCTGGGCGACGGCCTGCGCGACGCGGCCGATCCCTATTCCATTACCTGATCCATTGGATCCATTCGGATATCTCAGCGCGGTATTCAAACATGCAATCTGGGTGATAGTCACTTCATGGACACAAACGGTAAAAATGACTTCCTGCTCGAGGTGAAAAACCTCAAGCAATATTTCCCAATTCGCCGTGGTTTTTTGCAACGAGTGGTGGGGTATATTAAAGCGGTCGATGGCGTGAGCTTTTTCCTGCGTCAGCAGGAAGTACTGGGCCTGGTGGGTGAAAGCGGTTGCGGCAAGACCACCACAGGGCGTACGATCCTGCGCCTGTATGACCCAACCGATGGCGAGATCTGGTACCGCCGTGCGAACGGTGAGCGCATCAACATCGCCCGTATTAGCCAGAAAGAAATGAAGCCGCTGCGCCGGGAAATGCGTATGATTTTTCAGGACCCCTTCAGTTCCCTCAACCCGCGCCGGACGGTCAAAGATCTCATCGGTGAGCCGTTGCTCATTCACGGTGTGGCACGGGGACAGGAACTGGAAGATCGGGTTGCTGACCTGATGCGCAAGGTTGGCCTGGATCCGGAATATATGAGCCGATATCCCCATGAATTTTCCGGCGGACAGCGCCAGCGCATCGGCATTGCACGTACCCTCAGCCTGAACCCCCGCCTGATCGTTGCCGACGAGCCGGTCTCCGCGCTGGATGTCTCCATTCAGGCCCAGGTTCTGAACCTGTTGCAAGAGCTGAAAGACCAGCTGGGGCTGACTTTCGTGTTTATCGCGCACGATCTGTCCGTGGTGGAGCATATCTCCGACCGAATTGCTGTCATGTATGTGGGGAAGATTGTGGAGATGGCAGACTCGGAGGAGTTGCTGTACCATCCCCTGCACCCCTACACTGAGGCATTGGTCTCGGCAATACCGCCGGCTGACCCTGATATCCATACCCAGCGTATTATCCTGGAAGGTGACGTCCCAAGCCCGGCTAACCCCCCGTCTGGCTGCGTGTTTCACCCCCGTTGTCGTTACGCCAAAGAGATATGCCGTGAGGTGGAACCAGTCTTGACCGAGGCGGAGAAGGGGCATTTCGTCAGTTGTCACTTTGCCACAGAGCTGGAACTGCATGGAGTGGGAGGCTAAGGGTGGAACGCTCACAGCCCGATCAGGTGTCGGCACTCATATCCTATATCGTACCGTTGGTCGGTTCGGTGCTCGTTTTGCGCTATCGACGCACAAATCGGTTTGCCGCCTATCATGCAGGCCAGGCATTCGCTCTATGGGCGGTTGCGTTCATCGCACCTGTGGCCTGGCTTGTGGTCTCCTGGTTGATGGCTTGGGTGCCATTGGTTGGTCCTGTGCTGGCAGCGGCTACTTTTTCCCTGGTGATTGCCGTTTATGTGGTGTTGATAGTCGCCTGGGTGATCGGCATTGTGTACGTCACGGAGTCCATATATCGGCCGCTTCCGGTTTTCGGTCGATGGGGGGAGCGAGCGACACTCTATTTTCAGTAGCGAGGGCATACCGCACCCTTTGTTCTTTTCCCCTAACCGGTGATTTTTACACCGGTTTTTTTTCGCCTGCATCCAGGCCCGCGGTAAAATGAATCCGTGCCATCGCCCAGGCAACCGGCCCATTGACAAACCCGCTGCTGCACCGTGGTGAACGTCGCCGTCGGGACGCACCAATCGACACCAAACTGCACCAATACCAGCGTCAAAAAGGGGTCACCTATGATTCAAATTGCCGAGGTCCTCCCACCTTACCCCTCCCCCCTGTGGAACATGGTCAAACAGTGTGGCGTAACCCACGTGGTCGGCACCATGGACTTCCGGCCCGGTTGGGAGAACACCCGCAACCGGGATGAGCTGCCCTGGGGCTACCAGTCCCTGGTGCGCATGAAGACCGCGTACGAAGATGCCGGCTTCGAGCTGGCCGTCATCGAGAGCCGTCCTCCCCTCAACAAGGCCAAGCTGGGCCTGCCCGGTCGCGACGAAGAGATCGAGGCCGCCTGCGACCTGATCCGCAATATGGGCGCGCTGGACATCCCCGTCTGGTGCTACGAGTGGATGGCCGTCTTCAACTGGATGCGCACCTCCACCACCGTGCCCGCCCGGGGAGGCGCCATGGCCACCGGCTACAACCACCAGTACATGCGCAACGCCCCCCTGACCGAATATGGCGAGGTCTCTGAAGAGCGCCTCTGGGAAAACCTCAAATACTTCCTGGAAAAGGTGGTGCCGGTGGCCGAAAAGGCCGGCGTCAAACTGGCCATGCACCCGGACGATCCACCCCTGTCGCCCATCCGCGGCATCGGCCGCATCATGCGCAGCGTGGAGAACTTCCAGCGCCTGCTGGACCTGGTGCCCAGCGAGGTGAACGGCATCTGCCTCTGCCAGGGCAACTTCACCCTGATGACCGACGACCTGCCCTCGGTCATCCGCCACTTCGGCAAGCAGGGAAAGATCTTCTTCGTCCATTTCCGGGATGTGCGGGGCACGCCGGAGAACTTCGTGGAGACCTTCCACGACGAAGGCAAGACCGACATGCTGGCCTGCATGCGGGCCTACAAGGAGATCGGCTTCGACGGCGTCCTGCGTCCCGACCACGTCCCCACCATGGAGGGGGACAGCAACGAGCGCCCCGGTTACTCTTCCATCGGCCGCCTCTTTGCCATCGGCTACATCAAAGGGCTCCGGGAAGCCGTCTACGCGGAATAGGCGGCTCCGGCCCCCCTACACCCCTGGAGAGGACCAAACACCATGCCTAAAATTACCTTCATCGGCGCAGGAAGCCTGGGCTTTACCCGCAAGCTGGTTCGAGACATCCTGACCTTCCCCCGGCTCCAGGACGCCACCATCGCCCTGATGGACATCGACCCGGAGCGTCTGGACTTCGCACGCCGGGCCGTGGAGCGCATTGTGGAACTGGGTAACTACCCGGCCCGGATGGAAGCCACCCTAAACCGGGCCGAAGCCCTGGACGGCGCCGACTACGTCATGGTGACCATCCTGGCCGGCGGCGTGGACATCTGGCGCCACGACATCGAGATCCCCAAAAAGTACGGCGTGGACACCAACATCGGCGACACCCGCGGGCCTTCCGGCATCTTCCGGGCCCTGCGCACCATCCCCGTCATGTTGGAGATCGCCCGAGACATGGAACGCTACTGCCCCCACGCCACCATGCTCAACTACACCAACCCCATGGCCATGCTCTGCCGGGCCCTGCAACGGGAAACCCGTATCCAGCTCACGGGCCTCTGCCACAGCGTCCAGGGGACGGCGGCCATGCTGGCTCGCTGGATCGGCGCCCCCATGGACGAGATCACCTACACCTGCGCCGGTATCAACCACATGGCCTGGTACCTCCGCTACGAGTGGAACGGCCAGGACGCCTACCCCCTGATCCGCAAGGCTGTGACGGAACGGCCCGAGATCTACAACGAGGAAATCGTCCGCAACGAGATGTTCCTGGCCCTGGACTACTACGTGACCGAGTCCAGCGGCCACAATTCCGAGTACAACTGGTGGTTCCGCAAGCGGCCCGACCTCATCGAAAAGTACTGCACCCACGGCACCGGCTGGAACCCCGGCGAGTACGCCTACGTGGTGAAGCGCTACCAGGAGCGGGAGCAGACCTGGCGGGAAGAGGCCAAAAAGTGGTTTGCCGCAGAAACCCCCATCGACCTCCAGCGGGGCCACGAGTACGCGGCCTACATCGTGAACGCCCTGGAGGGCGGCGAGCCCTTCCAGTTCAACGGCAACGTGGCCAACAAGGGCCTGGTCACCAACCTGCCCGAGGACGCCTGTGTGGAGGTGCCCGTCTGGGCCAGTCGCAACGGCCTGGAGGCCGTGCAGGTGGGTCCCCTGCCGCCCCAGTGCGCCATGTTGACCAACCTCAGCGCCCAGATCGAAGAGATGGCGGTGGAGGGCGCCCTCACCGGCAACCCCAGGCTGGTCTACCAGGCCATCGCCCATGACCCCCTGACCGCAGCCGTCCTCTCCCTGGCCGAGATCCGCCAGATGGTCAACGAGATGTTTGAGCAGAACCGGGACTACCTGCCCCAGTTCAAACATTTCAAGGTTTAAGCAGGGATCTGAAGGAGTGAGTTCCGAATGCCCAAGATTACCTTCATCGGCGCCGGCAGCACCGTTTTTGCCAAAAATCTCATGGGGGACATCCTCAGCTACCCGGAGCTGGCCAACGCCACCATCAGCCTGCACGATATCGACGAAGAGCGCCTGCGCACCTCCGAGATCGTGGCCCACAAGGTGGCCGAAGCCCTGGGAGCCCACCCCACCATCCAGGCGACCACCGACCGCCGGGCTGCACTGGATGGCGCCGACTACGCCATCTCCATGATCCAGGTGGGCGGCTACAAGCCCTGTACCGTGACGGACTTTGAAATTCCCAAAAAATACGGCCTGCGCCAGACCATCGCCGATACCCTGGGCATCGGCGGCATCATGCGGGGGCTGCGCACCATCCCCGTGCTCCTGGACATGTGCCGGGACATGGAGGAGCTCTGCCCGGATGTGACCTTCCTCCAGTACGTCAATCCCATGGCCATGAACTGCTGGGCCATCAGCCGGGCCACCAGGATTAAGACCGTGGGCCTCTGCCACAGCGTCCAGGGCACCGCGGCTCAGCTGGCCCGGGACATCGGCGTGCCGGTGGAGGAGATCAACTACGTCTGCGCCGGCATCAATCACATGGCCTTCTACCTGCGCTTCGAACGCAAGACCGAGGACGGGGTGGAGGATCTCTATCCCCGCATCCGCCAGGTGTTGGAGGAGGGCCGGGCGCCGGCGTGGAACCTGGTGCGCTATGAGGTCTTCCGTCGGCTGGGCTACTTCGTCACCGAGTCCAGCGAACACTTCGCCGAGTACGTGCCCTGGTTCATCAAGCGGGACCGGCCCGACCTGATCGAGAAGTTCAACATCCCGCTGGATGAGTACATCCGCCGCTGTGAAGTCCAGATTGCCGGCTGGGAACGGATGCGCCGGGATCTGGAGGACCCCGAGACCCGGCTCCAGGTGCGCCGCAGTCACGAGTACGGCTCCGGCATCATCCACAGCATGGAGACGGGCACGCCTCGGGTGATCAACGGCAACGTGACCAACTACGGCCTCATCCATAACCTGCCGGAAGGCTGCTGCGTAGAGGTGCCCTGCCTGGTGGACAAGAACGGGGTCCAGCCCATCGCCGTAGGCAACCTGCCGCCCCATCTGGCCGCGCTGATGCAGACCAACATCAACGTCCAGGCCCTCACCGTGGAGGCAGCCCTTACCGGCAAGCGGGAACACATCTACCACGCGGCCATGCTGGATCCCCACACCGCGGCCGAGCTGGATCTGGAGCAGATCTGGAACCTGGTGGACGACCTGATCGAGGCCCACGGCGACTGGCTGCCGGCCTACCACTGAAGGATGAAAGGATCGCCATGAAAGTTCTGGTCACCGGGGGCGCCGGCTACATCGGCAGCATCACCGTGGAGCGGCTCATCGAAGAAGGGGAGGAAGTAGTCGTCTTCGACAACCTGTACCAGGGCCATCGCGCGGCGGTACACCCAGACGCCATCTTCGTGGAAGGGGACCTGGCCAACCGGGCCCAGGTGGACGCGGCCATGGTGGCCCACCGGCCCGATGCCATCATGCACTTCGCTTCCCACACCCTGGTGGGAGAGTCCATGGAGAAGCCCTTCCTCTACCTGGGCGACAACGTGACCAACGGCCTCAACCTGCTCCAGAGCGCCGTGGCCCACGGGGTGAAACGCTTCATCCTCTCCTCCACCGCCAACCTCTTCGATCAGCCCGAGCGCATGCCCATTGCCGAAGACGAACGCATTGTGCCCGGCAGCCCCTACGGTGAATCCAAGTTCATCTTGGAGCGCATGCTCTACTGGCTGGACCGGACCATGGGGCTGCGCTACGCCGCCCTGCGCTACTTCAACGCCGCCGGCGCATCCCCCACCCGGGGCGAGGATCACCATCCCGAATATCACCTCATCCCCCTCGTCTTGCAGGTGGCCCAGGGCAAGCGGGACAAGGTCACCATCTTCGGCGACGACTACCCCACCCGAGACGGTACCTGCGTGCGGGATTACATCCACGTCATCGACCTGGCCGACGCCCACATCCTGGCCATGCGGGCCCTGAACGAAGGCAGCCGGACCTACAACCTGGGCAACGGCGCCGGCTTTACGGTGAAAGAAGTCATCCAGGTGGCCCGAGAGATCACAGGCCACCCTATCCCCGCGGAGGTGGGCCCCCGCCGGCCTGGCGACCCGGCCGTCCTGATCGCCAGCAGCGATAAGATCCGTCGGGAGCTGGGCTGGCAACCTCGGTTCCCTGACCTGCGGGACATCATCGCCAGCGCCTGGCAGTGGCACCAGGCCCACCCCAACGGCTACGGCGACCGATCCAATTGAGCCTCCATAAGCCAACCAAAAAACCGGGGGGATCTGTCAGATCCCCCCGGTGGACGATGATGCCGGTCAATGAAATTGCGGGCAAAAGGGGTATGTTGACCGCCCATCTGCGGCAAGGGCGGGGTCGAAAAACGTCAGCCAGCTCTCAACGCTGTTGCACCTTGTCCCGGCCAATGCGGTCGAGGACAGCCGTACAGCCGATGCAGAAGGCGGCAAAGGCCGGCAGCAGCGGATCCGCCGACATGCCTGTGACCTCCAGGCCCATGAAGCTGAGGAGGATGGCGACCCCAAGCCCCAACATGGCATTGCTGACCGCGTGTTTTTTGACCATTTTTCTGACCATCTGGCGAGACTCCATACTATCCAAGCCGGCCTCCATTCCAGCCGTGGGGAATGGTCGCCGGGCACCACAGGGGTAGCAGGGCCCTTTTAAAGCCCGACTGTAGGCGCATTATAGGGAATTGTTTGCAAGTTCACAAGCGCCCGCGCGGGAAAATAGACAGGCAACCGACCGGATCCAGACCGATCGTCAGGGTTGCGTCGGGAAATCGTAGGTTTAATCGGGTTTTCGAGGGGGGGCATGGGTAGGTGGTAGAGGGGGGCAGTAGGCGGTAGTCGGTAGACGGGAGGCGATGATGTCCGTGGCAGCTTTGGGGTGAGGAGAAATTTGTTTTTGGCGTAACGGCGACGCGGGATAAAAAAACGCCTGCCTAAGGTTGGGGAGGCCGACCAGGCAGGCGTGTGAGGGTATAGGTGTTTGAGGTAGCTTGACGCTCTCGTGTAAGATTTTACCATTTGGGGGCTGCCACGTCAATCCCCAATTTTTCCAAGCTGGATACAAAGAGCGCACCATCTTTGCCTTTGTTTTCATCCGCAGATTTCGGTTTCCATCCACAGATTACGCAGCGAAGGGAGCCATCGACCTATGAAAGCAGACCTTGACCGCCTAATGGAGGAACGAAACCTGGATGGACTGTTGGTCCTGGGCGACTCTGGCGGCAATAAGGCGCTCAACTATCTGACCGGCGGCGCCCATCTGGAGCGGGCCCTGGTGGTAAAGCGACGCAACGGCCCCCTGACCCTCCTCCACGGCAGCATGGAGCGGGACACGGCAGCCCGCACAGGTCTACAGTTGGTGGACCGGGACGCCACCTACAACATGTATCAGCTGCTGGAGAAACACCAGGGGAATCGGCTCGCTGCCATGGTGGACTTCCTCTACCAGGTGATCCAAGACCAGGGGCTGGCAGGCCGTATCGGCGTCTACGGCACCATGGATGCCGGCGCCGCCTTTGTGCTCTTCCGCCAGCTCCAGGCCGTCGCGCCGGAGCTGGAGATCGTGGGGGAATACGAGGATTCCATCTTTGCCCTGGCCCGGGAAACCAAGGATGAGTGGGAGTTGGACCAACTGCGCGAGGCGGGCCGGCTTACCTGCCTGATCATGGGGGAGACCCAGGAGTTCATCCAGGGACACCAGGCCCGGGATGGCGTGGTGCAGAGCCGCGATGGCGAGCCGCTGACCATCGGCGCGGTCAAGGCCTTCATCCGCAGCCGCCTGGCCTTCCATGGCCTGCGGGAGGACCATGAAACCATCTTCAGTCAGGGTCGGGATGCCGGGGTGCCCCACAACAGCGGCGACCCCAGCGCGCCCCTGCGGCTGGGTCAGAGCATCGTCTTCGATTTTTTCCCGATGACTGCCAGCGGCTACTTCCACGACATCACCCGCACCTGGAGTTTGGGCTATGCCACCGACGAGGTCTGGGAAGCCTGGGGACAGTGCAAGGAGATCTTTGACCGGGTGATGGCATCCCTGGTCGTGGGGCAGCCCTGTCGAGAACCCCAGCTCATGGCCTGCGACTACTTCGAGGCCAAGGGGCATCCCACCGTACGCAGCCAACCGGGTACCCGGGAGGGCTACGTCCACAGCCTGGGCCACGGCATCGGCCTGGACATCCACGAGGAACCCCGCCTGAGCCACGCGACCGGCAACGACACCCTCTTCCAGCCGGGCCACGTCTTCAGCGTGGAGCCAGGGCTGTACTATCCAGAGCGGGGCTTTGGCGTGCGCATCGAGGACTCGGTGGCCTTCAACCAGACAGGCGAAATGGAATACCTGTCCAACTATCCATACGACCTGGTCATCCCCATTCCCGGCGCCTGAGGCAGGGCTATTCCGCCACCCCTTCCGGCTGCCGACGTTCGGCAGCGAGCCGTTCCCGTTCGTAGGCGATGACATCGTCCAGGATCTGGCGCAGATCGCGGGTGGGCTGCCAGCCGATGGCCTGCTGGAGCTTGGTGGTGTCCGGCACCCGCCGTCGCATGTCCTCGAAGCCAGGCGCATACGCCTGGCTGTAGGGGATGAAGCGGATGGGGGAGTTGCTGCCGCTTCGTTCCCGGACCAACCCGGCCAGCTCTCGGATGGAGACCTCCTGGCTGCTGCCGATGTTGTAGATTTCACCGGCCGTCAATTCTGGGCGATCCAGCAGCGCCGTCAGGGCCCGCACCGTGTCCGCCACGTGGCAGAAGCAGCGGGTCTGATTCCCGTCACCGTAGACGGTGATGGGTTCTCCCAGCAGCGCCTGCCGCACAAAGCGGGGGATCACCATGCCGTAGCGTCCGGTCTGGCCCGGGCCCACGGTGTTGAAGAAGCGGGCAATGGTGACCGGCAGGCCGTATTCCCGATGGGCCGCCAGACCCAGAAACTCGTCCAGCAGCTTGCTGGCCGCATAGCACCAGCGGCTGTGGCTGGATGGCCCCAGCAGGAGGTCGTCGTCCTCCCGAAAGGGGATGTGCACCCCTTTGCCGTACACTTCGCTGGTGCTGGCGATCAGGGTGCGGCAGCGGTAGCGCCGGGCGGCCCGCAGCACCGCGTGGGTGCCCAGCACATTGGTTTCGATGGTTTCGGTGGGGCGCTCCACCACCAGTTGCACACCCACCGCTGCCGCCAGATGCACGATGGCGTCCGCCTGGCTGGCCAGCCGATCCAGCACCAGTGCGTTGCTGAGGTCGTCGATGGCGAAGGCGAAGCGCGGGTGCTTCTCGAAGGGGCGAATGTTCTCGAACGAGCCAGTGCTCAGATTGTCCAGGACCGAGACCCTATCCCCCCGCTCCAGCAGGGCCTGGACCAGATGACTGCCGATGAAACCGGCCCCCCCGGTGACCAGTACGTGCATGGCGGCTCCTTTTCTGGAACAATGGTAAGTCCTCTGCAGAAACCACAGATGGCACAGATGAACACAGATTCTTAATTTTTATTATACCAGCTCCCTTCCGGCGAACTCGAAGCGTGGTGATGTCCGTGGAGATGGAAGGGTTTGACGCCTGCTGCGCGGCAACGGTACAATGGCACCATCATGAGCGAAGGACAGTACTTGAATTTCAATCTGCGTATCGAAGAGATCGACGACGGGTACGTGGCCCGGGTGGTGGAATCGCCCGCCGGCGAGGCCGTGATGCCTTTCACCGTCCCCTTTTCCCTGGACCGGTGGCGCCGGCTCCTGGCCAGCCTGGAGGCCCCCCAGACGCCGGGATCCCAGGCCGCGAAGGAGGTGGAGGAGGCCCTGCGCCAGTGGGGGGAGCGGCTTTTCCACGCCCTCTTCCAGGGCCACGTCTTGGCCTGTTACCGGGCCAGCCGCCATCTGGCCTACCAGTCCCGGGCCCACCTACGCCTGCTGTTGGACACCAGCCCGGTGCCCCATCTGGCCTACCTGCCGTGGGAATTTCTCCTGGATCCCGTCCACGACGAATTGTTGGCCGCCACGCCGGCCATGACCTTTTCCCGCTACACCCACCTGATGCACCGCATCCCGCCCCTGCCGGTGGAGTGGCCCCTGCGGGCCCTGGTGGTCATCGCCAATCCCAGCAGCTATCCGCCGGTCCACGTGGAGCGGGAATGGCTGGGCCTGGTCGACACCCTGGACTATCTGGCCGCGGAGGGCCGCTTGATTTTGGAGCGGCTGGCCCGCCCCACCCTCTTTGAGTTTCAGCGGCGCCTGCGCCAGCGCCGGTATCAGATCGTCCACTTCATCGGCCACAGCCTCTTTAGCGAGCAGACCGAGGAAGGTCATCTGGTCTTCGAGGACGAGATGGGCCGCAGTCGACTGGTAAGTGGCCAGCACCTGGGCGCACTCATGCGCGATCACCAGGACCTGCGCTTGGTGATTCTGCAGGGTAGCCAGGGCACGTACGCCACCGGCTACGGCGCCTTCGTCCAGGTCGCCCAGAGCCTGGTGCAGCGGGGGATGGCGGCCGTGCTGGCCACCCAGTTTGAGTGGCCCCAAGAAGTGGCCCTGGGATTCCTGGAGCCGTTTCTATCGGCTGTGGTGGGCTGTCGGCCCGTGGATGAGGCCGTCGCAGCAGCCCGGACGGCCCTGGGGGGCGATTCCACGCTGGCCTGGGCTGCTCCCATCCTCTGGATGCGCACGCCGGACGGGCTGTTGTTGAGGGACGGCCCCATCCCGGCCCAGCCTGTTCCGGCCGAGCTGAGTCAGCGGGTGGCCTTCCGGCTGAACAGCCTGCGTATCCGCACGGCAACCCGGGAGACCATCGCCCGTTGGGCCTCGGAGCCTCCCGGGTAAAACGAGGTCCAGTAACCATCCATCCCCTGCAAAGCGGGAAGTGAGGGGGTAAATGGTTACGTAAAATCGATGTTCATCTGTGCAATCGGCGGCTAAAAAAGAAGGACAGAACCATGCCCCAAGCCAATATCGGACTCATCGGCCTGGCCGTAATGGGCCAGAACCTGGTGCTGAACATGGAGCGCAACGGCTACACCGTGGCCGTCTACAACCGGACCACGTCCACCATGGAAAAGTTTGTGGCGGAGCATCCGGGCAAGAAGCTGGTGCCGGCGACCACCCTGGAAGAGCTGGTCCAAAGCCTGGAACGCCCCCGTAAAATCCTGATCATGGTCAAGGCCGGCCCGGCGGTGGATGCCGTCATCCAGGGGTTGGTGCCCCTGCTGGAGCCGGGCGATCTGATCATGGACGGCGGCAACAGCTTCTACCGGGATACAGAGCGCCGCAGCAAAGAGTTGGCTGCACAGAACCTGAACTTTATGGGGGTTGGCATCAGCGGCGGCGAGGAAGGCGCCCTCTGGGGGCCCAGCATCATGCCCGGCGGCCCCCGGGAAACGTGGGAGATGGTGCGAGATCTGCTGGAGGCTATCGCCGCCAAGGCTCCCGAGGACGGCAAACCCTGCGTGGCCTACCTGGGCCCCCGGGGCGCGGGGCATTACGTCAAAATGGTCCACAACGGCATTGAATATGGCGACATGCAGCTCATCGCCGAGGCCTACGACATTCTCCAGCGGGCCCTGGGCCTTGAGGCTGCCGAATTGGCCGAGATCTTCGACCGGTGGAACCAGGGCGAGCTGGACAGCTTCCTCATCGAGATCACGGCCAAGATCTTCCGGCGCATCGACGAGGAGACGGGCCGTCCCCTGGTGGATCTGGTGTTGGACAAGGCAGCCCAGAAGGGCACCGGCAAGTGGACCAGCCAGGATGCCTTCGACATCGGCGCGCCTATCCCCACCATCAACAGCGCAGTGGTGGCCAGGATCATCTCCAGCCTGAAGGAGGAACGGGTGGCCGCCTCCAGGGTGTTGCCTGGCCCGGCCCGGACCCGCTACGAAGGAGATCGGCAGGCGCTCATCGACGCCGTGCGCCAGGCCCTCTACGCCAGCAAGATCAGCGCCTACGCCCAGGGCATGGCCCTTTTGCGCATGGCCAGCGCCGAATACGACTACGGCCTCAACCTGGCCGAAATCGCCGCCATCTGGCGGGCCGGCTGCATCATCCGGGCCCGCTTCCTCAACCGTATCACCCAGGCCTTCAACCGCAAGCCGGATCTGGCCAACCTGTTGTTGGACGAAGAGCTGGGCCAGGCCGTGGCCGAATGCCTGCCTGCCTGGCGGCACGTGGTCCAGACCGCGGTGGGCCTGGGGATCCCGGTGCCGGCCTTCAGCGCCAGCCTGGCCTACTACGATAGCTATCGCAGCGAACGACTGCCTGCCAACCTGATCCAGGCCCAACGGGACTTCTTCGGCGCCCATACCTACGAACGGGTGGATCGGGAAGGCGTCTTCCACTCCAACTGGGAACCTGCATGAGCCATCGGTTCAATTCCTGGACCCTTGCTTTCTTCC
>FWPU01005530.1_pt1 | contig 27158 bp, 29 predicted proteins | sample 2228361 | NCBI WGS metagenome assembly FWPU01 (sample SAMEA103939777, study PRJEB20133) | metagenome
TTAAGCCATGGGCAAGCCCGGGGCTTTTTGTTTGTGTTTAGAAAGGAGGACGTTATGGAACAGAAAATCAATCAACGAGGATTGCGGGGGCGTACCCTTTTGCCGGTTGAATGTCCGGTGGGGTGTGGGTTTTTCATCCTATGCTGGCTCGTATCCGCCGAGGATATTCCCGAAGAGATGATCTGGCTTTGTTTGGGGAAAAGCGAAGACGACCCCCTCGATGACGTCCCCATCGGTGCATGGGCATGCCGCCCGATCACCGAAAATGAAATTCAATTAGGCAACGGCTAATGCTTCGCGACGAAGATGATTTCGTTGGTTGCACAAATGCGGGTGGGCTGATTGCCGATTTTGTTGGAGAAGACATCATGATGACCATTGATCGGATCGATACACCGAATTCGCCGTTAGCGCAGCCCAACATGGAAGACGACCGCTCGTTAAGTTTGGATGCGTTGGAGCAGATGGAACAGACAAGCGCCAATCAGAGAGCCTTCCAACAACAGCAGAATGCTAACCATCTGCAAAATGCTGCCTCGTCGGGCACACATTGGCTCTCGCGTGCATGGCGTATGTTGACAAATTCAATCGAACGGAATATAGATAGAGGGTAGGATAGAGGCTCTGGATGCAAAGCGGAGCCTCTATCTCCCGCTTTAAGGATTAAAACCATGACAATGGATTTAGAAATTAAAAAGGATAAATTGAAATTCTATTCGCGGCACCCGAATGAGAACGCCATCCTCAACCCACTCTTGGTTTGGTTTATGGTCGCCATGGTCTTGGCAAATGTCGGTGGGAATATGTACGGTCCGCTTTTGCCGCTTTACCTGACGACGCTCAAAGCCAACGTGGTGCAGGTCGGGTTGTTTTTTACACTTTCTCAGATTATCCCCTTGGGTTTGCAAATCTTAGGTGGATGGATATCGGATTCTCTAGGGCGCTTGCGAAGCATCGCCATCGGCAGTGTGGCGGGAGTGGTCTCCTATGTTGCGTTGATCTTATCGCCGACATGGCAATGGGTATTGCTAGGGGAGGGGCTCGGCGCAATTACACGCTCCCTGGTTGCACCTAGTTTTGGCGCCTTCATTGCCGAACAATCCAGTGAGCAAAATCGAGCTCGGGCGTTTGGCATCACCAACACCATTTTTATGGTGGTATCGGTGATTGGACCGCCTTTGGGTGGTTTTATCGCCTATCGATTTGGTTTTCGGATCATGCTTTTGGTGGCTGCTTTGCTCTACCTCATCGCAACCATCATCCGCGTGATGATGGCGAGAACGGCTGCGCAGGATGGAGATAAGAGCTCTCAGCCGTTAACCTTGCAAAGCCTGAAGGCCAACCTGGGCTTGATGTTTTCAATGCTGCTGGCAGGGGGATTGGTCACGTGGATCTTAATCACCGATGGAGTTCGGGATATCGGGTATGCCCTTTCCATGAATTTACTGCCCATTTTTCTGCAAGAAGAAGGTAGCCTAAACCTTCAGCAGATTGGCTTGTTGGAAGCCGTATTTGGGGTGTTTATGATGCTGATTACGATACCGGCCGGATGGATCGCTGACAAATGGGGTGAGCGTCGCGTGATTGCCGCTGGTTTTTTGCTGCAATTTGCGGCGCTCCTGGTTTTTGTGGAAGCAACAGGATTCGCTGGCTATGCTTTGGCTTGGGCAATCTTGGGAGTGGGGGTTGGTTTGATGGCCCCGGCGTATGATTCTCTAGTCAGTAAAGCTTTCCCGGAGAAAATGCGTGGGATTGGTTTTGGATTGTTTCAAACCAGCTTGGGTTTTCTTTCTCTACCTGCGCCGGCGGTTGGTGCTCAATTATATGAGAGATTTGGGCCGCGCTTCCCGTTTCGCTTGACCGCTTATTTGACGCTTGTAACCGTTTTGCCGGTTTGGTTCAAATTTCGGCTTCAAAAAGAGTCAGAAAACCAAAGTCAAAGTTAGGATGTAATAGAAAGGTTGTTTTCAAATGAGAACCAAAGAGCATTGGTCGAAAATCGAGAATCAAAGCTTGCCGATCGAAGAGCCACCGATTGAGGGCTTTATCAGCCGAGCGTTTCAAGGTGAGCGGGATTATCCAAAAATGGCAGCCATCATACAAGCCTGCGCGCTGGAAGACCACAGTGATCATGTTGTGACTGAAGAAAGTATCCGTCATGACTATCGCTATTTGATCCATTGTGATCCCTATCAAGACATGATTTTCGCTGAAATCGATGGAGAAACTGTCTCTTACGGGCGGGTATACTGGCGCGATGAACTGGAAGGCAATCGGATTGTTGCTTTGATTGGCTATGTTCATCCCCGCTGGCGAAGACGAGGGATTGGAAAGTGGCTTTTGAGTTGGTTAGAAGCCAGAGCGCTTCAGTTAGCCGCTCAAAATCCCATCGATAACCCCCACTTTTTTGAAGTGGGGGCAATTGAAACCCAAATTGGCGCGAGGACACTCTTCGAGCAGCATGGTTATGAAGCGGTGCGTTATTTCTATCAAATGGTGCGTCCGAACTTGGAGGAAATTCCATCCTTTGAGTTACCGCCGGGAATCGAAATACGCAGCGTGTTGCCAGAACACTATGAGAAGATCTACGCCGCCCATCTGGAAGCTTTTCGGGATCACTGGGGAAGTTGTCCTCAAGATGAACCACCCCTGGAAGCTTGGCTTGAGGAACCAAATTTCGATCCCAGCATCTGGTGTGTAGCTTGGGAAGGAGATGAGGTGGTCGGGATGGTGTTGAACTATATCGATCGAGATGAAAACCTTGCCCTACAGCGCAAGCGTGGATATACGGAGAACATCGCCGTCCGCCGCCCTTGGCGCCGGCGAGGCATTGCCCGCGCTCTAATCGCTGACAGTTTGCGCATATTGAAGGAAAAGGGCATGCAAGAAGCTGCTCTGGGTGTAGATACTCAAAACCCGAGTGGCGCTTTACAACTTTACGAAAGCTTGGGCTATCAGGTCGAAAAACTCTATATCACTTATCGTAAAGAAATGAAGGATTTTAGAAGAGCGGCTTAGAAATGACGATGTAGGGCGATTAAGGTAAAATACAGCCATTCTGTTCGTAAGAGAGGAGCAGAGGGTATGACCATTCGGACCATCCTGTTTGATTTTGGTGGTGTGCTTCTACGCACAGAAGATCATCAACCGCGCCAAAAACTGGCTGCCAAATTCGGATTGAGCGAAGAAGAGCTGATTTACCTCGTCTTTGGCAGCCCATCGGCATTGCGCGCTTCGATCGGGGAGATTACTGCCGAGCAGCATTGGCAGGAAGTGGCTGCAGCTCTTGGAGCATCAGCGGATCAAATTCCCTACCTAAAAGAGCAATTCTTTGCTGGTGATCGCTTGGACGAAACGCTCATTGAGGTCATCCGATCCTATCGACAGACACACCGCGTCGGATTGCTCAGTAACGCCTGGGATGATCTGCGACCTTTTCTCAACCATCAACTTGGCATCCTCGATACCTTTGACGAGGTCATCATCTCGGCTGAGGTTGGCTTGATGAAACCCGATCGGCGTATCTATGAATTGGCTGCCCAGAAATTTCATACCCCTGTTGATGAAGCGCTTTTTATCGATGATTTGGCGGTAAATGTCCAAGCTGCGCGAGCGGCTGGAATGAAAGGGATACAATTTCGCTCCACCCGGCAAACAATTAACGAACTTCAGCAACTCATCGAGGCACCTTGATGGACTTTCAACACATCACGCTTACAGAAGCCAAACGCTTGATTCAAGCTAGAGAAATCACTCCCCTTGAGCTGACTCAAGAAATCTTAGCGCGCATTGAACGGTTCAACCCCACGTTGAACTGTTATCTCTCGGTGTTCAAAGATGAAGCCCTTGCCAAGGCGGAGCGATTGACGAAAACCTTAGACCAGCGTCGTTTACTCAATCCCCTTTACGGCATCCCAATTGGAATCAAGGACATTATTGCCATCCGCAAACAACCTTTACGGGCGGGTTCTAAAGTGTGGGAAGGGACAGTTCCCCAACAGGATGCCAGAGTGGTTGAGCGGTTGCGCCGAAGCGGAGCGATCTTTGTGGGCTACCACAATATGCATGAAATTGCCCTTGGGGTGACCAACGTCAATCCGCATTTTGGCTCTGCCCGCAATCCATGGCGCACGGATCGCATCACGGGCGGTTCCTCGGGTGGATCAGCGGCGGCGGTGGTGGCGGGGCTATGTCTCGGTGCATTGGGCACGGATACTGGTGGCTCGATTCGTATCCCGTCCAGTTTGTGCGGGGCAGTTGGATTGAAACCGACCTTTGGGCGGGTGAGCTTACGAGGGGTATTGCCCTTGAGTTGGAATTTGGATCATATCGGTCCGTTGGGACGTTGCGTCGAGGACGTGGCGCTGTTATACCGTCTGATTGCCGGCTATGATCCGTTTGATGTGGTGAGTGCTCAAAAATCAATTGGCGATCCGCTTGCCGATTTGGAGAAAGGGGTGAAAGGCTTGCGCATCGCCCTGGCATCCGATGAATTCTTCACCCAAGCAGAAAGCGAAGTGATCCAGGCGGTACGGGCTGCAGCCGAGACGTTTCGAAACTTGGGTGCAGTCGTTGAAGAGGTGCGGATGCCGAATGGACTAAGCGCTGCTCAAACCAACGGTATGATGGTAATCAGCGATGCGGCAGCGGTCTATGAGAAACAGCTTTCTGAAGGCGCGCATCTGTTTGGAGAAGACGTGCGTCAACGCTTGCGCAACGGGGCTGCGGTGACGGTGGCGCAATATATCCATGCGCGACGCACTCAAGCCGTCTTGCAAAGGGAATATCGGGATTTTTTCAAACGCTATGATCTCTTACTGACGCCGACAACTCCGATAACTGCTCCCCCCATTGAAGGACGTGATTCGATTGAGGCTGCCCGAATCTTAACCCGCTTTACTGCGCCATTTAACCTAACCGGCTTGCCTGCCCTGTCTATACCCTGTGCAATGAGTTTGGAAGGATTGCCAATCGGTCTGCAGTTGGTTGCTGATTGCTGGAAGGAAGAGCTTCTTTTACAGGCGGGTTATGCTTATCAGCGGGCTACCAACGTCCGCCATCAATTCGCATGGTCAGATAAACTTTGAAGCGTTTGAGCATTGCTTCGTATTCAGGGCGTTTTTGCATTAAGTCAGCTTGTTTTTCTAGATTTTGCAGCAAAGCAACGATGCTGTAGGACCATTTATTGATATCCGGTTGCAGCTCTCCAATGCTTAGGGCAGTATCGTTGAGAATGGTTTCCAGTTTGAATTGCTCATATTGGGTCATGGGGCAGCCTCCAACAATGGAATGATTTTTTGCAGGATGAGATCTGCGACTTCGTCTTTGGTCATCAGGGGATAGATTTGGACATTCCCGGCGGGGTCGATGAGGGTAACGCGGTTGGTGTCGGTGCCAAACCCCGCATCGGCAGCAGTAATGTCATTGGCGATGATCAAATCCATTTTCTTACGGGTCAGTTTTTGTCGAGCTCTTTCGATGAGATCACTGCTTTCGGCAGCAAAACCGACCACCACCTTAGGATAACCGCTGTGCTCTCGGACATAGGCAACGGCGGTGAGAATATCTGCCGTTAGGGTGAGTTGAATTTGGGGAATGCCCTGATCCTTGGAGAGCTTTTCCGAAGCGGTCGTTTCAGGGCGGTAGTCGGCAACCGCAGCAGCCATAATCAAAGCATCCGCCTCACGAACCGCTTCAAGCACAGCGGTTAGCATCTCTTGGGCAGTTGTTACGTCAATGCGATGGGCTCCAATCGGAGTTGGCAGGCTGGTTGCTCCCGTAATCAGAGTGACCTCTGCTCCTTGATCGATGGCTGCTTGGGCAATGGCGAATCCTTGTTTGCCTGAGGAGCGATTGGTGATCGTGCGCACAGCATCAATGGGTTCGGCGGTACCGCCGGCGGTGACGACCAGATGTCTGCCTTTCAGTTTTCCATCTTGACGTCCCAAAAACAAACGAATATGACCGATGATTTCTGCCGCTTCGAGCATCCTGCCCAAGCCGCTCAGTCCGGATGCCATGCGGCCGATGGTCGGTCCGGCGATATAGACTCCGCGCTGGCGTAATACTTCGACATTTGCCTGCGTAGCGGTATGGCTGTACATGCCGCTGTCCATTGCCGGGGCGATCAGAATTGGGCAGGTAGCCGCTAGACAGGCAAGAGTCAAGAGGTTATCGCAGATCCCGTGAGCTAACTTGGCGATGGTGTTTGCCGTAGCAGGTGCAATGACGATCAGATCGGCCTGATGACCTAAGCCAACATGTTGGATATGCCCCTCGCTTCCCCACAGGTCTTCATCAGTATAGGCGCGATTGCCGGTTAGGGATTGAAAGGTCAGGGGGGTAACAAACTGTTTTGCAGCCGAGGTGAGCATAGCAGTAACTCGTGCCCCTTGTTGGGTGAGCTTGGAGGCTAGATCGGCGGCTTTATAGCAGGCAATCGACCCCGTTACGCCGAGGAGAATTTGTTTCTCTGAAAGGATGTTTGCCATACTTGTATTTTACATTACTTTGCTGCGAGAGCGGATTCTTTGTCAGCCGAACAAGGTGGTGAAATAGCATAGACAACCAATTGACTCCGCTTGTAAAGCAGTGCATAATGTGGTTGCAAAAGTGACTACCTGTAAGGAAGTCCCAGTATAGAAAAGATTGGCATCCGTGAACTCAAAGCTCGTGCCTCGGAGGTGGTATGTGCAGTGAAAGAGCACCGTGCGAAGTACATCATCACCCAGCGTGGAGAACCTGTTGCAGTCTTATGCCCCGTGGATGCTGTCACCCTATCACCTGATCCAAATGAGGTCTGGGCACGGTTGGAAGCGATCCGCGCAGAACTGGAGAAGGGCTGGCATAGCGAAAAGAGCTCAATAGACATCCTCTCGGAGATGCGCCGATGAGCAACTTTCTGACCGAGTGCCCCGATTTTGTCTCTATTCTGATGACCTCGTTTCAACAAGGGTGGGTTATAATGAAATCATAAAGCTAGTCTAGCAAAGCAATCAACGAAGGCTTTGAATATTTCCGAAGGAGAGAAATATGTATCACACGATTATCTTTGCCGGCAACTTGGGTCGCGACCCGGAAATGCGCTATACCCCTACTGGGCAAGCTGTGACTTCCTTTTCAGTGGCAGTAAACGATAGCTATACTTCCAGCACGGGCGAGCGGGTGCCGCGAACGATTTGGTTCCGTGTTTCTGCTTGGGGTAAGCAAGCTGAAATTGCCAATCAGTATTTGAAAAAGGGAGCCAAGGTTTTGGTCGAAGGGCGATTGGTGGTTGACTCGGCGACCGGGGGACCCCGTCTTTGGAACCGCCAGGATGGCACAGTCGGCGCATCCTTTGAAGTCAGTGCCCGCACGATTCGTTTCTTGTCCAGTCGTGCCGAAACCGAATCCATCGAACCCTTAGCCGACTTAGAAGAGATCGAAGCCAGCGGAGATGAAGACGTCCCCTTTTAGCCGCTGAGGAGCAAGGATGACCGAAAAGGAACCCCAACCCCCACCCCCCTATCTGGACTTGGAGATGCCTGCGGATATAAAGGTTGAATATGTCTATCTTGCCCGCATTGCACATTCGCCGTCTGAATTAATCTTTGATTTTGCCCAGATGTTACCCGGTTTGACCCGCCCGGTTGTACAATCTCGGATTGTCATGTCTCCCCTTGGTGCGAAATTGTTCTCTCAAGCGTTAGCAGAAAACATTGCCCGCTACGAAGCAGCCTATGGAGAAATCCGTTTGTCGGGCAATACCTCGTTAGCAGATCAATTGTATCGTCCACCGACCCCTCCAGCGTAGACATTGATAAGGCGACTCTCATGGAGAATTTGGAGTCCATTGCTGAAACCATTCATGCTGCTTTTGTCTCTCGAACCGAAGCCCGCGAAAGAGCCTTGAGCCATGCGCGCAGCTTGACCCGTCACTGTGCGAACGCTATCCGCGCTATTCATCGTCAGGATCGAGAGGTCGCTATTCATGAATTACAGAACGCAGCCAGCTTGGTCAAGGAGTTACGCCAAAACCAATCCCTTTTTGCAGAGATATATTATGAGGGTTATACCCAAGACGCCTTGAAAGAGTATGCCGAGGCAATGATCGTCCTTGCCCTGACAGAAGATGGTGTCTTGCCTACCCCTGAAGAACTGGGTTTAGAATACGCCGCCTATTTGAAGGGGATGGCGGAAGCCATTGGTGAATTGCGCCGCCGCTGTTTAGATTCGTTACGCTTGAACGATTCTGAAGAAGCGGAGAGAATGCTCTCTTTTATGGATGATATTTTTGCGGTTTTGGTCACTATGGATTACCCAGATGCCATTACGGGGGGGCTGCGACGCCTAACCGACATTGCCCGCAGTTTGATTGAGCGGACGCGTGGTGACCTGACCATCAGTTTACGCCATGAAAAATTAGAACAAAGTCTGCGACTGTTAGAAGAAAAACTGGACGGGGGAGATATTCCGTCTGAGACGCTATAGAGAGAAGATGCGAGTCCTGCGCGCTTCGGAAATTAGCTCATTTCTGTATTGCCAGCGAGCTTGGTGGTATCACGTGCAGGGCGTGCGAAGCGAAAATCTAGCTGAGTTAGATGGCGGGCAAGTGGTTCACCAAAGACTTGCCCGCCGAGTCCAAAGGGCGGTGTGGGCAATTCGATTAGCTTATCTATGCTTCTTTTTAGCGATTTTGCTATTACTAAGAGCCTTTACAATGTAAGGGGATGGAGGCTCAAATCGTGACCCTAGCCTCAATCCTTTTTTTATTTCTAGCGGTGCTTTTTTTCTGCTGGGGATGGCGTGAAAGACAGCGTAGTGGTCTGCCTGCTGGAAAAGTGGTCACCTTAGACCTACATGATCGCCAGCGCCTGCAAACTCCCCTCTTTTCCAAGCGTTACCGTCTAACCGGGCGACCGGACTATTTGATTCAAAGAGGTAAAGAATGGATTCCAGTTGAAGTGAAATCCGTTGGTGAAGTTCATCAGCCCTACGAATCCCATATCTTTCAATTGTTGGCTTATTGTCTTCTGGTTGAGGAACACTATGGCTATCAACCCCGCTATGGATATTTGCATTATCGTAGCCGTTCTGCACGTGATGAGGAGGAAATTACTTATCAAATAGAATACACGCCAGAAAGGCGAAAAAGGCTCATAGAGCTATTAGGTCAAATGCATTCGCTTGAACAAGTTGCTGAGGTTGCACGTTCGCATCAAGAGGTAGCACGGTGTCGAGGCTGTGGGTATGCCTCCATTTGTGATCAAAGGCTATAAGGCATAAGAGGGAAAGGCTGCCCCGAAACGAAGCGAGGCAGCCTTTCCACAGCCAAAAGCCCCTCCTTAGAGAAAATAGGGCGGAATTGGTTCTGCTAAAGAGAGGATTAACTCAACATTTTGACGAGAGCAAGGAATTCCTCCCATTCTTCTTGGAAGAAATGCAAAGTCACGTTGTTGAGCTCTAAATGATAGGTTGTCTCGCCATCTGGCTCGTGAGCTTGCCAAGCAAGATAATTATCGGTTTCGGCGAGGACTTCGGTTTCGGGATCAGGCGTGTCTTTAGGCATGGTTTCCTCCTAAGGAAAAGAACTAGTCTAGGTCTTCGCTCAGGGTCTCGAGGAATTCCTGATTATTTGCGGTGCGCGCCAATCGTTGTAGGATGGCTTCGGTGGCTGTGGTTGGGTCCATGCCGGCGCCGTGTGGTGGTGGGGTGATCATTGCGTCGTACATGCGCCGCATCAACCAGACCCTTTGGGTGATGTCTGGCCCCAACAATAATTCTTCGCGCCGGGTTGAGGAGCGTTCGATATCGATAGCCGGGAAAATTCGCCGTTCCTGTAAGCGGCGCGAAAGATGTAACTCCATATTGCCGGTGCCTTTGAACTCCTCGTACACAACGTCGTCCATGCGCGAGCCGGTGTCAACCAGACAAGTGGCAATAATGGTTAAGGAGCCTCCTTCTTCGATATTGCGCGCTGCACCGAAGAATCGCTTGGGTGGGTATAGGGCAGAAGGATCAATACCGCCTGAGAGGGTACGCCCTGAAGGGGTAACGACCAGATTGTACGCTCGCGCTAAACGGGTGATCGAATCCATTAAGATGACCACATGACGGCCGATCTCGACCAGCCGTTTGGCGCGCTCCAGAGCTATCTCGGCGATGCGCACATGCGAGGTGACCGGTTCGTCGAAGGTGGAGGAGATCACTTCGGCATCTACCGAGCGATCCATATCGGTAACCTCTTCAGGTCGCTCACCAATCAGCGCAACCATCAAATGGACATCGGGATATTTGGTAGAGATGGCATTGGCAATCTGCTTCAAGATGGTCGTTTTGCCTGCTTTGGGGGGGGAGACGATCAGCCCTCGCTGCCCACGACCGATGGGGGTGACCAGATTGATCAAGCGAGTGGAGAGGGTGTGACGGTCAGTTTCGAGGTCAAAGCGGGTATCGGGGAAGATCGGCGTCAGCGACTCGAAATTGGGGCGATTGCGCGCTTCCTCAGCATCGATACCGTTGATGGTCTCCACTTTCAGTAAGCCATAGTGACGTTCCGATTCGCGCGGTGGGCGTACCTGCCCGATGACTAGGTCCCCCGTCTTGAGATTGTAGCGGCGGATTTGAGATTGGGACACATACACATCGAAGGGCCCTGGCGTATAGTGCCCCGAGCGAAGGAAACCAATCCCTTCGCTCATGATCTCTAAAATGCCGCCTCTCAATTCCATCCCTTCCTGTTCACCTTCGGCTTGGCGGATGTGCAGGATGAGATCCTCTTTTTTCATGCGGTTGGCGTTGGGAACGTTCAGTTCCATTGCCATTTGACGTAATTCCGATAAGGGAACGTTTTCCAGTTCAACAACTTTCATCGCTTCTTCTCTTCTCAAGGGTGATATTGTTTGTATTCTTTGTGGTCAAGATTTTTGTTATTCCAATGCGCTATTGGTAAAGCATGATTTTTTATTCCGAGAATGGGGTAAAGCTAAACGAAACGGGTTGCTTCATCTTCGCGCGGGGACAATATTGATTATGGCAAAGGCAGAAGTGTGTAAAATCTTCAACGATGGAACGTCAAGAAAAATGTGCTTTTGGGCTATCTTACTCATAAATTGGAATTGACCAATTAACTCAAGCAGTACCTCAAATAAGGAATACTTACCGCGCAACCAACCAACTCAAAGTGGAGAAATCCCATGAATTCGGATATCGTCCCCAGCGTTTTTATTATACACCATAATTTATTCTTTTTGACAAGGTCTTTTTGATTTTTTTTCTCACATTCTATCTATCCTCTCTAAAACCGCAACTTGATGAGGAAGATAGTAACCATTAGCACCATCGACGATAAACAGGGAAACAGCTTTAGCGATTCGGGTTCGGACGTTGGATTGGCACGAGTTTCCTGTTGGGTAGGTTTGTCAGAGTGCTTGAGCTCTTCGACGGGGAGAGGGGGAACGCTTGTGTTTGCCGGTACGATTTCGTAAGCTGTGCTGTTTGCTAGGGCAATAACCCGCTCACCAAGCGAAAAAGCGGCTCCAAGTGACGGATAGGCACGCAAGAGGCGGAAGTAGTCCTCCGAAAGGAAGGCAACCGGGTGAGTTTTCATCTTGTCCGGATCGAAAGCGGTGTCAACCCATTTACCATCCGAATAGACAAAAGTTCGCCCGGCGATGACCTTTACTTTCTGTCCTAGGTCACCTTCAATTTGCAGAGGGGCTTCTGCTACTGACATGGCGCCTTGCTCGGCGGCTTTCTGAACTGCGCCCATTCCACTGATTTCCATCGAAGGTGTGGAGAGGGAATCTTGCCAGGCTTCACCGCTAATGCGCATTTGTTCAGCACTACTGAGCGGAGATTCTTCCGTTACGAGATAAGAGGTATAGGGTGTGATAATCCCATAGCGAATACTCAATCGCACGATCTGCTGGATGGTTTCGGGATCAGCTCCTTTGAGCCGAATTTGGGTGAGTAAATGTCCAATCTTGCGCGTCGCCCACAAACGCGGCAGGGCTGCTTGAGTTACAGAGGTCGGAGCGCTCTGGGGTCGCTCGAAAACTTGATCGCGAAATAGGAAGATTTGAGGTTTTCCATTGACCTCACCCGTCAGGCGAATATCTGTTCGTCCCCCTTCCTTATAACGCCCGACAAGAAGTATTTGAGAGCCAACAAAAAGATCGGGTAGCGGAGATGGGTAAAGGTCATAGACGTTGATCTCTCCAAAATCTAAAGCGATGTTGGTCAATACTGGTGTCTCGATGCGCTCGTAAAATCCCGCAACCACTCGGTTGAGGCTTTCGCCCGCACGGACATACGTACTCTGTCCGTGATTTTCTTGGGCGAGTGAATCGAGGAGAAACGTATCCACGTCATAACCGACCCCAAAGGGAAAGATGCGCAGGTTTGGTGGGGCTTTCTGCCGTACACTATCTAAAATGGCGGCACTATCCTGAATCCCGATGGTTGGCAAGCCATCGGTGAGAAAGATGAGATAGGTGAGGCGATCAGAGTCGATCATTTGAATGGCTTGAAGGAGAGCAGAATAAATGTCGGTACTGCCTTCAGGGATTAAGTCCTTCAGCCAACGTTTAGCTTCTGCTGCTTCTGCCGCTGAGCGGAGGGTTGGTCGATATTGGAGGATATCGGTGCTGAATGCCAAGATGTTGAAACGGTCTTCGGGATTTAAGTGGTCTAAAATATATTCTAGGGCTTGGAGGGCTTGAGTGAACTTTTCTCCATCCATGCTTCCTGAGCGATCGAGCACCAAGAGGACATCTTTGGCGATGCGTTCGGTGGGCATTTGCGGTGAGGCGGTGAGAAGGAGCATAAAAGTACCATGCGGATCGGATGGATCGTTCGCATCTTGATAGCTCAACACATGGATAGCTTGGCTTTCACCAACAGAAATGAGCAGCGAGAAATCTTGGTCTGGACGGACTTGATTGGCTTCGTAACTGACTTGGGCTTCGTAAGGTGAGGTTTGCTGAAGGGAGATCGGATGGGACGGCGAATGGATAGCGCGAAGCGGGGTGGTTGAACGCAATTTGACGTTAATCACTACCGATTCTAAAGGCTGAATGGAGAATTTTTCAGTGCTAAGGGGGTAGAGGTATTGCATCAGATTCCCTTCAAGAGAAAGCACTTGGGCATACTCTAGGGCAATGCGTCGTTCCCCTCGTGGAGGAACGGGAAAAATACGAGCTTGGACAGCGCTGCGATCGACGTATTCGAGCAAAGCCGGATCACGCATGGCAGTGACAATTTCTTCATACTTCTTACGTGCCTCCTCTGCATCTAAAATTTCACCTTCAACAGCCTTCCCGTCGATCCAGAGTTTGAAAGAGGTCAGGGTTGCATCTGGGGGAATGGGGAAAAGATATGTCCCTTCGATTGCCCAGTCATTTGGGTTGTAAAAGACTTGGTCAACTTTGGTGATGGCGATCTGATCTTCAATATCCACCTCCACATGGTGGTAGCGGATGACAAGTTGAGCAAGCGGAGTTGGCGGACAGGGTGGCGATGGTGGGCAGGGAGGGTCAATGCAAATTGGCATCGGACAAAGGGGAGGTTCGGGGATGATGATCCCATCTGCACGGGCAACCTGCGGAGTGGCAAAGGCCAGCAGGAGGGTGAACAAGAAGAGCGGAAAGAAAATATGTTTCATGAGACCTTTCGGAATTCACGCCAATCTAGGGTTCTTTGGACATCGCGGTTAAGTTCGCTTTTCTATGTCATTTAGACGTCAGAAGAATCGGTGAAGTTCCCTCGTGGTATAATGATTATTCGGTTGCTTGGCAGGAATGTGCAATTTTTCAATGGCAAGCGCCAATGGTTGGATGGCGACCTTGGGGTTGCTGTCTCAACATCAATGTTAAGTTATGGATCGTAATCGAGGATGTTAGATAAGTTACGTGGTATCGAAGAGAAATACGAAGAGCTCAACCGTGCTCTGCTAGAGGTGGGGAGCGATTACCAGCGCGCGGCTGAATTGAATATGGAGCGCAGTGAGCTAGAGCCATTAGTGGAAAAGGCTCGCCAATATCGGCGCGCCTTAGAGCGAAAGGAAGAAGCTCGTTCTCTGCTGGATGGGGATGATGAAGAACTGCGTCAATTGGCGGAAATGGAGCTCGAGGAGCTCGATCGGCAAATTGAGCAATTAGAGAAAGAAATCAAGAGCATGTTATTGCCGCGCGACAAGCGAGATAGCCGCAATGTGATTATGGAAATTCGCGCCGGAACAGGTGGAGATGAGGCCGCATTGTTTGCTGCAGATTTGTTTCGCATGTACAGCCGGTATGCGGAGAAAAAGGGATGGGAGATCGATGTCCTTTCAGCCAATGAGATTGGGATTGGTGGGTATAAAGAAATTATCTTCATGGTCAAGGGGCGGGGGGCGTATTCGCGTTTGAAGTACGAATCCGGTGTCCACCGCGTTCAACGGATCCCCATCACCGAGGCCTCCGGCCGCATCCACACTTCAACGGCAACGGTTGCTGTCTTGGCAGAAGTAGATGAAGTCGAGGTAACCATCCCCGAATCGGATTTGCGGATTGATGTTTACAAGTCTGCCGGGGCGGGTGGACAAAATGTGCAAAAGAATGCGACGGCGATTCGCATTACCCACATTCCAACCGGAATCGTAGTGCAATGCCAAGATGAGCGTTCCCAATTACAGAACAGATTGCGCGCCATGAGCATTTTACGAGCGCGTTTGTACGAGATCGAATTGGAAAAACAACGCCAGGCGGTTGAACAAGCACGCCGTTCACAGGTTGGCAGCGGTGAACGGGCTGAGAAAATTCGCACCTATAATTATCCCCAATCGCGCGTGACCGATCATCGCATCAATTATTCGAGCTATAATCTGCCGGCAGTTATGGAAGGGGAGATTGACGATTTTATTGAAGAATTAGCCTTGCGCGAAGAAGCCGAACGCCTGGCAGCGATCGAAGTTGAAGCCTAACCCTGTGACCTTAGGTGAACCTCGCTGATTTCCTAAAGAAAACGACCCCGCTCTGGAAAGGGGTCACGGAGACCTCAGAGCTGGATGTCTCTATCTTGATCGCTCATTCTCTGGGCAAATCTCGCCCTTGGGTGCTGAGCCACTCTGAAGTTGAACTGTCCCCTGATCAGCTTGAAATTCTCGATCATCAGTTGCGACAATACCATCAAGGTGTTCCCTTGCCCTATTTGCTAGGTCAATGGGAGTTTTTCGGCAACCAATTTTTTATCACTCAAGCAACCTTGATCCCCCGCCCTGAGACCGAGTTGATGGTCGAAGAGGTAATCCATTGGTTGGCTGACCACCCTGAAGCCAGCAGGGTTTTGGATATCGGCACGGGCTGTGGTTGTGTGGCGATTTCGATTGCTCTGCATTGCCCTAGAACACAGGTCATCGCCAACGATCTGTCATACCCAGCCTTGCTGGTAGCTAAGAAGAATGTCGAAATGTATCACCTCGAAGAGCGTGTCTTGTTGGTTTCAGCCTCCTTCCTGCCGCCACTAGCAACAAGTTTCGATGTCATCTGTGCCAATTTACCTTACATACCTTCCGATCGCTTAAGGATTCTGCCAATTTACGGCAGAGAACCGACGCTAGCATTAGACGGAGGGGAAGATGGGTTAGAGCTTTATCGAAAGCTCTTTGCTGCACTGCCTTCTCTGCCCAAGAAACCTTGTTTGATCACCTGTGAGATGGATGCCTCCCAAGCTGCCGAAATGGTTGCGATGGCACAGCGTAAGTTTCCTGCGGCGCAGATTACGGTTATCAAAGACCTGAGCCATCACGATCGCCTATTGAGAGTCGAGATCGAAACCGAATGACACCCCCCGTGAGGGAAAGAGGAGTATTCGATGTTTGTTTTTCTGTCAAAAATCCTTCCGCCGTTGGTATATCCGCTGGGTTTGGCGTGTATCCTGTTGATTTTGGCGCTGGTATTTTATCGCCATCACCGTTTGGGGCGAATGGCTATCCTGCTAGCATTCATCTTACTGTGGCTAGGTGGCAATCGCTTGGTGGCTTTTCAATTGGCGCGTTTTTTGGAATGGCAATACCTCCCATTGGAAGAAGTGCCCGAAGTTGACGTGATGGTCGTGTTAGGTGGTGGAACGTTAGCCGCCAATCCCCCGCGCGTTATGCCGGAGGTCAATGGAGCGGGCGATCGGTTGATTTATGCGGCGCGACTCTATCGGGAAGGAAAAGCCCAGAAAGTGCTGCTCACTGGGGGAGGGATCGAATGGTACTCTGCCAGCAGCACCAACCCGGCTGCGGAGATGGCTGAGCTCTTAGAGATGATGGGGGTACCTCCTGAGGCATTGATCCTTGAAGATCAATCCCAAAACACCTTACAGAACGCTCAAAATTCCAGCAAGATTTTGGAAGAGCTCGACGTTCGGCGTATTCTCTTGGTCACTTCGGCGATGCACATGCCCCGTTCCGTCCGTATCTTTGAACGGCAGAGTTTAGAAGTGATTCCAGCTCCGACCGATTATTCGGTTACCCAGCTTGGTTGGCAGAGGCTTACCTCGCCATCGCTCGTGACTTGGATCTTGAATCTCATTCCCAACGCCGATAACTTATCCTTAACCTCCCGAGCGCTTAAGGAGATTATCGGAGCGGCTGTTTATGAATGGGTTGAAGATTAGATGGATTGAGTAGATGGCTTCTGATGAGATTACTCGTTGCGGAATTGCAGGCAGTAGTGGTGAAAGGTGTTGCTGACCCAAGCCTGTCCATAGCCGTATGGGGCAAGGCGTTGGTTGTCTTGCAGCCAGAGTTTTTCATCCTTTAGGGTGTAAGTCGACCCCAACCGCTTTCCCAAATCCCATGCTAAGGGGTAGATTTGCCCTTTTTTCTTGACGTTCTTGACGATGATGGTTAGATAAGCGTTGGGACGCAAAAAGGGCTTCAAATTTGCAAAAAGCCGGCACAGTCGATCGAGAAAAACCTCGTACTCTTCGATGTTGCCGAGGTCGGCGGGGTCATTAGAATAAACGACATCTCTTTCGGGGTTGTTGCGGCGTTCCTTTTGGGTTTCGAAACCCGGTGCATGGAGCATATTCCAGTAAGGCGGACTGGTCAGCAGATAGTCAATGGGTGGAATGGAGAAGCGGGATAGGATTTCAGGCGCTTTTAGGGCATCTCCTTGAAATAGGCGAACCGATGGAACGGGAAGATGCGGCGGTAGTTGTGAGATTTCTTCATCAATCCACTGTTGAGCGAGTTGAACGTAGCGGGGGTTGAGTTCAATGCCATAAGCCTGACGTCCAGCTCGCAACGCTGCAACGAGAGTCGAACCGGTGCCGGCGAGAGGATCGAAGACCACCTGACCTCGCTTGGTGAAAAATTCAATAAATTCTTGGGCAAGGGTTTCCGGAAATTTTGCCGGGTGACGCAACACCTCCTTGCGCCTTCGGGGAGGATTGTGGATAAACCATGACTTCTGAAACTTGAGCCATTCCTTTGCGTCAAGATCATTCAAACGATTCCTTATATTTCGTTTTTTCGTCTTTTTGTGCTCGGAATCAGATGAGCTGTTCATTTACCTCTCAATGGAGTTGTGTTTTATGGAACGATTTCATAAACCGCCAAATCTGAAAAATTCACCGTCACTGATGCACTGCTCACCGAACGAGCGAACAGCCCGATTGTCCCGCTGCGGATGACAGCTTCCTGGAGGGTAAATTGATATTGGGAATTGATAAAAACGATGAGTTCTTTGTCGGATGCCCAGATAGCGAGGGGTACAGAACTCGGCGCCCCTGGTGGTACTGCTCCGCTGTAAGTTTTCGGATAGGGTACTGAAGCCTTACCCTGAAAATATCGATCTAAGCGGAGTTGTCCGTTACAGGTGAGCACCAAGCGATAGAAATCCAAGTTGGGAGTTACCCGAAAAAGAACGCCATACTCATCCTCCCCCAAACACAGATTCGGCCAGATGGTCAATTCCAGATAGAAATTTGATAAAGTGACGTCCTTTCGTAAGGTGTAGAGGTAGGTCCTGGGTTGAGCGATGGCAAGCGTGATTTCGTTTTTCCCAAGTGCGATGCTGCTGGTGTCGTTCTGGGCGAGCAACCAGTTCTCACCATTTTCAAAGCGATCTTCGAAGAGCAATTTGCCCACTTGAGGCCGTAAATCAATCGTGGGGGTCAAAGCAGGAGTGGGGGGCAAGGTGGGAGTAGCTGTTGGCGGAAACCAAATCACTGTAGCGGTCGGCAAGGGGGTAGGCGAAGGAGGAGGTGGAGAAGGAGGCAAAGCGGCCTCGGAAGGCGATAAGCAACCCGCTAGGAGAAGAAAGCCCACTCCGCTAAAGGTTAATACGATGAGTCGACCTTTTCGATAAAGACTTTGAAGGCAAGAGACGCAGAACAATCTGCGCAACGCTCCTTGCTGGATTTTATGAGATTTCAATCACATCGCCTCGTTCAGGACCGACTGAAATCCATTTGACAGGTACTTGGCAGGCGGATTCGATCTCTACAATGTATTGGCGGGCATTGGACGGCAGCTCCTCCCAGCGACGGCAGGAACGAATGGTCTCTGTCCAACCGGGTAGGGATTTATACTGTGGCGTGAAGGATTCAAGCTGAGTAGGACCGAACGGTGGAACCGAATAAGTCTGACCATTCGTCTGGTAGGCGGTACAGAGTTTGATTTCATCAAAACCGCTGAGAATATCTAACTTGGTAAGAGCTAGCTCACTCACGCCATTCACTCGGATGGCATAGCGCAAAAGTACGAGATCAAGCCATCCAACGCGGCGGGGTCGCCCGGTGGTAGTGCCGAATTCGTCCCATGGGTTTGCGCCGCTGCCGCGCAAATGCTCTGCAGTGGTGTCAAAGACCTCGGTTGGGAAAGGTCCTGCACCGACGCGGGTTTGAAAGGCTTTGGTGACCCCAATCACTCGATCGACACAAGCTGCGCCGAGACCTAGTCCGAGAAGAGCGCCAGGTGCGGTGGGGTAGGAACTGGTCACAAAGGGGTAGGTGCCATGATCGAGATCCAAAAGGGTGCCTTGTGCGCCTTCAGCTAGCACTCGTTTACCCTTGCCTAACGCCTCGCTGAGCAGTGCGGAAACGTCATGAAGATAAGGCTTGATGGACTGCGCATAGCCGAGTAGTTCGTCTATGTAAGGTTGAACCTCTAGGGGCTCCGCCTGATAGAGTCTGGTTAAAGTATGATTGACAATTTCAAAGTGTTCTTGCAAGGCGGCTTTAAATCGCGTTTCGTCCCTCATTAACTCCATGCGTAATCCGCGTCGGGCGACTTTATCTGTGTAGGCAGGCCCGATCCCTCGCAGGGTAGTGCCGATCTTTGCTTTGCCGCGGGCAGCTTCTTGGGCGCGATCTAAAGCTAGATGTCCGGCAGTGATGAGGTGAGCAGCATAGGAGATGAAGAATCGCTGAGGGTGGACATCCACGCCTGCCTGTCGCAATTGCTCGATCTCGGAAAGCAGTGTAGTGGGATTGATGACGACGCCATTGCCGATAAAGGTCTGAGTGTGGGGGTGAATGATCCCAGAGGGGATCAAATGTAACTTGAAAATGTTATCTCCGACCGTGACGGTGTGGCCAGCGTTATCCCCACCGCTATAACGGGCAACTGCGTCTGCTTGCGCAGCAAGAAGATCAACAATGCGACCTTTTCCTTCATCCCCCCATTGGGTTCCGATAATAATATCTAATGGCATGGTGACCTCGATTCCTAAGCAATATCATGTACAATACGTATGGATGCACGTTTTCATCCGATTTGATTATAACATTGACCACAACATGGGCAGGGACACGAAGAAAGGAGAATAGAATGCGCAAGAAAGTTATTATGGTGACCGGTGCAGCAGGCGAAATTGGCACCGCCTTGATTGAACAATTATTGGAACAGGGGTTCAAGGACATTTTATCCTTGGATATTCGCCCATTACCCGCTCATCTGCAATCAAAAGTGACTCATACCCTCGGCGACATTTGTGATCGCGCGCTGATCGAGCGCCTAGTATCCGAATACGAAATTGATGCCATTTATCATCTAGCTGCATTGCTCTCCACCCGCGCCGAGTTTACCCCCGAAGCTGCGCACCGTGTAAATGTGGAAGGGACGCTAGGTCTGTTGCAGATTGCCTCCGATCAATCGGATTGGCGGGGGAAGCCAGTGTTGTTCATCTTTCCCAGCTCGGTGGCGATCTATGGCTTGCCCGACTTGGCAACCAAAGCTCAGTTTCCACGCGTGCGCGAGTGGGAATGGAATTATCCCCGCACAATGTACGGCAGCAATAAACTCTATTGTGAAATGCTAGGGGTCTATTACAGCAAATATTATCGTCAATTAGCCATTGAACGTCCAGTGATGGTGGATTTCCGTTCGGTGCGCTTCCCTGGTCTCGTCAGTGCCTTTACGGTGCCGAGCGGAGGTACCTCGGACTATGGGCCAGAAATGCTTCATGCCGCAGCCCAAGATCAGCCCTATGCTTGTTTTGTCCGCGAAGACACCCGTATCCCGTTTATGGCGATGCCCGATGCAATTAAAGCTTTGACAAAGTTAGCGGCTGCGCCGGCTGAGGCGCTCACACGGCGGGTTTATAACGTCACCAGTTTTAGCCTCTCGGCTGGAGAATTTCGCGATTGGGTCGTGAAAGCCTTTCCGAATGCCAAAATCACCTTTGAACCCGATGTCCGACGGCAGGCAATTGTCGATAGCTGGCCAGAAGACATGAACGATAATGATGCTCGGCGCGACTGGGGGTGGCAACCGGATTATAATTTGGAACGGTCATTTACCGAATATCTGGTGCCGAATATCACAAAGCGTTATCAAGGATAGAAAGTCTTCATGGTTGATCTACTTACTGGTAATTTTCATGCTGGTCGAGTTGTGTTATTAGGTTCGGGAGAGACATCACCGAGTGGCCGCAAAGCTTTTGAAGAAGTCTTTCGCCGCTTTGATCATCCCCCTCGTGTGGCGTTGCTGGAAACCCCAGCGGGATTTGAGGTGAATTCTGCTCAAGTGATCGGCAGAGTGGCAGATTTTCTGCGTCACCATTTACAAAATTATCGCCCTCAAATTGAGATCGTAGCTGCTCGCAAAAAAGGCACCACCTTTTCGCCGGATTCCGAAGAAATCATCCAGCCTCTCTGGCAGGCAGAGGTCATTTTCATGGGTCCAGGTAGTCCGACTTACGCTGCGCGCCAGCTCAAGGATAGCCTTGCCTATCATGTCTTAATTGCCCGCCATTACCTTGGGGCGGATTTGGTATTAGCTAGTGCAGCTACGATTGCCATGAGCCGCTTTGCTCTACCGGTCTATGAAATCTATAAAGTAGGGGAAGATTTGCATTGGAAGGAAGGTCTGGATTTCTTTGGCTTGTATGGATTACCGATTGTCTTTATCCCCCATTGGAATAATGCGGAGGGGGGATCGGAATTAGATACTTCACGCTGTTTCATGGGACGGGAACGATTTGCCCAATTAATTCATTGTTTGCCCGAGAGAAGCCTAATCATCGGAATCGATGAAAGGACTGCTTTGTTTTTAGACTTAGCCAGCATGAGCGGGCGAGTTTTTGGCCAGGGTGGGGTAACCCTGATTCACAGCGGTGAGCCCCATGAAGTCAAATATGGAAAGATACTTGATGATACAGATCTAAACATGTTGGCGGATCAGATTGGAAGCCATATCCATTACTTCCAGCATGGGGCGACTTTCCCATTGGATATCTGTTGTCCGTTTTCTTTGCCCCGCCCTGGGACGGGAATTCCAGCAGAAGTTTGGGAAGAAGCAGTCAAAAGGGCATCCAAACCCATTGAAGAGATTTCTCCACCACCTGAAATTATCGCATTGGTCGAAGCGCGTGAGATGGCGCGTCAAAACCGGGATTGGGCAACAGCCGATACCCTGCGCCAACAAATTGCTGAACTAGGCTGGATGGTAGAAGACACGCGGCAAGGCCCACAAGTCAGGCGTAAAGCATAACGAGTCCTGATCGGATTTGTAGATTATAGATACAGTAAGCTTACACCAATCATGGCGAGAAACGCCCCGCCTATCGCACGCGAGGTGAGTTTCTCGCCTTGGAAAGCGACAACAGGCAGGATAAAGACGGGGCTGGTGGATAGCAGGGTTTGGACAATGCCAACTTCAGTTAAGCCGATCGCAACTTGCTGAAGCCACATAGCAAGCACTGTGCCGAGCAGGGTAGCCATGATCATCCAATAGGCTAGGCGAGGTTGGCTTGAAAAGGCGCGCAGGTTGATGAGTGATTGCCGCCGCCCAAGCGACCACAGAGCGAGCAGCAGGATTGCCGGCGCCAAGCGTAAAATTGTGCTTTGTAAGGCATCAATTGGGCTACGTGTCAAAACCGCGCGGGAGAGAACCACCGCAATGGATTGCGAGAGGGCAGCGAGAAACCCAAACAACACTCCTTTACGCAGGTCCAAACTGTTCTCGGCTTGCTGAGTTCGTTCTAGGATAACCCAAGTAACGCCGCTCATGGTCAATAAGATTCCTAACCATGCGCGCAAGGGTAAACCTTCGTCCAGAAATGCCCATGCAATGATTCCCACCATTGGCGGAGCCAGATTAGCGAGTAATAATGTACGCCTTGGACCAAGATACTGTAATGCCTTTAGATAAGCAGTATCGCCCAGCGTAATTCCAATGACGCCGCTGACCATCAAGAGTCCGAGCGGTGCAGCCGGTAGAGCGGCTAGGGTGCCACCCCTCAGGTACAAAATCAGTGTCAGCAGGATGACCGCTAAGAGTCCCTTGATCAAGTTGATTTGAAGGACGGGTAAATGCTGACCTAAACGGGTAAACCAAATCGATGCCCATGCCCAAAGGAACGCCGCAGCCAAAGCAGCAAATCCACCGGCAACCGAAGAATGAAGAAAAGCGCTGTTCATGAGGTTCGTGTTGATGCCAAAACTACAATCGCTTTATTCTAGCAGAGAAAAGGTCTTTCAGAAGAACATGTAAAGAACTTATTATTTACTTGTCGAGAAACTTGTTCGATTGGATATGAAAAATGTGCCCAATCGGTATACAATTGACCAAGGTACTACGATTATCATCAAACAAGGAGGCACAATGTCAGGACTTCGTGTTGGTTACATCGGTTTGGGTTTGATGGGTAAATCCATCGCTCGCAATATCTTGAAAGCTGGGTTTCCCGTAGTGGTACACAACCGCAGCCGGGCTGCAGTTGAGGAATTAGTCGCCGAGGGTGCAAAAGAGGCTTTTAGCCCGAAAGAAGTGGCGGAGCAAGTGGATGTTGTTTTTACCAATTTGCCTGATACGCCAGACGTCGAGTTGGTTGTATTCGGGGAAAATGGAATTATCGAAGGAGCGCATGAGGGTTTGATCTTTGTGGATAACTCGACCATCAAACCGGCGGCTGCGCGTGCCATTGCGGCGCGCTTGGCTGAGAAGGGCGTGATGGCATTGGATGCTCCGGTCAGTGGAGGGGATATCGGCGCTCGGCAGGGTACGCTGGCGATTATGGTGGGCGGACCGGCAGAAGCTCTGGAAAAAGTGCGCCCGGTCTTTGAAGCCATGGGTAAGACAATCACGCATGTGGGCGAGGCCGGCGCAGGGCAGATTGCCAAAGCTGCCAATCAAATTATGGTAGCTGCTCAGATGGTTGCCATGGGTGAACTGCTCATCTTTGCTAAAAAGGCTGGTGCTGACCCTCAAAAGGTTGTTGAAGCAATTAAAGGTGGAGCAGCGCAATGTTGGACGCTAGATGTCAAACCGCAACGCTTGTTTGCCGGCAACCGTTCACCGGGCTTCAAGGCTTATATGCAAACCAAAGACCTCGATATTGTCATCGAGACGGCTCGTCAGTACGGCATTCCCTTACCCAGCACGGCTATTCATACGCAACTATATCATGCCATGTTGGAGATGGGGTTGCGAGAGTTGGATAATTCCGCCATCATCGCAGTGATCGAACGTTTGGCAAATACGAATCTGCTGGATGACCATGACACATAAGATGCATAAACCGATCCTCGCCCTAACCTGGGGTGATGGGCGGGATATGCTTTTGATTTTGGCGGGGGTCTTTTTGCAAGCCCTCGCCATGCGTCTCTTTTTGATCCCGGCGCGTTTGGCGTCGGGAGGTATTGCCGGTTTGGCACAAATCATCAACTACTTTACGGATTGGCCAATCGGAGTGATGGTGGTGATTGGCAATATTCCGCTTTTTATTCTGGGTTGGCGATATTTGGGGGGATACCGTTTCGCGTTGAGAACTGTCCTTGCGGTGGGGCTGTTTTCTTTCTTGGTGGATCTTCTGGCTTTTCTCCTCCCATCGCAAGGCATCACCCAAGACTTGAACCTAAATGCCTTATATGGAGGAGTCATCAGCGGCATCGGATTTGGGTTGGTTTACCGTGGTCAGGGGACAAGCGGGGGAAGTGATATTTTAGCGCGCATCCTCAATCACCGCTGGGGAGTTTCGCTATCGCAGTCTTACATGCTCACCGATGCGCTGATTATGTTTTTAGCTGGCATATCTTTCAGTTGGGAGAATGCCTTGTATGCAATTGTGATGTTGTATATTAGCGGTGTTGCTGCGGAGGTGACTTTAGAAGGTTCGAATGTCACCCGCACGGCAATGATTATCACAGAGCACGCCGAAGAAATTCGTCAGAAAATTCTTTACGAGATGCAGCGCGGGGTAACGCTGATGCCTGCTGTGGGTGGATTTAGTGGGCGTTCTAAAACGGTTTTATATTGTGTGGTAAGCCGCTCGGAGATCGCTCAGATCAAAGCGCTGGTGCGTGAAGTGGACGATCAAGCATTCATGGTGATTGGACAGGCAAACGAAGTCTTCGGGGAGGGGTTCAAACCCCTGATTGAAAGAAAGCCCTGATTTGAAGTGATGGTCAGCAAGAGTCACCAATCTGCTTCGTCTTGAACAACCCAAGCGAAACATTTTGGTACGAAAAGCGTATAGAAAGTAGGATGTACCGATGAGAACGAACGTTCAAGACGAAGAGAGTAAAGAGCAAGAACTAAAGTGGATTCGACAAGCCCTCTCAGGCGATTCCGAAGCCTTTGTGCAGTTGATCGAAGTCTATCAACGCTCCGTCTTTAACCTCTGTTATCGCATGTTAGGCAACACGGAAGACGCAGAGGATGCTTCTCAAGAGACCTTTTTGCGTGCTTTTCACGCTTTAGGTAAGTACGATCAAAAACGCTCGTTTGCGACTTGGCTGCTTTCGATTGCAGCCCATTACTGTATTGACCAGATTCGAAAACGTAAAATGACTGTTTTTTCACTTGAGGATTTGCCGTATGTTGAATTTACCGATCACGATCCCCTTCCAGAAGGTACCGTTAGCCTACGCGAGGATCAACAAAGGGTGCAACAGTTGTTGAAGACCTTGACTGAGACCGATCGGGCAGCAATCATTTTATATTACTGGTACGATTTTTCGTACGATGAAATTGCTCAAACCCTATCCCTTACCGTTAGTGCCGTCAAGAGCCGTTTGCATCGGGCGCGGCGCGCCCTGGCAGAAAGCTGGCTAGAGAAATATCCGACAACGTTTCAAGAGGTAGAAAGGAAAGGATATGAATCACCGGTTTTTTGAAGAACGATTGTTTGTGGATGAACCTTTACCTGAAGAAGAAGCTGTGTTGTTGGAAGAGCACTTGCAAACTTGCGAACGTTGTCGGGCTGTGCGCGCTGCATGGCAAGAGACCGAACTAGAATTGAAACTAACCCAGTGGGTGAGTCCTTTGGAAGGTTTTAGCCAACGCTGGCGGGAACGGTATGCTCATCAGGTGAAGGTGGCTCAGCAACGCCGAGCATTTGCGGTGTTTTTACTGACTTCGGCGGTGGCGGCATTCTTTGCCTTCCCGTTTTTTGCCCTGCTCGCTGCTCCCTCTCAACCGCTCTGGCTCAAGATTGTGATTGCGCTATATAATCTCAGCGCCTTAGTACCCCTGATCGACGGGATTTCGACATTCCTGCTCACCGTCTTTCGGGTGGTGGTGCAAGTCCTGCCCCCTTCTATGGGGATTGCATTCGGCGTTGGTTTTTTAGGATTGATTTTGATTTGGCTGAGGATGTTGCGTAAATTTAGTTTTGGAAGGGAAAGGCATTGATGAAACGAATTTTTTTCTCTGCACTTCTGATAACCCTCTTGGTTGCTTTTTTCTTGCCGCTTAGCGTCCTTGCGGCTGGTTTGAGAGACAGTAAGGTTGTTTTTGGGGGGCAGTTTACTCTCAGAGAGGGTGAAGTCCTTGAGGGGGATTTAGTCTTGTTTGGAGGGGAGGCGGAATTGCAGAAAGGCTCCACGGTTACTGGGAATATTGCCCTGCTCGGCGGGAAATTGAGCTGTTTGGGGGAGGTGCGTGGTGACATCGTTGGCTTTGGAGGGGAGATTACATTGCAACCAACAGCCGAGGTTGCGGGCGATGTCATCCTATACGGATCTTCTTACCAGCAACGCGAAGGAGCCCAAGTGGGAACGGTCTTGCGCTACGAGTCGGTGCGTCCCTTTGCGGCGGTTTATCCTCTACGCATTGAACTACCGAACCTTGAAGGGTTGACAAAGGGCTGGATGAAATTGGGTGGTTTTCTGTTTCGTGTCTTTGCATGGGCAGCTTTAGCCATCCTATGCGGCTTGGTGTTCCCCAAACCGATGGAGCGAATTGCTAATGTCGTTCACTCGCAGGCGATCGTTGCCGCAACTGTGGGATTGGTGTCGATTGTCGTTGTTGTGGTTGGTAGTGTCCTGTTAGCTGTAACCCTCATCTTTCTACCAATTAGTTTCTTAGCATTTATCCTCGTCATTTTAGGGTGGTTTCTCGGTATCTTAGCCATTGGGCTCGAAACAGGGCGGCGTCTGACGGAATGGTTCAAACAGAACTGGTCGTTACCGATTATGGCTGGTGTGGGTACGTTTGTATTGGTATTGGTTGTCAATGGAGTAGCGGCGTTAATCCCTTGTGTGGGATGGATCATTCCCTTTAGCGTAGGAGTGGTAGGTTTTGGGGCGGTGATGATGACGCAATTTGGCTTTAGAGAAGTGGTCTAAGCCTAGTGACCACCGAGACTACGAGCCAAGTTAATCCCAATAAGGGTAGGGCTTTTCAAAGTTTTAATAAATAAAGGACGATTCAACAAATCAAAAGCCAAGGATGGATTGGCGGCAACCGCTCGTTGGGCATC
>FWPU01003351.1_pt1 | contig 27154 bp, 26 predicted proteins | sample 2228361 | NCBI WGS metagenome assembly FWPU01 (sample SAMEA103939777, study PRJEB20133) | metagenome
CAGCCGGTAAAAAAAAAGCCGTAGCGGATGAGGCCACAGGGGAAGGAGAATCTGCAGAGCCGGCGCCGGGGCCGCGTGAGCCGGTACTGCAGGACGTTCCCCACTGGCCCTCAGAGGGCCGCTGGTGGGAAGGCGGTGAAAAGGTCACCCCGGGTGAAACCTTCACACCGCGCCGGCTGGATACGCCGCTTGACCGGCTGACCCGCGCCAGCAGTGGTCGTCGCAGCCGCACTCGCACCGATCAGAAGCGCGGGCGCTACGTCCAGGCCCGTCCTTCCCCCGGCGACGTGAGCGACCTGGCCTTCGACGCCACCCTGCGTGCCGCTGCCCCGCACCAGAAAAAGCGTCGTCACAAAGATGGCCCGGCACTGGCGCTCAAGCCCGACGATTACCAACGCAAAGTGCGTGTGCGCCGCGCTGCCAACCTGGTGCTCTTTGTCGTGGATGCCTCCTGGTCAATGGCTGTGGCCGAGCGCATGCAGGCGACGAAGGGCGCTGTCATGTCGCTCCTTACCGATGCCTATCAGCGGCGCGACCGCGTAGGGCTGGTCGTCTTCCAGAAGAACGCCGCGCGCGTCGTGCTTCCGCCTACCAACAGCGTCGAACTGGCGCGGCGGGCGCTGACCGACATTCCCGTGGGCGGCAAGACCCCGCTTTCCGCGGGCCTGCTGACTGCCTACGAGGTCATCACCCGCGAACTGCGCCAACATCCCGACCTAATGCCGCTGATGGTGCTCTTGACCGATGGCGCAGGCAACGTCTCGACGACGAACCTGCCGCCACAAGAGGAGGCCGCCCGCGTCGCCGAGATGTTTCCGCGGGCGCACATCCGCTCGGTGGTGATCAATATGGAGCACGAGGCCTTCGATCAGGGACTGGCACAGGAATTGGCCGATCACCTGGAAGCGCCCTGCTACACACTGACCGAACTGAAGGCAGAAGCCCTGTTACGCACAGTGCGCGAGGAACTGGTAGAGCAAAAGAACTAGGCCCCCCCACCCCACACAACAAGAACCGTGCGCCCTGGATCGCAGCCAGACGCGCACGGTTCTCCTTGTTTTAGCGGCGCTCGCAGCGCCGCGATGTGCTGAATTCGCCGATACTGCCCTATCTCGTCTCCTCGATATGACCCAAGGTCACCACAGCCCGTTGTCCTACAGCGCGACGACGTTGGTGGCCTGCAAGCCCTTCGGGCCCTGCTCCACGGTGAACTCGACCCGCTGGCCTTCGCTGAGCGTCTTGTAACCCTCGCCGCTCACAATGGCCGAGTAGTGGACGAACACGTCCTCGCCCTGGTCACGCTGGATAAAGCCGTAACCCTTGGCATTGCTGAACCATTTGACCGTTCCAGTTTCTTTCTCGCTCACTTTTCGACTCCTTAACTTGATGTTCTGTAGGCCGAGCGGTTCAAGAGGAGACGGATAGCCAGACCGCCCGGCTCTGTAAGCCCGGGCGGACGAGTATCGTTGCCTGAACTCACCGCGTCCTACGGCTCGAACTATATCACGTTTGCAGCCAAAGTCAAATACGCCTGCCCTTGCCCCTTTTGCCCTTCTGCGGTACAATCGCTCCAATTTCCCGCTCAAGCAGGTGAACGTATGCGTGCCGATCTACACATTCACACCACCGCCTCCGATGGACGCTGGCTGCCGGAGCGAGTCGTTGCCGAAGTCAAGGCTCACGCTATCGGCCTCTTCGCCGTCACCGATCACGACACGGTAGCGAGCATCCCTGCGGTCGAGGCATTGGCCCGTCGGGAGGGGCTGGCGTTCCTGCGTGGTGTCGAGGTCTCGACACGCTTGGATGGCCGGGTCTTGCACATCCTGGCTTACGACTTCGACCCGGAGAATGCCGTCCTGACAGCGCTCCTGCACGAGAATCGGCTCGTGCTGGACCGCGCCAGCGACGAGGCGATCGAGAGTCTTATCGCTGCCGGCTATCCGATTGACCGGGACGATTATGCAGCCTACACCTATGAGCGCACACGCGGCGGCTGGAAAGCGTACAACTTTTTGCTGGATCGCGGCCTGTGCAGCGGCATACGCGATTACTTCGAGCGGTGGGGGCCCGTCCTGCCCCCTGACCCACCGCCGTTCATCCCGCCGGATAAAGCCATCGCTGCCATCCGCGAGGCCGGCGGTGTGCCGATCCTGGCCCATCCCGGCGCCAGCCTCCGCCCGGGGGTCACCGATGAGGGGCTGCGTCCCCTTCTCGACCTGGGTATCGCCGGGGTCGAGTGCTATTCCTACGCCCATGACGAGGCCACAACCCGCTTTTGCCTGGATTGGTGCGCCCGCCATGGCCTGCTCGTCACCGGCGGCTCGGATTGCCACGGCGGGCTGGTGCCACGTGAACTGGGTTCGCCACCCGTAGATACGGCCGACCTGCACTTGGGCGAATTGGAGACACGGATCGCAGGAGGACTGAAATGAGAAAGGTGACAGTCTCCCAACGCGGCATCGAAATCCCACCCTCGGCGATGCGCAAGTTGGCGCCCCTGGCCGAAGCCGCCAAGAAACGCGGCGTGCGCGTGATCCACCTCAACATCGGCCAGCCGGACATCGAGACGCCCCCCGAGTTCCTGGAGGCCGTGCGCCATTTCCCGGAGCGCACACTGGCCTACGCTCCCTCCGAGGGACGGCCCGAGTGCGTCGAGGGGATGCTAGAGTATTACGCTCATCTCGATATCCCGCTGGAACCGCAGCACATCGTCATCACCACTGCCGGCTCCGAGTCACTCCTGTTCGCGCTCCTGGCCTGCTGCGATGTCGGCGACGAAGTCATCGTGCCGGAGCCGTTCTACTCCAACTACGGCAGCCTGGCGACGATGACGGGGTTGCGCCTGGTGCCCTTCCTTACCCGCGCCGAGGAGGGTTACCGCTTGCCTCCACGCGAGGAGATCGAGCGCTTGATCGGAGAGCATACCCGCGCCATCCTCTACTCCAGCCCCGCCAATCCCACCGGCGCGGTCTATACACCCGAAGAGGTCGCCATGCTGGGCGAGATCGCCCGCGACTATGGCCTGTTCCTCATCGCCGATGAGGTCTACCGCGAACTCACCTACGATGGGCCGCTCGCTACCAGCGCGCTCTACCTGCCCAACATGGATGAGCACGTCGTCGTGCTGGATAGCGTCTCTAAGCGCTATTCGGCCTGCGGCGCGCGGGTGGGCTGCCTGGTCACGCGCAACACCGCGGTGATGGAGGCGGTGCTCAAGATGGCGATGGCGCGCCTTTCGGCGCCGGTACTCGAGCAGATCGGCGCCGCCGCGTGCATCGCCCGCACGCCGCCCTCCTACTTCGACGCGATGCGCGCCGAGTACAGACGCCGCCGTGACATCGTCTGTGAACGCATGAACCGCGTCGAGGGCGTCTTTTGCCCCAAGCCGGCCGGCGCGTTCTACGCGATGGTCAAGATCCAGGGCGTGGATACGGAGGATTTCTCTCGCTGGCTGCTGACCGATTTCGAGCAGGGCGGCGAGACGGTGATGGTAGCGCCGGGGGCGGGCTTTTACACGACCCCCGGCCTGGGCCGCGACGAGATCCGCATCGCTTATGTGCTAGAGACCGGGACCCTGGCCCGGGCCATGGACTTGCTGGCGGCGGCCATTCGCCGCTACCGGGCATCGAGAAACTCGGCTGCTTGAAGAAACCGGGGCTCTACCCAAGGAGGAGGACATGCCAACCAACCAACTGAACGGACTGACGCTCGCCTTCGTCGGCGGCGGGACAATGGCCGGGGCCATCATCCACGCGCTGCTACGTACCGGCGAAGTGACCCCGCAGCAGATCATCACCAGCGAGCCGGTGGCCGAGCGGCGTGCAGAACTGGAAGCCCGCTACGGGATGCGTGTCACCCCCGACAATGTCGCCGCCGTCAAAGAGGCCGACATTGTGATCCTGGCAGTCAAGCCCCAGGTACTGCCGACAGTGTTGGCGGAACTGCGCGGTCACATCCGCCCGCAGGCGTTGGTGTTCTCCATTGTCGCCGGGATGCCTATCGCCACGATCGGCAACGGGCTGAAGCATGAGGCCATCGTGCGCACCATGCCCAACACCCCGGCCCAGATCGGCGAGGGGATGACGGTGTGGACGGCCTCGCCTGCGGTGACCGAGGCCCAGCGGGCGCAGGCGCAGGCCATCTTGCAGACGATGGGGCTTGAGTTGTACGTCAACAACGAGGACGCGCTCGACATGGCCACCGCCGTGAGCGGCACAGGGCCGACCTATGTCTTTCTGCTGATGGAGGCGCTGGTGGATGCGGCGGTGCACCTGGGGTTCTCGCGCCGCGAGGCACGCCTGCTCGTCATCCAAACCGTGCTCGGTTCGGCCAAGTTCGCCCAGCAATCGAACCTGCATCTGGCCGAACTGCGCAACATGGTTACCTCCCCTGGCGGCACCAGCGCCGAGGCGATCTATCAGTTGGAGAAGGGCGGCATGCGCACAGTGCTCTCGAAGGCGGTGTGGGCGGCCTATCAGAAATCGCGCCTCCTGGGTCAGCGCGCCGCGCAGCCGTTGGAGACGCCGTTGAAGGTCAACGGGGAAGGGTAGAGGCTAGTTCTCGATACAAAACTGGCCTGGAGGCCCGGCTTTAGCTGGGACCCACCGCCAGATCCCTCAGGGCATGTCCGAATATCCGGCCGTGCTCTGGATTGCTCCCTCGCCGCGCATCCAACCGGCTGTGTGCGCATCCGGCTTTGCGGGAGCCGCCCGACAATCTCCCCGAAATTGTTCCACTCCATCCGTCGCCGTGTGGTAAATCTGGATCTCCAACTGCCGCGATTCGTGGTAGGGTTACGACAATTGCATGCGTTCCGGTGAGCGACGCGAACGGTCTGTCGCCTTTTTCGATTGCCGGGCAGGCCGCCGGTCACGCGCTACCTCGTCGCCCACCTGCGCGGCGATTTCCACTTCAGCGTCGCCAAGGCGCGGCGCGAGTTGGGCTACGAGCCGCGCGTTGGCGTGGACGAGGCCATTCGCCGCACGGCGGAGTGGTACACAGTTCTTGGGGTAAAAACTCCTATGTGAGACACGGCTTGTGCAGGTATTGCCCTTGGGCTATAATGGTAATGGGCAGTGTTTTCCCGCGCGTCCGGTGGTTAGCTCCTCAACGCTGCACACGCTGCGCAACATGGGAAGTGAGGTGACAGAAATGCAAACAACTGTTCAGCCATCGGCATACGAGCAGACAGTGATAAGCATTATGCGAAGGTTGCCGCCTGAGCGTGTCTTGGAGCTCGTTGATTTTGCACGGTTTCTCGAATTCCAGAGTACAAGGAAAGACGACGAAGGGCTAGAGGAGGCAATCTGCGCGGATGAAGAAAGGTGGGATCAGTTACTGGCCCGGCCGGAGGCTAAGCGCGTGCTGCGTGAAATGGCGTGCGAAGCACGTGAGGACTATCATGCCGAGAAGACTACTGGCATCACCATCACTGAAGACGGGCGACTCGCACCGGCATGAAATCACGAGCCACACCCAGGTTTTGGAAGTGTTACGAACGACTCCCCCGTCGTGTGCAGCAACGTGCGCGAAAAGCCTACCAGATGGCAGGCTAATCCTAACCATCCGAGTCTGTGTTTCAAGCGTGTTGACGAACAGGAGCCAATCTATTCTGTGCGTGTGGCCGAAGGCTATCGAGTTCTCGGCTTACTCGAAGGGGACACGGTAATCTGGTATTGGATTGGCCGTCATGATGAATACGAACGGCTGTTGAGGTAGGGTCCGGTCACACACACGCCGCCTGTTTGCCGGAATCCGACAGGTCGAGCAACTCCTCCGGGTACGGTGTGAAGAACGTCTGCTGCGCCAGGTACTCCTCTCCAAAGCGCACGATCCACGCCTGTATCAGGCTGCGCGGGACGGCGAGCGGCGCCTTGCCGGCGCGGTATTGTTGCAGCGCGTCAAGAAAGAATGCCTTCTCCTTGCCCGATAGCCCCTCCGAAAAGTAGCCCAGCGCGTGCATCAGTACGTTGATGTAGCCGGTGCAACGCGGTGGACGGGCGAGCGCGGCCAGGAGGTGTCGTTCATATTCGGCGAATACGTCGGCCGGCGGCCTTTTTTCAGGATTGGCGACGATGCGGCCCAACCGACGCAGTTCCTTCTGGCTGTAGGCCATCAGCAGTAGTTTGTTTTCGGCGTGGAATTGGACGAGATCGCGCATCGCGCCGGCTCGCTTCAACCCGCGGAAGCGGGCCAGCGTGAACAGTTTGGTCATAAAGTGCTCGCGGATGCGATAGTTTTTCAGCCGCCCTTCGTCCTCCACCGCCAGGTGACCAAAACGCTCCAGCACGGCTCCACCAAAGAACCCCGCTCCTTTCGTGATAGCCCCGCCTTTGAGGCCGGTATGGACTTTGACATCGGCAAAGGCGCACGAGGGGGAGCGGTTCTTGAGGACAAAGCCATCCACATCCGTGAGCGAATCCAGGAAGGTGTGCGCAAACTCGCGCATACGCTCGGTCACGTCCAGTCCGGTGGCAGGCTGGAGCAGGCGCCGCTCGCCGTTGACCTCGACGATGCGGATGGGGTCACGTGGCGCACCCAACCCGATCTCGACTTCGGCGCAGATGGGTTGGAAGCGAACGTGCGGGCGTAAGCGTTCGACGAACTCGTCGGGGATGATGTCGCCGTTCCAGCGGCAGTGCGCAAAGCCCAGGCACTTGCTGACGACGACGTGGGGTTGGGCGAATGGTAGCATAGTCACCTCTGCCGAGTTCCGGCACAAGACGCTTCGGATGTCCCGGCAAATTGGCGTGTGCCCGGCATCGTGCTGTGACAGGCCAGGGTCACGCTACCCCGGCCTCTAGCCCTTCGAGAAACTCACGCACCTCCGGGATGCCCAGCAGTTTATCTCTGAAGAACGCGTTGACCATCTCCTCGACCTTGGCCCGCGAGTCGGCGATCAGCGTGCTCCATTCCTCGCCCAGGTCCTTTCGTCCGGTGATGCCATCGCGTAGGCGGATGAGGGCCATCACGATCTCGGTCTCCATCGGCCCCTCGCACACCTGGATCACGTCGCGGATCAGTTCGTCGGTCTGCTGCACGACCGTCTCGCGGTCAATCGTCGAATCGGGCTTGCCGGCGTCGTCAATCGTGTCCAAAAGCGACCAGACCTGGTAGAGAAGCGTGGTCGGCTCGTTGAACATCTCGCGGATGAGGGCAGCGGCGCGGTGGCAACCGGTCAGCCGGAAGATGTTGTAGAGCCGCTTGGCCGCCTTGCCATAGTTGATGTGCTTGTGGGTATACTTGTAGACCTCGCCAGTGATCTGCCGCACGTACTCGTCGAGCGCCTTGGGTGAGACGTGTTGCGCCAGTTTGGTAAACAGGGGCACCGACCCCGCCTCCAGGTAGATCTCCTGGAAGTACGGGTCGAGAAAGCCATCCAGCGGCGTGATGGTGCCATCGGGTGCCTCCCAGGTCACGTCGAGCATGTTGCTGGCGTTGACCACGCGCCCTTTTTCCGGCTCGGCGATGATCCAATCCATCTTGCACCAGCCGGGCTCCCGACAGCCATATTCCCAGGGCACTTCCCACGGCTCGCCCGAAGCGCGGGTGACCGTCATTTTGCCGGCCTGGACCTCCGCCGGGGCCCACGAGATGGGCAACTTGGCGTTGATGGGTTTGCCGTCCTTGATTACGTTCTCCTGCCAGGTGCCGAACTTGACCTCGACCAACTGATAGTCGGGGCCTTCGAACTTGTCGAGCGCTTTGTCGCGCATCAGGCTGGCGAGCATCTGGCAGGCCTCCTCGCGTGTGGGGGCCTTGATGTTGACGCGCTCGAAATAGTCACAGTCGCCGGGGTAGAGTTGGATCACCCCCTGGGCGGCGCTGCCGGAGAGGCTGATGGCGGTCTCGACGTTGGGCAGGTCGGGCAGTTGGACGATATCGGCGATGCGGCGGTAGCGGTCGAGCGTGGCCTTGTCAAAGTCGAGCAGGGTGATCTCGTGGCCGTAGATGCCGGCGGCCTCGTCCACCTGCCACCCCATCTTATCGGAGGCAGCCATCGCCGTGAGCCACTGGGCGACGTCGGTCTCGTCCACCTCAACGCCCAGCGTCTTGGCGGTCTTGATGATCTGTTCCACTTCCCGTTCGGCGTTTATGGGTTTGGTTTCGTCGGGCATTGTGTCACCTCCGGGCAATCTATTGGGCTACACAGACCGGTAAACAAATACTTGGGCTTTTCAGGCCCGGTGCAAGTATAGCACAAAAAACCGGCTGTGGGAAAAAAGCGATGTGAGGCCTTGAGGTTCCAACTGCGCGAGTGCTCCGGTCTATCCCACCGTTCTCCCCGCGGATTCATCGAGCGCCTTGAGCAGGCGAGGCCTGTTGTGACGTTGCACGATGACGCAGGGCAGGTTGACGATCGAGGCGTACAGAACGTTCAGCAAGACAGTTAGAGGCGGATTCCAGAGGAAGAGCAAGCGCCGTGCAATTGTCGCCACTGCACTTCCAGGCGCTCGACCGCCATCTGCGCCTGCTGTGCATCGTCGCATCGGGCAGCGCGCTGACGCAGGTACTCCCAATCGAGCACCGGCAGATGGGCCATCATCTCTCGCACGTCCTCCCAATCGTGCTTGCCCTCCTCCGGTCCGCGCCCCCATAGCGCCTTGAGCAGGATGTTGTCTTCCGCGGGGATGACGGGCACCGTCACGCCCAGGAGCGGACGGCGCACGATCCGCGCAGCCATCGCCTCGTCCAGGTCGGTTGTGGTCAGCCCGGCCACCAAGTCGAACCCGGGCAACCGGATACCGCGCACGCTGCCGTCCTCGTGGCGCTTGACGACAGCCTCTGGGAACAGGGCGGCGGCCCGGCCTCCATCGGCAGCGGGGATCAGGATGTCCACGTCGGTTACCGGGCGGGTCACGCCATAGACCGTCGCGGCGGCTCCGGCGAACACTGCCCAGATGATGCCGGCGCTATCAAGCCGGCGGGCCATTTCTGCAAGTGAGAGGGATATCTGCTGAGTCATTGGCTTCACATTGTACCGTGTTTGCGGCCAACGCGCAATGCGCTGCGAGATGTGTCACATCCGCGTTTGCTCTGCCCTGCCCCTCGGTGTAAAATGGGCCTGCGATGAGCAGTGCAGTCATCACGTGCTGGAGGTCTCCTGATGCAACAAACCGTCTTGCCGAGGAGCGTTAGCCGTCTCATAGAGCGTGCCGGTCTGGCAGTTCAGCCGGCGATCCGTGTCGAGGTCACGCCCGCAGAAACGGCTCTATCGCCGTACACTAGCAAGTTCGGCGGCGCGCCGTTCCTATGGCAGATTGACTCGGACGAGGACGCAGGTTTCGAGTGGATAGATGACGGCACGGTGTACATCCTCGTGCGGCGCGAGGCGCTGCGAAAGGGTGACTTGTCGGCGCCGTGGCTGGATCTGCAGTGTTTCTGATGGACCCGCAGACTACCGAGAGACTGCTTGCGCTGAACCGCGCGTTCTATGCCGATTTCGCCCGGCCCTTTGCCGATAGCCGCTCCCTGACGGATCCGGCCCTCACGAGCGTTCTCCCTTATATCCCTCAGCACGCCAGGGTGCTCGACGTGGGCTGTGGCAACGGGCGGCTGGCGGTATTGCTCGACCGCGAGCGGCCTGGCGCGACCTATGTCGGCATAGACGCAGCGCCCGTACTGATCGAGGCGGCCTGCGCGAAAGCCGCCGCCCTCAAGAACATTGCACCGCAATTCCGCGTCGCAGACATCACGCGGCCTGATTGGTCATCGGTCATTGGTTCATCGGTCATTGACACCGTTGTCAGTCTGGCCGTGCTGCACCACATTCCCGGCTTCGAGTTGCGCGTGCAGGTGTTGCGCGAGATGGCAAGCCTACTCGCGCCTGGCGGCTGTGTGATCTTCTCTACCTGGCAATTCCTCGATAGCCCGCGTCTGCGGCGCAAGATCGTTCCCTGGACCGAAGCGGGCATCGCAGAGGAGATGTTGGAGCCGGGCGATTATTTGCTCGACTGGCAGCGCGGGGGGCAAGGCTTGCGCTACTGCCATTTGGTGGATGAAGCAGAAGTGGAACGCTTGGCGGCGGCGAGTGGCCTGCGCGTGCGCGAGACTTTTCGCGCCGGTGGTCGGGAGGGGGATTTGAGTCTGTTTGCGGTGTTGGCCTGATCGAGGTTTTGGGGGTTGACGCTTCTGCAGCGCCTCGAAGTGCCTACTTCGCCCCTAGGCCCTAACTTGTTCTCGCGTGGCTAGGTCAAAAAACAGTGTTTGACAAATTTCACAAAATGCTTTATAATTACACTAACCTTAAATCGGTGAGACTATCGTGAAGAATTCGTGCATCTTGTTGGTTGTCCTGTCCAACTTGCTCCTTACCCTGGTTATTGGGAAGGAGCCGTAACCCGTTGGGCAGGTGAACCTCACCGCACACTTGAGCATACGCCAGGGCCGCCCAACGGGGCGGCCCTGGTCGTTTATGAGGACAGAAATGGAGCATCACCCGTATCAAGACACTCAGAACACTTCGGCCGGAGGAGCACACCCGCTCCTACCCGTCATCGTCCCGCTCCTGCGTGACAGGAGCGCCCAGCGGTTGGGACGGTGACACCGAGAGCGCAAAAGCCGCCCAACCGGGCGGCTTTCGCTTTAGAAAGGGGGAAAGATGAAAAGAACCGGTGCACAGATCGTGTGGGAAATGCTAGAGCGCGAGGGCGTGGAGGTTGTCTTTGGCTTCCCCGGCGGAGCCATCATGCCCACCTATCACGTCCTGCCAGAGTACCCCCGCATCCACCATGTTCTGGTGCGGCACGAACAGGGCGCGGCCCACGCCGCCGACGGCTACGCCCGCGTCTCCGGCAAGGTCGGCGTGGCGATGGCGACCTCCGGCCCCGGAGCGACCAACCTGGTCACCGGCGTCGCCAACGCGATGCTCGATTCTGTCCCCATCGTCTGCATCACCGGCCAAGTCGTCGTCCCGCTCATCGGCTCCGACGCCTTCCAAGAGACCGACATCACCGGCATCACGTTGCCGATCACCAAACACAACTACCTGGTGACCAACGTCAAGGACCTGGCTCACATCATCCACGAGGCATTCTACATCGCCCGTAGCGGACGGCCGGGGCCGGTGCTGATTGACCTGCCCAGGGACGTGCAGATCGCCGAAACCGAATTCGAGCCGCCGGAGGACGAGGTGCGCTTACCGGGGTATGTGGAGGTGGGACCGGGCAAACCCGAAGCCGTACAAAAAGCAGCGGACTTGATCAACCAGGCCAAACGCCCGGTGATCCTGGCCGGGCACGGCGTCTTGATCTCCGGCGCAGAAGAGGCCCTGCGCGCATTCGCCGAAAAGACGCAGACGCCCGTGGCCTTTACGCTGTTGGGCAAGGGCGGCTTCCCGGAATCCCACCCGCTGGCGCTGGCGATGATGGGCATGCACGGCGAGGCGTTCGTCAATCACGCCATCCAGGAAGCCGACCTGCTATTGGCCTTTGGGATGCGCTTCGACGACCGGGTAACAGGCAAGATCGCCGAGTACGCGCCCAAGGCGCGCAAGGTCCACGTGGACGTGGACGCTGCCGAGTTGAACAAGAACGTGCAGGTGGATGCGCCGATCCAGGGAGATTTGCGGCAGGTGCTGGAGCAACTCTTGCCGCTGGTAGACGCGGCCTCGCATGAGGAGTGGCTGGCGCAGATCGAGCAGTGGCGTGCAGAGAGCCGAGCACGCGATATCATCAACCGGCCCGAACAGGATGGGCGCCTGCTGGCCCCGCGCATCGTCCATGCCCTCTGGGAAATGACCGAGGGACAGGCAGTCGTGGTCACCGACGTGGGCCAGAACCAGATGTGGGCAGCCCAATATTACCACGTTGACGAGCCGAACACGTTCGTCAGTTCCGGCGGGCTGGGGACGATGGGGTTTGGGCTGCCGGCAGCAGTCGGTGCGCAACTTGCCCGGCCCGACAAGGAAGTATGGGCTATCCTCGGCGACGGCGGTTTCCAGATGACGGTCCAGGAGTTGGGGACGATCGTGCAAGAGGGCCTGCCGATCAAGATGGCATTGCTCAATAACTCGTACTTGGGGATGGTGCGTCAGTGGCAAGAGTTCTTTTTCGAGCGGCGTTACGCGGCCACCTACCTGGCTAACCCCGACTTTGTCAAACTGGTGGAGGCTTACGGGATTCGGGGTTGGCGCGTGACCGAGCCGCAGGACGTACGCCAGGCCATCGCGGCGGCCCGCGCACACGAAGGGCCGGCTCTGATCGAGTTCCAGGTAGCGCAGGAAGGGGAGGACGGCAACGTCTACCCGATGGTGCCGGCAGGCAAGGCGCTGCACGAGATGATCCGCCGGCCGTTGCCGGTCGAGAAGGAGGCGTGAGATGAGTCGAACACTGGTTGCCCTGGTCGAAGACAAACCCGGCGTGCTCACCCGCGTCGCCAGCATGTTCCGCCGGCGTGCCTACAACATCGAAAGCCTCACCGTCGGCCACACCGAGCGTCCGGGGGTCTCGCGTATGACGATCGTTGTGGATAGCGACAAGGCCCGCGCCGAGATCGTGGCACACAATCTGTACAAACTGGTCAACGTGATCGAGGTCGAGGACGTGACCGACAAGCCGATGGTGGTGCGGGATCTCGCGCTGATCAAGGTCAAGACCAATGGCGGCGGGCGGTCAGAGGTGATGCAGTTGGTGGAGACCTTCCGTGCGCGGGTGGTGGACGTGGGGCTGGACTCGTTGATGATCGAAGTGACCGGCACGGAGGACAAGATTGACGGGCTGGTCGAGGTGCTCAAGCCCTTCGGCATCGTGGAGATGGTGCGCACCGGGCGTGTGGCGATGGTGCGCGGGGGTGGCAACAGCAAGTAGGCAAGTATGCAGGTACAGGCTGTTGCGCAAGTGCTGCGCGGGACATTCTATAGTTCTCGGTACAAAACTAGGCCGGAGGCCCGGCTTTAGCCGGGAAAACCCCGATAAATCGGGACGTCCGTCGCGTTTTGTAGTGGGGGTGAAATAGGAGAGGCTTTTCTGGACACGGATTTCACGGATAAACACGGATTGAGGCTGGAAGGTATGATTACGCCGTCCTCTAGACCCACAAGAGCGATATTCAATGCAACTCATCTGAAAGGAGCAACGAAAAATGGCAAAGATAGATTTCGGTGGCGTGATCGAGGAAGTTGTGACGAGGGACGAGTTCCCGCTGGCTCATGCGCGCGAGGTGCTCAAGGACGAAGTGGTCGCCGTCCTGGGCTACGGCGTGCAAGGCCCGGCCCAATCGCTCAACATGCGCGATAACGGCATCAACGTCATCGTCGGGCAGTGGCCGGGCGACAAGGCCGCCTGGGATAAGGCCGTCGGCGACGGCTGGGAACCGGGCAAGACGCTCTTCCCGCTCGAAGAGGCCGTGGATCGCGGCACGATCATCCAGTACCTGGTCTCCGATGCGGCGCAGATGCTCACCTGGCCCAACATCAAGCCGCACCTCAAGAAGGGCGACGCGCTGTACTTTTCGCACGGCTTTTCCATCGTGTACAGCGATCAGACCGGCGTCGTGCCGCCCGAATATGTGGACGTCATCATGGTCGCGCCCAAGGGCTCGGGGCGCAGCGTGCGCGCCAATTTCCTGGCCGGCAGCGGCATCAACGCCAGTTACGCCGTCCACCAGGATTACACGGGCCGCGCGACCGAGCGCACACTCGCGCTGGGCATCGCCATCGGCGCGGGATACTTGTTCCCGACCACGTTCCAGAAAGAGGTCTATAGCGACCTGACGGGCGAGCGCGGCGTGCTGATGGGCGCGTTGACCGGCATCATGGAGGCGCAGTACAACCTCCTGCGCAAGCACGGCCATTCGCCCAGCGAAGCGTTCAACGAGACGGTCGAGGAACTGACGCAGAGCCTCATCCGCCTGGTGGACCAGAACGGCATGGACTGGATGTACGCCAACTGCTCGACCACCGCGCAGCGCGGCGCTTTGGACTGGCGGCACGAGTTCCGCAAGGCCGTGGAGCCGGTGTTCGACCGGCTGTACGAGAGCGTCGCTTCCGGCGAGCAGACGGCCATTGTGCTCAAGGCGAACAGCGCGCCCGATTACAAGGAGAAACTGGAAGCCGAACTGCGTGAGATGCGCGAGTCCGAAATGTGGCGCGCGGGAGCGGCGGTGCGGTCGCTGCGGCCAGAAAACTGGAAGAAATAGGATTAGGACGCAGATGAACGCAGATAAACGCTGATTTCTGATTTTCATCTGCGAAAATCTGCGTGCATATGCGTCCTGAAAATGGAGGACTGAGATGGACGAGAGTGGGGTTGAACCTCAAACCACCGTAATGGTATTCGATACGACGCTCCGCGATGGTGAACAGTCCCCCGGAGCGGCAATGAATATTGACGAGAAACTCGAGATCGCCCGCGCGTTGGAAGAGATGGGAGTAGACATCATCGAGGCCGGTTTCCCCATTTCCTCGCCGGGCGATTTTCAGGCCGTGCAGCGCATCTCGCAGGAGATCCGCAACTGCATCATCTGCGGGCTGACACGGGCCAACCACAAAGACATTGACGTGGCCGCCGAGGCGCTCAAAGGTGCCGCCCGCCCGCGCATTCACACCGGCCTGGGCGTATCGGACGTGCATATCCAGTACAAACTGCGCACCACGCGCGAAGACGCGCTGGCGCAGGGTGTAGACGCGGTCAAGTACGCCCGGCGGTTCACCGACGACGTGGAGTATTACACTGAGGACGCCGGCCGCGCCGATCCCGAATACCTCTATCGCGTGGTCGAAGCGGTGATTGACGCCGGCGCCACCGTCGTCAACATCCCCGACACCACCGGCTACTCGACGCCGGCCGAGTTCGGCGCGCTCATCCGCGGCATCCGCGAGAACGTGCCCAATATTGACAAGGCGATCATCTCGGTGCACTGCCACAACGACCTGGGGATGGCAACGGCCAACACGTTGGCTGCCGTCCTAAACGGCGCACGTCAAGTCGAGGTCACCATCAACGGCATCGGCGAGCGGGCGGGCAACACCTCGCTCGAAGAGGTGGTGATGGCGCTCAAGACGCGCCGCGATGTGTTCGGCGTGGACACGCGCATCAACACTCGCCGCATTTACCCGGTCAGCCGGCTGGTGAGCCAACTGACCGGCATTCCGGTGCAGCCGAACAAGGCCATCGTCGGCGCCAATGCTTTTGCCCACTCGTCGGGCATCCATCAGGATGGCGTGCTGAAGGAGCGCACCACCTACGAGATCATCAACCCGCGCGACGTGGGCGCACCCGATTCGGCTATCATCCTCTCGGCACGCTCCGGCCGCCATGGCCTGCGCCATCGTCTGGAGGAACTGGGTTATACGCTCGATGAGGAGCAGTTCGAGAAGGTCTATGAGCGTTTCCTGGAGGTAGCCGACCGCAAAAAGACGGTGGACACCCGCGACCTGGAGGCTATCGTCGCTGACGAAGCGCGCCTGTTCTTCGAAGAGACCTACCATCTGGAGCAGGTGCAGGTCACGTGCGGCAATATGAGCATTCCCACGGCCACCGTGCGCATCAAGGGCCCCGACGGGAAAATCTATTGCGACGCCGATCACGGTACCGGGCCGGTGGACGCCGTCTACCGCGCCATCAACCGCGTTATCGGCGAGCCGAACGAGTTGATCGAGTTCTCGGTGCAGGCGGTGACGGAGGGGATTGACGCGGTGGGGCGGGTGACGATCCGCATCCAGACCGACGAGCCGGTGAACGGCGAGGTCGGTAGCCGGCGGGTGTTCAGCGGCCACGGCGCCGATACCGACATTATCGTCGCCAGCGCCAACGCCTACATGCACGCGCTCAACCGGTTGATCGCCGCCCGCCGCGAAGCGAAGCAGGAATAGGACGCAGATGAACGCTGATAAACGCTGATTTTCGTTTTTTATGTGGAGGTAGCCATTGACTTTCAAGCATACTGAGATCACAGAGTCGATCATCAAGGCGTTCTACAAGGTCTACAATACGCTGGGGTACGGCTTTCTGGAGAAGGTGTACAAGAACGCCCTGGCGATTGAACTGCGCAGTATGGGGGAGGTCGGCTTGTTGCTCAACTTTGGCCCCAAGCCCGATTTCAAACGCAAAGCCTTCGACAACTCTCGCAAAGGCCCGATGCAGTGGCTTGAAGGCCCTCAGGCCTGAGAAGAACAAAAATCTGCGTAAATCTGCGTTAATCCGCGTCCGAAAATAGGGAGGAAATGTGACGGAGCCATACGAGATACTGGCGACGCTGTATGACGCGGCCCAATGGGGCGACTTTGCCGAGGAGATGGCCGGGCGGGTGCTGGCGTTAGCAGCCGAGCACGGCCTGAGCGAGATCCACCACATAGTGGACGTGGCCTGCGGCACGGGCGTCGCCGCGGCCAGGTTCGCCGGAGCCGGCTACCGCGTCACGGGCGTGGATCGCTCGCCGCAGATGCTGGCCCAGGCGCGCAAGCGCATCGCCGAAGCGGGATTGCCCGGCGTCACGCTCGTCGAGGCCGACATGCGCGATTTCACTCTCGACGAGCCGGCCGACCTGGTCACCTGTATGTACGACAGCCTCAACTACCTGCTGGAGGAAGACGATCTGTTAGCCGCGTTCCGCTGCGCAGCGGCCGTACTGCGCGCTGGCGGCCTCTACGTGTTCGATATGAACACCGTCTTCGGCCTGGCGGAAGGGTGGGGCAGCCGCAACTTTATCCGCTACGACGGCGACGATTGCTTCATTGTCGGGCGCACGTGCTGGGACTATGAGCGTTCGATCAACACGCTGACCTTCCACGGCTTTATCCGGCGCGGGCAATTGTGGGAGCGGTTTGTCGAGACCCACGTCCAGCGCGGGTATCCCGTGGCGGCGATACGGGCGCTGCTGGAGCAGGCCAGCCTGGCGGTTCTGAACATCCGTGATCCCTTTGCCGATGGCGCGGGCGAGCCGGGGGCAAAGACGGGCCGCGTGCTGGTTGTGGCGCGCCAGAGCAGGGATTAGGGATCAGGGATCGGGAAATCAGGCGTCCGATCACCGACCACTGATCACTGATCACCGAGAGAGGAGCACAATGCGACAATTCTGCGTAACGCCCGCGATGGGCAAGCGGTTGATCGGCAAAGCGATGGCGCGTCATCCTGCCGTAATGGGTGCGCTGGAGAAGGGAACGCTGGTCATCGTCGCCGGGACGACGAACGGCTACGTAGCCGAGGAGGTGCTCAAGTCGCTGGGGCAGGCCGAGGGGTTTTCGCGCCTGGGATTCCGGCGCGGCGTGACGGTGGCGCCTGGGGCCAAGGTTGCGCAGGTCGAGTTTCCCGGAGACGTGATCGTCCGCGGCGGCAAGTGGGAGAAAGGCAAGACCATCTTCGACGTGGTGGACAACCTCGGCGCCGGCGACGTCGTCCTGAAAGGCGCCAACGCGTTCGACGCCTGGGGCCACGCCGCCGTGCAGATCGGCCATCCGCAGGGCGGGACGGTCCTCGCGGCGGTCCGCGCGCTGATCGGCCAGCGGGCGCGGTTGATCGTGCCCGTGGGCCTGGAAAAGCGCGTGTTGGAGGACGTGCACGTTCTGGCCCGGCGGTGCAATGCGCCTGACGCCACCGGCCCGCGCCTGTTCCCTGTGCCGGGCGAGATCTTTACCGAACTGGATGCCATCAGGCTGCTGACGGGCGCCGAGGCGTTCTTGATCGCGGCGGGCGGCATCTACGGCGCGGAGGGCGCTGCCTGGCTCGGCGTCAGTGGCACGGAGGAGCAGATACAGGTGGCGTCCGGCCTGATCGAGTCGGTAGCCAGCGAGCCGCCGTGCGAGGCTTGATCAGGACGCAGATGAACGCAGATAAACGCTGATTGTTTTCTTGTCTGAAAGAGGGGGCGTTGAGTTTCAAGCATACCGAGATTGGAGCTCGCGATCAAGGCGTTCTACAAGGTCTACAACTCCCACAAAGGCTTGACGCAGTGGCTTGAAAACCCCGGACCTGAGAAGATCAAAAATCTGCGTAGGTCAGCGTTAATCTGCGTCCGGAAAAAGAAGGGGGAACAATGGGACATACGTTGGCAGAACAGATCATCGGCGCGCACGTGGTAGACGAAGCCGGGAAACCCGCGCCACGCGAGGTACAGCCAGGCGACCTGGTCCAAGTCGCCGTGGACGTAGTGCTGGCGAACGACATTACTGCTCCCATCTCCCTGCGTGAGTTTGCCAGGCTGGGCGTCGAGCGGGTGTTCGACCCCGAAAAGATCGTGCTGGTGGCCGACCACTTTGCGCCGAACAAGGACATCAAGTCGGCGGAGCAGTGCGCCGAGATGCGCCGCTTTGCGCGGGCGCAAGGCGTGACCCATCACTACGATGTGGGACAAATGGGCATCGAGCATGTCCTGCTGCCGGAGCAGGGCCTGGTGGCCCCGGGCGATCTGGTCGTGGGAGCCGATTCGCATACCTGCACCTACGGCGCACTGGGGGCCTTTGCCACCGGCATGGGCTCGACCGACATCGCCGTGGCGATGGCGACAGGCATCGTCTGGCTGCGCGTGCCGGAGACCATCCGCTTCGTCTACAACGGCGCATTGCAGCCGTGGGTTGGCGGCAAGGACCTTATCCTCCACACCATCGGCCTCATCGGCGTGGACGGCGCACGCTATATGGCAATGGAATTCAGCGGCCCGGCGATTGACGCGCTCTCGATGGACGGACGCTTCACGATGGCCAATATGGCGATCGAAGCCGGCGGTAAGGCGGGCCTCTTTGCCGTGGATGCCGAGACCCGCGCCTATGTCGAGAGCCGAGTCAAACGGCCCTACACGGTGTATACTGCCGACCCCGATGCCGGGTATGCGCGTACAATCGAGATTGACGCCAGCCAGATCGAGCCGCAAGTAGCCTTTCCGCACCTGCCGGAGAACGCCAAGCCCGTCAGCCAGGTCGGCGAGATCAGGATCGATCAGGCCGTGATCGGTTCGTGCACCAACGGCCGTCTGGAGGATTTGCGCGTCGCCGCCGAAATCCTGCGCGGGCGCAAGGTGCATCCCGATGTGCGCTGCATCGTCATCCCCGGCACACAGCAGGTGTACCTTGATGCGCTGCGTGAGGGTTTGATCGAGACCTTTATCGTCGCAGGCGCGGCGGTGAGCACCCCCACCTGTGGACCGTGCCTGGGCGGGCACATGGGGATTCTCGCCGCGGGCGAACGTGCCGTGAGCACGACCAACCGCAACTTTCGCGGGCGTATGGGCCACGTGGATAGCGAGGTCTACCTGGCGGGCCCCGCGGTCGCCGCGGCGAGCGCGGTGGCGGGGCGAATCGTCCACCCACAAAACCTGTAATTACGTCTTACGTCTTACGTTTTACGTTTCACGTCGAATGCGATGCGTAAAACGTAATGCGTAAGGGAGGATTCGGAACGTGAACACCATCAACGGTACCGTCTGGAAATACGGCGACAATATAGATACCGACGTCATCATCCCGGCGCGCTACTTGAATATGTCGCTGCCGGAGGAATTGGCGCAGCACTGCATGGAGGACATTGACCCGACCTTTGCCGGCAACGTGCAGCCAGGTGACATTATCGTCGCGGGCGACAATTTCGGCTGCGGCTCGTCGCGTGAACACGCACCGCTGGCGATCAAGGGCGCGGGTGTCGCCTGCGTCGTCGCCAAGAGCTTCGCGCGCATCTTTTACCGCAACGCCATCAACGTCGGCCTGCCGATCCTGGAGTGCGCCGAGGCGGTCGCAGAGACCGAGAAAGGCGACCGGCTGACGATTGACCTGGCGGCGGGCACGATCGCCAACGCGCGTACCGGCAAGATCTACCACACCGCGCCCCTGCCCGAGTTCGTGATGCAGATCGTCGCGGCGGGAGGGCTGGTTCCCTACACGAGAGAGCGGCTGAAAGCGACGCATGATGCGTGACTTGCCGGACCGCTCACGCATCACGTATCACGAATCACATCCATACTGAGGAGTGCGGCGAATGCAGAACCCACAAGTCTGGCTCTACGACACCACCCTACGCGATGGCGCCCAGCGCGAAGGCATCTCGCTATCGGTGGAAGACAAACTCAAGATCACGCGCCTACTCGATGAATTGGGCGTGCATTACATCGAGGGTGGTTGGCCTGGTTCGAACATCAAAGACCGCGAATATTTTGCGCGAGTCCGCAGCGTGGAGTTGCAGCATGCCCGCATCGCCGCTTTTGGGATGACCTGCCGGGTCGGTAGTCAACCCCAGGACGACGAGAACATCCGGGCGCTCCTGGCAGCCGAGACCCCCGTCGTCACCATCGTCGGCAAATCCTGGATGCTCCACGTCACCGATGTACTGCGCACCACGCCGGAAGAGAACCTGCGCATCATCCGCGAGAGCCTGGCGTACCTCAAGGCCCAGGGCCGCGAGGTCATCTACGACGCCGAACACTTTTTCGATGGCTACAAGGCAGATGCGCGCTACGCGCTCGCCACGCTCCAGGCAGCAGTCGAAGGCGGGGCGGATGCCCTCGTGTTATGCGATACCAACGGCGGCTCGCTGCCGTGGGAGATCGAGACCATCACGCGCGAGGTACGCCATGCCTTCCCCGCCGCTCTCCTGGGCATCCACGCCCACAACGACAGCGGCCTGGCCGAAGCCAACAGCCTGGCGGCGATCCGCGCCGGAGCGACTCATCTGCAAGGGACGATGAACGGCTATGGCGAGCGTTGTGGCAATGCCAACCTCTGCACGCTCATCCCCAACCTGGAACTCAAGATGGGCTTGCAGGCCCTTCCCGCCGGCCATCTCATTCGGCTGACGCACATCGCGCGCGCCGTCGCCTCGGCTGCCAACCAGAACCTCTACCGCCAGGCGCCGTACGTGGGTCAGAGCGCCTTTGCCCACAAAGGGGGCATTCACGCCGCCGCGATGCGGCGCAACCCTTTGAGTTACCAACACATTGACCCGGCGCTGGTGGGCAACGAGCCGCGCGTCCTGGTCTCCGAATTGGCGGGCAAGGGCAGCCTGCAGAGCAGGGCAGAAGCGATCGGCATCGCTCCTGAACAAATCCCCAACTTGGCGGACGTACTGGAGCACATCAAGCAGTTGGAGCACCGCGGCTTTACATTCGACGGGGCAGACGCCTCGGTGGAACTGATGCTCTATCGCGCCCTACCCGACTACAAGCCGCCGTTCAAGATGCTCGACTTTATGGTCGTGGTCGAGCACCGCGAAGGGCGCGGGATATTTGCCGAGGCGACGATCAAGGTACGTGTAGGTGATGAAATCTTCCACACCGCCGCCGAAGGCAACGGCCCGGTCAACGCGCTCGATGCCGCCTTGCGCAAGGCCCTCTTGCCCACCTACCCTCGCCTCGCCGAGTTCGACCTGGCCGACTATAAGGTGCACATCCTGGAGGGCACGGATGGCACGGCAGCGACCACCCGGGTGACGATTGACATGCAAAACGGCGGGGCCACCTGGACCACCGTTGGTGCCTCGACCAACATCATCGAGGCCAGTTGGATCGCATTGGCGGACGCCATCGAATACGGGTTGATAACAGTTGAGTAGGAGCATCGTATGAAAGTCATCGCCGACGTCGGGTGGAGGGCAAAATGAAAAGGATCGGTCTCATCGGCGGCATCGGCCCTGAATCCACCCTCGATTATTACAAGGGCATCATCGCAGCGTTTCGGGATGACGCCACCGAATCCGGTTACCCCGAAGTCATCATCTACAGCGCCAACCTGTCCGAGTTGCTGGCGATTCTGGAGGCCGGCGATCTGCCCGGATTATCGGACTGGCTCATCGAGAAGGTGGAAGCCCTACACCACGCCGGAGCCGATTTTGCTGCTATTGGCTCGAACACGCCGCACATCGTTTTCGACGATGTTGCAGCGCGCTCGCCTATCCCGCTGCTCAGTATCATCGAGGCGACGTGCCAAGAGGCTGCCTGCCTGGGCCTGAAAAGGCTCGGTCTGATGGGCACGCGGTTCACCATGCAGGCCGACTTTTACCAGCGTGCCTTTGCCGCCCGCAGCATGTCGGTCGTCGTGCCCGATGAAGAGGGCCAACAACTCATCCAGCGACGGCTCTTCTCCGAAATCGAACTGGGCATCATCAAGGACTCGACCCGGCAAGAGTTGCTGACCATTGCGGAGCAGATGGTGGATCGGGATGGCATCGAAGGGGTGATCCTCGGCTGTACCGAACTGCCCCTGATTCTCGACCAGGCTACGTATGGCGGCATCCCATTCCTGAACACGACGGCCATTCACATCGCCAGCATCGTGGAATACTGCCGTGGATGATCTGCTGATGGGATTTGAACCATGATTCGTCCGTGTGGGTCTGACGACCTTGATTCCATCTATGAGATCGTCAACGACGCTGCGCAGGCGTACAAGGGCGTCATCCCAGCCGATCGCTGGCACGAGCCGTATATGCCGCGCGAGGAATTACAACACGAGATTGACGCGGGTGTGCGTTTCTGGGGATACGAGGAGAACGGCGAGTTGGTCGGCGTGATGGGCATCCAAGATGTTCAGGACGTGACGCTGATCCGACACGCCTACGTGCGCACGGCCCGGCGCGGCCAGGGCATCGGAAGCAAACTCCTGTCCCACCTGTGCACATTGACCGACCGACCCGTCCTGATCGGCACCTGGGCCGCCGCGACCTGGGCGATCCGCTTCTACGAGAAACACGGCTTCCGGCTGGTCTCCGAGGACGAAAAGAACCGCCTGCTGCGCAAGTACTGGTCTATCCCGGAGCGGCAGGTAGAGACATCCGTGGTGTTGAGAGAGGTTGACTCGACCGACCGACCAACTAACCAACCAACCAACTAACCAACTAACTAACCAACTAACCAACCACCATGCTCACCGTATCCGAAACCTGGAAAACCACCTGCCCTGGCGCAACAGTCGGCATACTCGCACTGCGCCACGTCACGAATCCGGAGCGCCACCCCGCACTGGAGGCCCGCAAGGCCGAACTAGAAGCGCGGCTGCGTGTGCGCTACGCCGGCTTCGACCGCGCCGCACTTAAGGCGCTGCCGCAGATCGCGGCCTACACCGCCTACTACAAGCGCTTCAAAAAGACCTACCACCTGCTATTGCAACTCGAATCGGTCGTCTTCGACGGCAAACCCATCCCGCGCGTGGCGGCACTGGTCGAAGCCATGTTCATGGCGGAACTGGACGACCTGCTGCTGACTGCCGGGCACGACCTGGCATTGGTCGAGCAACCCATTCGGCTCGACGTGGCGACCGGCAATGAACGCTTCGTCAACATCGCCGGGCAGGAGAACGTGCTCAAGCCGGGGGATATGTTCATTGCCGATGCGACGGGCGTGCTTTCCAGCATCATCTACGGCTCTGACCGGCGCACAATGATCACATCGGCTACACAGCAGGCGCTCTTCACGACCTATGCACCTGCCGGCATCGGCGCGGAGGCAGTGCGTGCACACCTGCAACACATCCAGGACAACGTCCACCTCTTCGCACCGGAGGCCGAGACCACCGTCCTAGAAATCCACACCTCACCCACCCAACCAACTAACCAACTAACCACCCAACCAACTAACAACCCAAAGGAGACCCCAACATCATGAAAGCCAAAATCATCACCCTCCCCGGCGACGGCATCGGCCCCGACGTCATAGCCGAAGGCGTCAAGGTTCTCAAGGCCGTCGCCAGCAAGTACGGCCACGAGTTCGAATTCGAGGAGCACCTGATCGGCGGCGTCGCCATTGACGCGACCGGCCAGGCGCTCACCGAAGAGACGCTTGAGGCCTGCAAACGAGCCGACGCGGTGTTCCTGGGCGCAGTGGGCGACCCCAAATACGACGATCCACGCGCCCCGGTACGCCCGGAGCAGGGGCTGCTTGCACTGCGCAAAGGGTTGGAAGTGTTTGCCAACCTGCGCCCGGTCAAGTTGTACCCCCAACTCTTGCACGCCTCGACGATCAAGCCGGAAGTCATCAAAGACGTAGACCTGCTGGTGGTGCGCGAACTGACCAGCGGCCTCTATTTCGGCGAGCGCGGGCGCAAGATAGTGGATGGTGTCGAGGCAGCCTACGACACAATGTTCTACACCGCTGCCGAGATCGAGCGCGTCGTGCGCGTGGCATTCGAACTGGCGCGTAAGCGCCGCAAGAAGGTGACGTCGGTAGACAAGGCCAACGTCCTGGAGAGTTCCCGCCTGTGGCGCGAAGTCGCCACGCGCGTGGCGCAGGATTATCCCGATGTCGAGTTCGACAGCATGTATGTGGACATCGCCGCCATGCGCCTGGTGCGCTACCCGGCAGTGTTCGACGTGATGGTGACCGAGAACACCTTCGGCGACATTCTCACCGACGAGGCCTCGATGATCGCCGGCTCGATGGGCATGTTGCCCTCGGCGGCGCTCGGCGACCACAAGCCCGGCCTGTACGAACCGATCCACGGCTCGGCGCCCAAGTATGCCGGCAAAGACGTTGCCAACCCCATCGCCACCATCCTGACCGGCGCGATGCTGCTGCGCTACTCGTTGGGACTGGAAACCGAGGCGCAGGCTATCGAAGATGCCGTCGGCGCAGTGCTGGCCGAGGGTTACCGCACCAAAGACATCCTCGAAGAAGGCGCCAAACTGATCGGCACCCGTGAGATGGGCGACCGCATTGCCGCCAAGATCGCGGGATAGCCAAGAGAGTGCCGACGCGCCGGGTGCACTGTGCAGCGCGCCCGGCGTTATCGTTTGCGCAAGCGCCAGCGCGGGCGTATAATCGGCATCAAGTCACGGCAAGCAGCATCTCGGTCTTGTGGAAGCGGTAAGGATTTTGGAAAAACCGACGACAATCACGTGGGACTATGACGAGGACGCCGATGTTCTTTACCTTTCTGTCGGGGAACCTCGGCCGGCAGTAGGTACGGATATAGGCGAAGGGGTTATCGTGCGCTACGACGAAGCACGGAAAGAAGTGGTAGGGCTTTGATCGGGCTGCGTGCGCGATTTCTGAGTAGTCTGAGCAGCAGCCGTTGAGTTCGTCGCACGGCAGTAAACATCTGCCGCGCCGCCAGCGCTTGTCATCATAATCCAGGGTAAGGGAAGAATAACAATGGAAAGCAAACCGACACGGGCATTGGTGCTCTCCGGCGGCGGAGGCCGCGGCGCATACGCATGCGGCGTCTACAAGTACCTGGAAGAGGCGAGACTCATACCCGACATCCTGGTCGGCACATCCATCGGCGCCATCAACGCTGCCGCCATCGCCTCAGGACGCAGCGCCGCCGAACTGGAAGCGGCCTGGCTATCCACGCGCACGCGCGATGTGCAACGCTTCTGGCGGCTCAAGCCCTGGCGCTCGATCTACGATACCTCCCCCTGGCGCAAAACGCTCTACCGCTACATTGATTTCGATGCGCTCGCCCGCACCGACAAGCGCGTGCTCATCGCCACCACCGAACTCGAGACCGGCCAACTGCGCATCTTTGACAACCGCGAAACGACGCTCACCCCCGACCATATTCTCGCCAGTTGCTCAATCCCACTGGTCTATCCGTGGACGAAGGTGGGCGGCTATCATTACTGGGACGGCGCAGTGATGGCGAACACGCCGCTGGCAGGGGCCATTGACGCCGGTGCCGACGAGATCATCATCGTGCTGCTCTCGCCCATCGGAGAGCGGCAGATGGAGCCGCCACGCTGGCCGTGGCACGCCCTCACCGTGATCCTCGACCTGGCCTTGAGTGCCACTTTTGAAAACGACCTCAAGCAACTGGAGAACGTCAACCGGCTGGTAGCGGCGCAACTGGACAGCAAACACCGCCAGGTGCAATGCAAAGTGATCACTCCCAGCATAGAAACGAGTCTCATACGCATCATCCGCTACGAGCCGGATGTGAGCCGCCGGTTGATTGACCTAGGCTACGAGGATGCCCGGCGCATACTGGGCGGATGAGACCCCTTACACAGATGACCACCCTGACCATCCCACAACCCTATTCGGCCGGTATCTTCCTCACCTACAAATGCACCAGCACCTGCAAGCACTGTATGTACGCCTGCTCGCCCCGTTGGAGCGCGGATTGGCTCTCCCTGGAAGACGCCCAGACCATTCTCGCTCAACTGGCTACGGCGCTGCGCGACAAGTACCCCGTCCCCGGTCGCATCGGCGTCAATGAAGGCGTCCACTTTAGTGGTGGCGAGCCGTTCCTCAACTTCGACCTCCTCCTGCGCCTGATCGAGATCGCTAGACAATTGGGCATCCCGGCCACCTTCGTCGAGACCAACGGCTTCTGGTGCACCGATGACGAGACGGCACGGGACAAGTTGACCGCGCTCCGGCGTGCCGGGCTGGACGGCATCCTGATCAGCGCCAATCCCTTCATCCTCGAGCACGTCCCCTTCGAGCGGACACAACGCGCCTTCCGCGTCGCCCAGGAGGTCTTTGGAGACCGCGTCATCGTCTACCAGCCGTTCTTCTTCGAGCAGTTCCGGCGGCTCGGCGTGAAGGGGACACTGGCTTTCGAGGACTATCTGAAGGAAGCCGGATATGGCTTGCACTATGTAGAACTGTTCCCTAGCGGGCGGGCCCCCTACAAATTGGCCCACCTCTACGAACGTTACCCGGCCGAGCGCTTCTTCGGCCTCTCCTGCCGCCTGGAACTGATCCGCGATTGGCACATTCACGTGGACAACTATGGCAACTTTATCCCCGGTTACTGTGGTGGCCTCTCTCTGGGCGACGCGCGCGACCTGAACACGCTCTGCCGGGGGATCGACCTGGAGACGATGCCGGTGCTCAGCGCCCTGCTCACCGACCTGAAAGCCCTCTACGACCTGGGCAAAGAGTTCGGCTACCGGGAGCAAGAGGGATACGTTTCCAAATGCCACCTGTGCGTGGACGTGCGCCGACACCTGGCGCGGGAGGGGAATTTCAGGGAACTCGTGCCACGGGCTTTCTATGAGCGGCTGGAGGATTGAGGAATCGGCGTGCCAACACCCGCCCTTTCGGCTGCGTCTGCTGCCATGCCGATCGCATTTTTACTCCAAGGCGCGAGACCTTGCCCTGCGCTTTTGCATTTGACACCGCGCGGCCAATCGCGGTATACTGACTCTGCGTGAAGCATCATCCCCGCCCGGTTCTCCGTCACCGGGCGAGGTAGCACCCTCACAACCCATCATCCCCCCACCCGCCGCGTAGCGCAGCCCTGCAGGATGCTCCACGGCAGGGCCTGTCTGCCGACAGGCAGGCCGGCCCTGTGCCT
>FWPU01005531.1_pt1 | contig 27127 bp, 22 predicted proteins | sample 2228361 | NCBI WGS metagenome assembly FWPU01 (sample SAMEA103939777, study PRJEB20133) | metagenome
TGGGGATTCTTCGACGAGAACCGATCTCGACCACGTTCACGAACCGGAAGACCGCGATGGTCGAATTTCCACCACTTGACGGGACACAAGCGACGCCGGATGCGGTAATGCCGCACGTCCGGATCTGTGGAGGGGGTGATCAGCGATGGTCATTCCTACTCCGACCAAGTCATGCGTCCCGTCAAGGGCGCCGCGCACGACACCGGCGCGGGCTCGCCGAGGGACCCGAAGCTTCCGAGGAAGACACGGAGACGGCGCGGATCTATTGCGGGCAGGGCGGGTGACGCGCGCTCGTCAGCCGCGCATCACCACGTCGACGCGCCCTTCGTGGTGCTGCGTCTCCACCGACACGTCACCGCCGCGTCCGGTCAGCACAAGATCGAGCCGCGCCTCGCCTATGCGGAGGCCGGTGATCCGTAGCTGCTCGGCGAACGGCGGCAGCACGGGGTTGGTCGAGACGACCTGCCCGGCGGCAGCATCGAACGAGATGCCGAGGCAGGCCTGGAGCATCAGGAAGACGGAGCCGACCGCCCAGGCCTGCGGCGAGCAAGCGACCGGGTAGAGCGTCGGTCCCTCACCCGGACGGCGGACGAAGCCGCAGAGCAGCTCGGGGAGGCGTTGCAGCTCGATCCAGCCGGCCGCGTCGAACATCGCCGAGAAAATCCGCAGCGCCTGCTCCGTGCAGCCCGAGCGCGCGAGGCCGAGGACGATGAGCGCGTTGTCGTGCGGCCAGACCGAGCCGTTGTGGTACGAGATCGGGTTGTAGCGCAGCTCACCGCGCGCGACGGTGCGGACGCCCCAGCCGGAGAACATGTCGTCGGCGAGCAGCGTATCGGCGACGCGGCAGGCTCGCTCGGGAGGAGCGATGCCGGAGAACAGCACCTGGCCGGCGTTCGACGTCTTCACGCGGCACGGGTTCTTCTTGCCGTCGAGCGCGAGGACGTAGGTCCCGAGCTTCTCGTCCCAGAAGGCTTCGTTGAAGCGCTTGCGCAGCGTGGCGGCGCGAGTGAGGAGCTCTTGCGCGTACGCTTCGTCGCCGAGCACCCGCGCGAGCTTCGCGCCCGCCTCGAGCGCCGCGTAGGCGTACGCCTGCACCTCGACGAGCGCGATCGGCCCCTCGGCGAGCGAGCCGTCGGCGTGGAACACGGCGTCCTCCGAGTCCTTCCAGCCCTGGTTCGTGAGGCCGTGCCCCTCGTCGCTCTTGTACTCGAGGAAGCCGTCGCCGTCGGGGTCGCCGTCGGTCGCCATCCAGCGAAGCGCCCGATCGACGTTCGGCCAGAGACGCTCGACGGTCTCGCGATCGGCGGTGCGGTCGTAGTACGCGCCGGCAAGCAAAACAAAGAGCGGCGTCGCGTCGACCGTGCCGTAGTAGCGGCCGAACGGGATCTCGCCGAGGGCCGCCATCTCGCCGCCGCGCACCTCGTGCACGATCTTGCCCGGCTCGGCCTGCCGCTCGCGCGAGCGCTCGGTGGCCTGCAGCGCCGCAAGCGAGTAGAGGACGCCGCGCGCGAGCGAGGGGTCGAGCCAGAGGTACTCGTACGCCGTGATCAGCGAGTCGCGTCCGAAGAGCGTGCCGTACCACGGGATCCCGGCCAGCGGGTACACGCCGTCCGGGGTCCGCACGAGGAGCATGTTCAAGTCCGCGACCGAGCGGTTGAGCCACCCGTCGAGCCGCGGGTTCGACGAGGAGACACGCGCCCCCTGCTCGATCAGCTGCTTGCGCGCCTGCGCCCGCTCGGTCGCGACCTCGTAGGGCGCCGCGCGCTCCTCGCGCTCGTCGCCGAGGAGCGTTGCGATGCAGGTCCGCAGCGTCAGCTCGCCGCGGGGTGGGAGCGTGAGCTCGTATTCGGCGACGTCGGAGGAGAGGTGCGCGGGCGGCGGATCGAAGATCAGCCGCGTGCGCCGCACGACGTGGTCGAGCCCGACGTACGCGAGCTCGACGCAACTGGGGGACGCCACCGAGTGGAAGAAGCGGCCGCGCTTCTGGCGGGTGGCGCCGCGCACCTCGAAGATGTCCGCGAAGTCGGCGGCGAACGACAGGCGCAGCACGATCTCCGCCTTCTCGAGGAGGAAGCTCCGCACGCGAAGCGCCTGGTAGAGGCAGGCGTCCTGCAGGAAGAGGGTCCGGTGGATGTGGATCGTGTTCGCGGGCACGACGCGGCGGCCGTTCGCGTGCAGATCGGGGTTGGCGAGGTCGACCGCGAGCCCGAAGTTGTCGTCGCGGACGGCGGAGCTCAGGAGCAGGGCTCCCGAGCTCCCGAACGACAGCTCGAAGGCGCTCAGGAAGCGGGTCCCGTCGCGGTACAGGCCCTGCTCCCCGAGCCGGCCGAGGCGGTGCACGTCGCCGTAGCGGTCGAACACGGCGAACGAGTCGCCGTCCGCGAGGATGCGCGTCCGGTCGTCGACGCGCGAGGACGTCGCGAGGATGTAGAAACGATCCTTGACGCGTATGACGTCGTCGCGCATCAGGCGGCCAGCGTCGCGCGGCGGTGCCGGTGGATGAGAGCTTCGTACACGGCGATGTAGTCCCGCGCCATTCGCTGCGCGGTGAAGCGCGAGTCGAACACCTCGCGGCAGCGGCGCCGGTCGATCTCCGAGATGTGGTGCACGGCGCGTACCGCGCTCGGGACGTCGTCGACGACGAACCCGGTCACCCCGTGGTCAATCACCTCGGGCACCGATCCGCAGCGGAACGCGATGACCGGCGTCCCGCAGGCGAGCGCCTCGACCATCACGATGCCGAACGGCTCGGGCCAGTTGATGGGGAAGAGCAGCGCGGCGGCGTTGCCGAGGAAAGCTCCCTTCTCGGCGTCGCCGATCTCGCCGACGAACTCGATGCCGGGCTGCTCGAGCAGGTGTGCGATCCGCTCCTCGTAGTATGCGCGGTCCGCCGGGTCCACCTTGGCGGCGACCCGGAGCTGGCGGTTCGCACGGCGCGCGATCTCGATCGCCACGTCGAGGCCCTTCTCCGGCGAGACGCGCCCGAGGAAGGCGAGGTAGCCGCCGCGCCCTTCGCCGAACGAGTACAGGCTGCGTGGCAGGCCGTGGTAGACCGTCGCCTGCCAGTTCGCGAACGGCAGCGGAGCACGCTGCGCGTTCGAGATCGAGACGAGGGGCGCATCGCTGAACCTGCGGAACACCGGCACGAGCTCCGGCAGGTCGAGACGCCCGTGCATGGTGGTCACGGTCGGCACCTCCTGACGCCGGGCCAGGGGGAGGTGCAGGTAGTCGACGTGGAAGTGGAGGACGTCGAACTCGTTTGCCCGCTCGAACACCTCGTCGACGAGCAGGACGTGGTACGCCTCCGGGGAGCGAACCCCCGCGAGCCGCAGCGCCTCGGGGACGACGGGCACGAGCTTCGCGCGGGTCCGTGAGTCACCGCTCGCGAACAGCGTGACGTCGTGCCCCATCTTGACCAGCTCCTCGGTCAGGTACGCGACGACCCGCTCCGTGCCGCCGTAGAGCTTCGGCGGCACCGCCTCGATCAACGGTGCAACCTGGGCAATCCTCATCCTCGCCTCCGATGGAAAAGGCGGCCCGGTCGTGGGTGGTCGCAGAAATGCCGGCCGCCCGGCCGGGGAGATAAGCCCGAGTGGGCGGTCGTCAAGCCCTCTGGCGCGCCCCACCGCAGGCGGCGCCGCGCCCCGCAAGGCGCGCGCCGGGTGGCCCGCGCCCCGAACGGCACGCCTCACGCGGCGCGCGCGAGGCGGTCGCAAAGCGACCTTGACCCCGAGGGAAGCGGACTTACTTCGAGGCCGAGAGGTGCGTGCGCTGCGAGACGGCAGCTCGTGGCACACGCCCAAGACCCGGAGAAAGGAGGTGTTGGCCGCCGGAGAGCGGCCAAGAGCGGATCATGTCGATCAGAGATCTCGTTTCCTGGAGGAAGAACGTGCCTGTGCGCAGGGTTTCCACGGTGGAATCGCCGCTTCTGTCCCTGCAGCAGGAGATCAACCAGATCTTCGACCGCTTCTTCGCGGGCTCGCCGTTCGAGCCGTTTGACTGGCCGAGCACGCTCGCGAGCTTCCGGCCGCGCGTCGACGTCTCGGAAACCGATACCGAGATGGTCGTGAGCGCCGAGCTTCCCGGCGTTGACGAGAAGGACATCGACGTCTCGATCAACGACCACGTGCTCACGATCTCGGGCGAGCGGCGCGAGGAGAAGGAGGACAGCGACCGCGACTGGTACCGTCGCGAGCAGGCTTACGGCTCCTTCCATCGCTCGATCGCCCTGCCCGCGGAGATCGACGTCGACAAGGTCTCCGCTTCCTTCAAGCGCGGGGTGCTGACCGTGACCCTGCCGAAGGCGGAGTCCTCGCGGCGCAAGCGCATCGAAGTCCGCGCCGCCTGACGGAAAGACCCCCGAACCGTCCCAGAGCCGGCGCCGGGGGCGCCCTTCGGGCGTCCTCGTGCGCCTCCGTTGCGGCGCGATCAGCGCTTTGTGCCCACCAGGCGCGCTGCCTCGCACTCGCTCCTGACCCGCGACCGGCTCCGGTGCTCGCGTAGCGCGTGGGCGTACCACTCGAGCTCGTCAAGGAACTTTTTCGCGCGCTCGCGGGTCTTCGGGTCGGTCGGCGTCCCGTCCTCCGTGAACGCGTTCTGCACCGCCGGCACGGGGAAGATCGACGGGATGCTCGACATGCCGAGCTCGCCGAGCATCATCCGGAGCTGCATGGCCGCCCGCACGCCACCGAACGCGCCGGCCGAGTAGCAGACGATCGCCGACGGCTTCCAGAACCACTCCTCGAGGAAGTGGTCGAGCAGGTTGCTGAGCGCGGGCGGGATCGAGTGGTTGTACTCGCCTGACACCACGACCACCGCGTCGGCCGGCACGATGAGCGCCGCGAGACGCTCGAGCACCTCGGGCGCCGTCCCCTTCGGGTACTCCTTGTACATCTTGTCGAGAAGCGGCAGGGGATGCTCGAGCGGGTCGATGAGCGTCACGTCGTGGCCGCGCGCCCGGCATTCGTGCTCGATGAAGCGCGCGGCGCGAATGCCCTGCCGGGCGGAGCGGACGGAGCCGTAGACGACGAGGGTGCGAAGCGACATGGGGGCGACCTCCGCGCCCCAGCCTGACGGCTCCCGGTAGCGGAGGCAACGTGCCCTCGCTCGGAACACCGCCCCCGTTCCGCGCGAAGACGAAGCCCGCTTGCAACCCGCGCCGAGCGAGGCATGCTGCGCCCAGCGTGTCCGCCTCGCAAGGCATGAAGCCGTCGAGCACCCGCGCGTCGCGCGCCGTGGCGGGCCGCCCGTGCTCCACCTGCGCTGGCACGGTGGGCCGATGAACCCGGAGAGCCAGCGGCTCGCCGAGGCCCGCTGCGGCGTCCCGTGGCGCAGGTGGGGACCCTACCTCTCCGAGCGCCAGTGGGGCACCGTGCGCGCGAGGACTACAGCGACACCGGCGCTGCGTGGGACTCGTTCACCCACGATCAGGCGCGGTCGCGCGCGTACCGCTGGGGTGAGGACGGGATCGCCGGCGTGAGCGACGACCACCCGCGCCTCTGCTTCGCGCTCGCGCTGGGGAACGGCCGCGATCCGATCCTGAAGGAGCGGCTCTTCGGCCTGACCAACAGCGAGGGCAACCACGGCGAGGACGTGAAGGAGCTCTACTTCTACCTCGACTCGACGCCCACGCACTCCTACGTGAAGTACCTCTACAAGTACCCGCAGCGCGCCTACCCGTACGCGGATCTCGTCCACACCAACCGGGCGCGCACGCGGCACGAGCTCGAGCACGAGCTGATCGACACCGGCGTGCTCGACGACGACCGCTACTTCGACGTCTTCGTCGAGTACGCGAAGGAGTCGCCCGAGGACCTGCTCGTTCGCATCACGGTTGCGAACCGCGGCCCGGAGGCGGCGACGCTGCACCTCCTGCCGACGCTCTGGTTCCGCAACACCTGGTCCTGGGGAAGGTTCGGCGCCGTGCACAAGGCGGTCCTGCGCGCGCTCGACCCGCCGCCGGGCGCGCTCGCGATCGAAGCCTGGCACCCGGAGCTCGGCGAGCGCGTGCTGCGCCTGCGGCTTCGGTCCGCGGAGGTCGCCGGCGGCGCGCCGGAGCCGTTCGGCGCTGCGTTCGACGAGACCTTCGCACGCCGGACCTTCGAGGCCGACGCGTTCTACGACTTCGTCATGCCGCCCGGCCTCGACCACGAGGCGCGACTCATCGAGCGTCAGGCGCTCGCCGGCATGCTCTGGTCGAAGCAGTACTACTTCTTGGACGTCGACGTCCGGCTCGAGAAGCACGGCTGCCACCCGCTGCGCCAGCTCCCCGGCGACTTCGCTCGCAACCGCGAGTGGTTCCACATGCTGAACGACGACGTCACCTCGAGGCCCGACAAGTGGGAGTACCCCTGGTACGCAGCCTGGGACCTCGCCTTCCACTGCGTCGCGCTGTCGATCGTCGACCTCGACTTCGCCAAGCAGCAGCTCAACCTGTTGCTCTCCGAGCTCTACCTGCACCCGAACGGACAGCTGCCGGCGTACGAGTGGAACTTCGGCGACGTGAACCCGCCGGTCCATGCCTGGGCGACGATCCACATCTACCGCCACGAGGTCATGCACACCGGGAAGGGCGATCGCGCCTCGCTCGAGCATGCCTTCCACAAGCTGCTGGCCAACTTCACCTGGTGGGTCAATCGCAAGGATCCGCGCGGCAAGAACGTGTTCGAGGGCGGCTTTCTCGGGCTGGACAACATCGGCGTTTTCGACCACTCGCGACCACTGCCCACGGAGGGCTGGCTCGAGCAGGCCGACGGCACCGCGTGGATGGCGTTGTTCAGCCAGAACATGCTCGAGATCGCGCTCGAGCTCGCCACCGCGAACCCGACTACGAGGACCTGGCGTTCAAGTTCTTCCAGCACTCCTTCACGATCGCGGCCGCCATGGACCGGATCGGCGACGCGCAAAACGAGATGTGGGACGAGGAAGACGGCTTCTTCTACGACGTGCTGCGCCTGCCCGACGGCAGCGCACAGCGGCTCAAGGTGCGCTCGCTGGTCGGGCTGCTGCCGCTCTGCGCGACGACCACGGTCTGGGTGACCGATCTCGCCAAGCGCTCCCCCGCCTGATCGAGGCCACGCGGCGCTTCTTCGCGCGCTACCCGGAGCTCATCGAGAACGTGGCGCCGCCGACGGCCCTGGGTGTCGGGGGCCGACACCTGCTCGGCATCCTCGACGAGCGAAAGCTCCGCCGCGTGCTCGAGCGCGTGCTCGACGAGGACGAGTTCCTGAGCCCGTACGGCATCCGCTCGATCTCCCGCTACCACCGCGAGCACCCGTTCGTGTTCTCGGTGCACGGCGAGGAGTATCGGGTCGAGTACCAGCCCGCCGAGTCGACCTCGGGGCTGTTCGGCGACAACTCGAACTGGCGCGGCCCGGTGTGGTTCCCGACCAACGTGCTGGTCATCCGCGCGCTGATCGGGCTGTACGCGTACTACGGTGATCGCTTCACGATCGAGTGCCCCACGGGCTCGGGGCGGGTGCTCGACCTGTACGGCGTGGCCGAGGAGATCGCGCGGCGTCTGGTCGCGATCTTCCGCCGCGGCTCGGACGGCCGACGGCCCGTCTACGGCGCGACGGAGAAGTTCCAACGCGACCCGCACTTCCGCGACCCGCTCCTGTTCTACGAGTACTTCCACGGCGACAACGGGGCCGGGATCGGAGCGAGCCACCAGGCGGGCTGGACCGGCAACGTGGCGAGCGCGATCCAGCTCTTCGGCCACCTGACGCGCGAGGCGGTGCTCGGCTCGGGCGAGCTCCCCTCGGTGTTCTACGTCCGCCGGTCCGAAAACGCTGCTTGACGTGCGGCGAGCCGGGCGCCGCGCTGCGGCGCCCGGCCGCCCGGCGCGCGTCGCTCCGCCCGCGAGCGTGGCTCAGTCACCACGTTCGGTGCGTCGGGTGCGAAGCTCGCGCGCAAGAAGCGCTCCTGCGGTTTCTCGGAGGCGGTCTTCGGGATCTCGTCGACGATCTGCAGGTAGCTCGGCACGCAGTTCGGCTCGAGGTTCGCGCGGCAGGCCGCGAACACCGCGGCGGCGTCGACCTCGGCGCCGGGCGCCGGCACGACCGCCGCGACGACGTCCATCTCGCCGGGCGCTCCGGAGCTCGCGGGGACGCCGTAGATGAAGACGTCCGACACCGTCGGCTGCTCGGCGATCACCCGCTCGACGAAGCCCGGGTTCACGAACTCGCCGTTGCGCCGGATGCCGCCGCTTTTGCGGTAATCGAAGAAGAACCAGCCGTCCTCGTCGCGATGGCCCATGTCGCCGCTCCGCAGCCAGCCGCCGGCGGTCTTCGCGGCGGATGCCTCCGGGTTGCGGAAGTACTCGACCGTCGCCTCGCCCGTCACCGGTCGCGAGATGATCTCGCCGACCACGCCGGGCGGGCACTCGACGCCGTCCTCGTCGACGATCTTCATCTCGATCCCCGGCACCGGCTTGCCGAAGCTGCCGACCGGCCCCTCGCCGACGGGCTTCATCGCGAGCCCGCCCTCGATCGCGCCGTACCACTCGAGGATCCGCACCCCGAAGCGACGCTCGAAGGGCTCCCACAGCGCGGCCGGCATGCCGGCGTCGATGACCAGGCGCACCGAGTGCCGCCTGTCGTCGGGCCGCGGCGGCTCGCTGTAGATGGCGGTCGCCATCCCGCCGAGCATCGAGAAGGTCGTGCAGCGGTAGCGCTGGCAGACCTCCCAGAGGAGCGACTTGGTGAAGCGCCGGCTGAACACCGCATGGAGCCCCATGTGCAGCGCGGGGCCGAGCGTCACCGCCTGGGCGTTGCCGTGGGTCAGCGAGAGGCCCGTGTAGGGCCGGTCGTCGGGCTGGTAGCCGAAGAGCGCGCCGACGAGCGCGAAGAGGCCGAAGCGCTCGTTGGGGAAGACGACGCCCTTCGGGTCGCCCGTCGTGCCGGACGTGTAGATGATCTGCAGCGGGTCGCGCGGGCTCGCGAGCCGGCAGTCGACCGTCGGGCACGGCTGCGCGAGCACCTCCGCGAGCGGCGACGCGCCCGGCACGCGGGAGAGGTCCAAAGCGGCCCCGCTCTCGCCGGTCTCGAGGACGAAGAGCGTCGCAAGCGTGGGCACGGCGAGGCGAACACGCGCGACCTGCTCGAGCACGTAGTCGGCGCACACCAGCGCCTTGCACTCGGCGTCGCGCAGGGTGAAGGAGAGCTTGTCGCCGCGCGTCCGCGGGTCGATCGGCACCGCGACCGACCCGGTGATCGACGCCGCGACGAGCGCCATCACGAACTCGGGGTGGTTGCGCATCATGAGGCCGAAGCGGTCGCCGGGCTCGAGTCCCGCGCGGATCAGCGCGTGCGCGATGCGGTTCGCACCCTCTTGGAGGCTCGCGTAGGTGACCACCTCGTCGGGCTTTCCATCGCCGAGGCTCAGGTGCTCGAAGGTGAGAACGTCGAAGTCCGGGTTCTGCTCCGCCCGCCGTGCGACCAGCCCCGCCAGCACCGTCTCGTCCGGCGCCTGCATGGTGAACCTCCCTCGTCCTCGGGCACGTGGCGCGATCACAGGCGCGACCCTCCGATCAGGCTCAGCGCCTCGTTGCACCCGTCCTCGATCATCGAGGCCCGCGCGTCGCGCAGCAGCTTCTCGATCGGGTACTCGCGCGACAGGCCGTTGCCGCCGAAGATCTGCAGTGCCGCGCTCGCGGCCTCGAACGCGACGTTGGTGCAGAACACCTTCGACGCGATCGACAGCTCGATCCGCGGCCCGCTCGAAGCGTTGCGCATCAGGACCGACCAGGCGAGCGAGCGCGCCGCCTCGACCTGTGTGAAGATCTTGAACAGCCGGCTCCGCACGCTCTGGTGCTCGAAGATCGGACGCCCGCCCTGCACGCGCGCCTTCGCGTACGTGACCGCGTGCTCGAGGGCGGCGCGGGCAAGCCCGACGAAGATCGCGCCCATGCTCGCGTTGGCGAGGGTGAGGACGACCTCGACGATGCCGGCGTAGCCCTCCGGGCCGACGACCACGTACTCGGCCGGGATGCGGACGTCGTCGAAGAAGATCTCCCCCTGGTTGAGCGCGCGCTGGCCGAGCTTGTCGAGCGGCTTGCTGCGCGAGACGCCGGGCAGGTCGAGCGGCACCAGGCAGACGCCGCCGCCGCGGAAGCCCTGGCTCGGGTCGAGCGTGCAGAACAGCGCGGCGACGTTCGCGATCGTCCCGTTCGACACCCACGCCGACTTCTGCCCGTTGATCACGAAGTGGTCACCGTCGCGCCGGGCGATGCAGCTCGGGCGGACGGCCGGGTTCGAGAAGTGCGGCTCGCTGAACAGCAGCGAATCCGACCCGTGGTCGGGCTCGGTGATGGCCCAGCAGCCGATGTCCGTGGAGTCGTCGGCCGCGAAGCGCTCGATGAGCGCCGGCCGTCCCGAGAGCCGCGCGAACATGCGCGGGAAGGACGACACGCCGAGGCTGATCGCGAGCCCCGCGTCGCCCCAGCCGAGCTCCTCAGAGATCAGGAAGCGGAGCCGCGCCTGCTCGAAAAGCTCCTCGCGATCGAGCCCGTTGAGACCCGGCGGTGCGACGCCGCCGTCGAGCAGGTCGAGCTCGAGCGCCCGGTAGCGGGCAAACGTGCTCCACAGCGGCGACTCCGGTGCGATCACCTGCTCGGGTCGCGGGAGCCGGTCGAGCTCCGCGCCGACCGGGCGCAGCACGTCGCGGGCGAAGCGATGGGCGGCCTGGCGGACGTGCTCCGCGGGCTCGTCCGGCAGCGGGTCGATCGCAGCGAGCGTCATGGGCGTGTCCCTCCGTCGCGTCGCCGGACGCAAGAGCGACGCCAGCGGAGCGTGCCGGCCCCTCGAGCCGGCGCGCATGACGAAGGTCATACATCGAATTGACCTCGGTCAGGTCGCGGCGCTTGCGGGAGAAGCCTCGAGCGGCGCGGGCGTTGCTTCCTCACCCGCGGCATGGTCGGCGCGCGCCTGAGCGGTTACTATCGCGAGGACCGGCGCTACTCGGCGGCGATCGTCAACGTCACCAACCGCTGCAACCTTTCGTGCCGGCACTGCTTCGTCTTCCGCGACGGGAACCCGAACCTCGCACCCCGCTCGGTGCGCGACGAGCCGAGCGACGAGGACCTGCTCGCGACGCTCCGCATGCTGCGCGACCGGCACGGGATCGTCTCGATGCTGTGGATGGGCGGCGAGCCGCTGCTTCGGCGAACGCTTCTCGAGCGCGGGATCCCGCTGTTTGCGCGCAACACGATCACCACCAACGGCACCGTGCCGCTCGTCGACTTCGGGCCCGGCGTTCTCTACGTCGTGAGCCTCGACGGGCCGGAGGAGGTGAACGACGCGCTCCGTGGCGGGGGCACCTACCGGCGCGTGCTGCGCAATCTCGAGCGCCTCGCGCCCGGGTTCTCCTCGCCCGTCCAGGTGCAGTGCGTCGTCACCAGGCGCAACCAGGAGCACCTCGGCGAGCTCGTGCAGGCGCTCCGGGGGACGCGCGTCGGCTGGCTCACCTTCTCCTTCTACGTGCCGCGGGCGAACGACGGGAGCGGCGACGCCTGGCCGACGCTCGATGAGCGCGCCTGGGCGGTCCGCGAGGTGATGCGCCTCAAGCGGCTGCACGGCGGCTTCATCCGCAACTCGACGCGCAGCCTCGAGCTCATGCTTCCGCCGCACGCGACGCGCGTCACCGCCGCCTGCCCGGCGCGCGACGTGGTGCTGCCGCTCTACCTCGAGGGGCACGACCTCGTGACCCCCTTCTGCTGCTACGGCAACGACGTCGACTGCACGCGCTGCGGCGCCTGGGTGGTGTTCGACCTCGCTGCCCGCGCAGAGACGGGGGATTCCGATTTCCGCGACACGGCCGAGCCACGGCGTCGCACCGTCGCGAATCGCCGCTCGCCGGAGCCCGCTCGCGATCGCTGACGAAGATCAGGTTGCTTCCTGACCTCCGTCATGTCGCACGACCAAACGATCGGTAGGATGCGTGTCCAGGAATCTTGGGCTTGATCCTCGCGCCGCACACCGCGGCGCGAGGAGCGCGGAGGCAGACCCAGCGGGAGGTAGCCATGAGCAAGTACACGCCGGCCGTGGAGGCAGGCTTCGACCGGATGCGCGAGATGGCGCGCGGCAACTTCGACCTCGGATGGATGAACGCGAACCCCGCGGGCTGGGGGCACGTGGCGACGCCGGGTCCGGCGGGACTCCGGATGCGCGACGTCGAGACCGGCGTCTACGGGCAGGTCCCGGAGCGCGGCTCGAAGCACGGCAGCATGGCGCCGCGCGGCAGCGAGGTGCCCCCGGAGACGCCGAGCCTCGGCATGTACGACCTGAACGACATGGCCGAGGTGTGGGCGGAGAACGCGGCGCTGCTCTACGACGAGGCGGTCGTGCGGCAGTGGAACTCGGTGACCGACATCCCGTGGCACGAGCTCGAGAAGCTGCCCGACGACATCGAGCGCGCCGTCTGCCAGATGTGCACCGGCCTCACCGAGGTCGAGTTCGTCGCGGGCGACATGCCGGCCAAGTGGCTCTGCCGGATCAACCACGACTTCCACGAGGTGAAGCTCTTCCTCGCGACCCAGATCATGGACGAGGCGCGCCACCTGGACGTCTTCCGCAAGCGGGCGCTGGCCAACGGCGGCGGCCTGCTCATGGCGTCGCCGGGCCAGGAGAAGCTCCTCGCCGCGATCCTCGAGGCGCCCGACTACACGACCGCGAGCGCGCTCATGCACATCTTCGGCGAGGGCTTCGTCCTCACGCTGTTCCGGCAGGGCGAGTTCCTCGCCCCGACCCGCGTCGAGAAGGAGATCTTCCGCCTCTGCATGCAGGACGAGGCGCGCCACGTGGCGTACGGCGTCAAGCACCTCAAGTTCTTCCTCGAGCGCTACCCCGAGCGGGCGGAGCAGATCCACGCGATCCTCGACGTGGGCGAGCAGGCGATCTTCACGCTCACCCTCGAGCCGCAGACCTCGGAGCCGCGCGCCATCCTCGCGGGCGGCGGCATCGAGAACATCCAGGTGGGCATGGCCCGCATGGCGTTCATCTACGAGAAACAGGTGCAGGAGTACCTGCGCCGGCTCCAGATCGCCGGCCTCGACCGCGAGCCACGGCTCACCATCCCGAAGCAGCTTCCGCTCGAGGAGCTCGCGGCGGCCTGACGCCGGTGGAGGGCATCATGGGCAAGACCTACGTTTTCCCGTCGACCGACTGGTTCGAGGCGCTCGCCCGCCGCATGGTGCAGGACGAGGCCGCGTACCGGGCGCTCGGGAGCACCGACTGCACGATGATCGTCCGGATCGAGGACGTGCTGGGCGGGGACGAGCTCTACGAGATCGTCTTCGAGGGCTTCGGCGTCCGCTCGGTGCGGCGTCTCACGCGGATCGAGGACGCGGCACCGCAGCACTTCGAGCTCGCGGCGTCGCTCGAGACCTGGCGCGAGATGATCGACAACATCCGCCTCGAGGGCGGGCCGGACCTGACGCACACGCTGAACTACTTGACGTTCCCTGACTACCCGATGCGCGTGACCGGCCCCGATCAGCTCGAGATCGACGCCTTCTACCGGTACAACCAGACGCTGCAGCGCTTCTTCTGCGGTGCGGCCGACGTTCCCACGACGTACGAAAAGAAGCGCGTCGTGCCGCAGCACGAGGAGGCGGCGCACGGCGCGTCCTGAGCGGGATCAGCCGCCTCGCTGAGGGAGGTTGTCGACCGCGCCCGCGCAATCGTCGAAACAGAAGCTCGCCTGCGCACCGTACCTCGGCTGCTCGGCGCGCCGGAGGAAAGGGGCGCAGGCGTTTGCGGCGTGCGGCCGGCGCCGGACGCGGGAAGGAGGGTGGTTCTTCGCTGCGTCCGGCGCCGGCGCCGCCGCGCCAGGCGGCAGAGGCGGGCTCGCTACGGAGCCGCGCCTTCGCTCGACGCCCCGTCGCCCGCCATGAGCTCCTCGAGGATCTTCGGCACCTCGTCGCCGAACACCTCGCTCAGACCGTACTGCTCCTGCAGCCAGCGGAGCTCGGCGCGTCGGTAGGGCAGGGGAGCGGGCCGCTGGAGCATTCCCGCTGCCTCGAGCTCCGCGACGACCTCGGGCGACCGCGGGAAGGGCTCGCCCCAGCGGTTCAGCGAGAAGCGCTCGGCGAACGGCAGACGCGGGCGCTGGCCGCCGGCCTCGGCGTCCTCCGCCGGGTAGCCGACGGTCTGCAGGACGAGGATCTTGACGCTGTCGGGAAGCCCGAGCGCGCGGCGCAGCTTGCGCTCGTTCGGGATGCCGATCAGGCACGTGCCGAGGCCTTCCTCGAAGGCGACCAGCGTCGCCTGCGCGATGCCCTGACCGCAGTCGAGCTCGGTGAGGCCGTTCTGCCGGATGCTCTCGACGGCGGCCTCGAAGAACGGGATCAGCGTCGAGTCGAGGTACGCGTGGGTCTTCTGCGGGTCGATGCCGAGCGCGCCCGCCTCGGCGAGCTCGTGCAGCCGCTCGCCCTGCTTCGCGACGCGCCCCCAGTCGAGCGTCCAGACGATGACGACCGGCGCCATGCGGAGCTGGAAGCCGCCGATTGCCGTCCCGGCGGGGAGAGCTGCGAGGACCGCGCTCGGCGCCGTCGCGCGCTCGATCACCACGGCGCCGAGCGCCTGGACGTTGCCCCAGAAGGACGCAAGCCGCGCCGCCTCGAGCATCTTCTGGATCTTCTCGCGTTCGACCGGTTTGTAAGGACGGAGGTAGCGCATCGAGCGCCTCCGGCCGATGACCTGCTTGAGCTCCATGTCGCCTCCCGCGTCGTGCTCTCAGACGGTGAGCACGTGGATCGCGATCGCCGCCGGCTCCGTGCGCACCACGCCGCCCGTGTTCTCGGCGAGCCCGACCCGCGCGCCTTCCACCTGACGCCGCCCCGCGCGGCCGCGGAGCTGGTCGACGAGCTCGACGATCTGCGCGATGCCCGTCGCGCCCACCGGATGGCCCTTCGCGATCAAGCCGCCCGAGGTGTTGACCGGCCGCGCGCCGCCGAGCCGCGTCTCGCCCGACTCGACGAGCCGCTTGCCCTCGCCCGTCGGGCAGAAGCCGAGCTCCTCGTACAGCATGAGCTCGGCGGGTGCGGTTGCGTCGTGCACCTCGGCGACGTCCACGTCCTCGGGTCCGATCCCCGCGATCTCGTACGCGCGCCGTGCGAGCTCGGTGACCGGCCCGGGCTCGCCCGCGGAGCGGTCGCGTCCCGAGCCGAGGACCGACGCGGCGATCCGCACCGGCCGCGGCGCCTCGTGGCCGCGCCGCTCGAGGAATTCGGGCGAGACCACGAGCGCCGCGGCCGCGCCGTCGCCGATCGGCGAGCACATGAGCCGGGTGAGCGGCTCGGCGACCACCGGTGAAGCGAGCACCTCCTCGACCGTCCGCGCCTGCTGGTACTGCGCGCGCGGGTTCAAGCTCCCGTGCAGCGAGTTCTTCGCGGCGATCGCCGCGAAGTGCTCGATCCGCGTGCCGTACTGCTGCATGTGGTGCCGTGCCGCCGCGGCGTAGATGTCCATGAACAGCGAGCGCGAGCCGCCGCCGTCGCCCCGGCCCGCGCCGGACGGACGCTCGCCGCCTCCCTGCACCAGGAGCTGGCGGAAGGCCTCGAGGATCTCGACGTCGGTCGCCGCCGCGAGCGCGGCGAAGGTCTTTGCCTTCTCGGGGTGGAAGAGCTTCTCCATGCCGAGCGCGAGGACGCAGTCGTGGACGCCGCCGGCGACCGCCTGCCACGCGAGGTGCAGCGCGGTCGACGCGGACGCGCACGCGTTCTCGACGTTGACGATCGGGATCCCGCCGAGCCCGATCTCGCGCAGGACCACCTGGCCCCGGACGCACTCCTGCCCGGTGATCAGGCCCTGCACGGCATTGCCGACGTAGGCGGCCTCGACCGCGTCGCGCTCGAGCCCGGCGTCGGCAAGCGCGAGGTCGACGGCCTCGGCGGCGATCGACTTCATCGACCGGTCGAGGTGCTTCCCGAAGCGGGTCATCCCCACCCCGAGCACGTGAGCTTGACGCACGAGCGACTCCTTCTCGCGGCGCCGCCATTCGCCCGAACGCAGGGCGCGCGCGAACGTTCCGGCTGCAAGCCAAGCAGGTTTCGCACCGCGGCGATCGATCGTTTGTCGTGGCGCGCGCCGCCGGTCGTCGCACGATCCGGAATCGCGGCGGCGCTCGATTCCCGGCGGTGCGCATCGCGCACGGCGCGACCGCGCGAGCGCAGCGGCAGACGGCTTGCTCCGCAACGCAACCGAGGAGCGAGCACCCATGAGCAGCGAGCTGATCACCGAGCTGAGCCGTCCGACCCGGGCGGCGACGAGGCGCGTCGTGTGCGGCGCCGGGCGCGGCCGCTCGCTCGGCTTCCCGACCGCGAACCTCGGCGCACCGTGGGGGGGAGTGCGCGACGGCGTCCACGCCGCGGTGGTCGAGATCGAGGGCGACCCGCGGCGGTACGGTGCGCTCGCCAACGTGGGGCCATGCCCGACGTTCGGCGTCGGGGCGCGAAACGTCGAGGTCCACCTGCTCGACTTCGACGGCGACCTCTACGGGCGGCGCCTGCGCGTCGAACTCCGCGTCCGCCTCACCGGCCAGCGACGCTGCGAGTCCCCCGAGGCGCTCGCGCTGCGGATCCGTGACCTCGCGGCGCGCGCGCGCCGGGCGCTCACCACCGGCGTCGCGGCCTGAGACACCGTGACCTCCGTCAAGGGCTGACTCAGGCGCGAGCAGCCGGTGGAGCGCAGCCTGGGCGAAGGGTCTTGGCGACGCTGTAGGCGGCGCAGAGCAGCTTCCGCATTGCCGCGACGAGAGCGACCTTGGGGAGCTGCCCGCGGGCGCGCAGGCCGACGTAGAACGCTCTCAGCGACGCATTGCGCTGCACGGCCGGTCGATGCCGTCGATCGTGGTCAGCAGCCTCCCGACCTCGTACGCCTCGAGAGTGCGCTCGATCTCCCGGTCGATGCGGCGCAGGCGGTCACGCAGCGTGGTGATGTCCTCGCACGGCGTGCCGAGCAGCTCGAGCAGCTTGCTGTAGGCGGCGGCGTCCTCCGCAATCGCGGTCGGCTTCACCAGCACCGCCTGCGATTCGTCGACCGCGGGTGGGGACGTGGACTAGATAAAGACGCCGGGGCGCCCGTTGGCAGCGGCGGGGCCTCTGAGGCGGGGCGTGCGTGCCGCAGTTCGCGTGCCGCGACCGCTCGACGTGCTCGAAGATTCTCGCGGGATGAAACAAAAGGTTGCTCTTGACATCGCCCACGGCACTCGGATACATTCGCTCAATCAAGACACAATTTGACCAACTTACCCTTCGCCTCGAGCCACGGCCTCGCTGGGGTGGCTACAGGCCCGGTGCCGGTCGGAAGCGAGCGCCCGGCAGGCGGCCGTGTGTCGCGCATCGCCGGCGTCCGCGGCATGACGAGCGGTATCCCGTTCTCGTCACTTTGCGCGCGTGCCGCGGGGTGGAATCGCTGCGCCGCCGCGCCTTGTCCGACAAGGTGGCGGAGGCGATCGGACACGTCCGGCGTCTTTATCTCTGGGTCGTGCACTACACGGTGTAGACCGATCATGTGCACCTGATCGTCGAGGCGTCGAGCACGGGCGCCCTCTCGAGCGGGATGCGAGGCTTCGCCATCCGGGTGGCGCGCGCGGTCAATCGCGTGCTCGGTCGACGCGGCTCCGTGTGGAGCGACCGCTATCACGCGCGCGTTCTGTCCACGCCGCGCATGGTGCGCAACGCGTTGATTTACGTGCTTGCCAACGTGCGCAAGCACCTGCGTGCGGTCGCCGGCGTCGACCCGTGCTCGGCGGCGCCCTGGTTCGATGGGTACCGCGACCAGCATCCTGCACCGGCGACGGCTGGTCCGACCCGGCCGCTGCAGACCTGGCTGCTGCGCGTCGGATGGCGACGGCACGGGCTCATCTCGCTCGAAGACGGACCGCGCCGGAGCCCGGCCAGAAGCAGGGGCGGCCAGAGTCGAGAGAGACGGCGGCCCCACCCGCGGTAGGGATCTGGAGTAGATGCAAGGCGCGATCGCCAGCTCGCGCGAGACGAGCGCCGGCAGCTCGGCCCCGTGCGACCGGCGTGCGCGGAGCGTGGTCCTCGTCGCTCGAGCGGGCCGCGCGGATCCGTCGCCTCGCGCGGCGGCGTCCGCTCCCCTTGACCGCCGCGCGGGAGGAGAATAGGCCTCTACTTCCTCGACAATCGAGCTTCCGAAGGCGGCCGGGCGGCACGCGGGCCGGAAGGCGACGTCGCGATCGGCCGTCGGAGAGAGCAGAGGAGGGGCCACCCATGCCGAGCGGAAGAGCCGAGCCGATTCGCCACTCCGACCGCTTCTTCATCGGCGGCAAGTGGGTCGAGCCCTCCTCGAGCGCGCGGATCGAGGTGCGCGACAGCGCGAACGAGGAGGTGTTCCTCTCCGTCGCCGAGGCGCAGGTCGAGGACGTCGACCAGGCGGTGGCGGCGGCGCGCGAGGCGTTCGACCGCGGGCCCTGGCCGCGCATGACGCACCGGGAGCGCGCCGTCTGGCTCAACCGGATCGCCGACGCGTGGGCGACCAAGGCCGACGCGCTCGCCGACACCTGGACCCGCGAGTCGGGCGTCCTCTACGCGGTCGCGAAGCGGGCGGTGCACGGTCCCGTGCAGACCTTCCGCTTCCACGCCGGGCTCGCCGAGACGTTCGAGTGGGAGGAGCCGCACGTCTCGCAGGACGGAAAGGGCGCCATGCTTGTGCGCGAGCCCGTCGGCGTGGTCGGCGCGATCATCCCGTGGAACGCGCCGAACGCGCTCGTCGCGCACAAGACGGCGCCGGCGCTGATCGCGGGGTGCACCGTGGTGCTCAAGGCGTCTCCCGAGGCGCCGGCCGCAGCGTACCTGTTCGCCGAGATCTGCGAGGAGATCGGCCTTCCGCCGGGCGTCTTCAACTTCATCACGGCGGACCGCGAGGTCTCGGAGCGTCTCGTCCGCAACCCGGGAGTCGACAAGATCAGCTTTACCGGCTCGACCGCCGCGGGGCGGCGGATCGGTGCGATCTGCGGCGAGCGCGTCGCCCGCTGCACGCTCGAGCTCGGCGGAAAGTCGCCCGCGGTGATCCTCGACGACTACGACCTCGACGCGGCGGCGGAGTCGATCTCGCAGAGCGCGCGCTTCCTCTCGGGCCAGGTCTGCTCGTCGCTCACCCGGCTGATCGTCAACAAGCGCCGGCACGACGACTTCGTCGACGCGCTCGTCGCGCGCTTCGGCAAGGTGAAGGTCGGTGACCCGTTCGACGCGTCGTCGCAGATGGGCCCGCTCGCGTCGGAGCGCCAGCGCGACCGCGTCGAGTCGTACATCGCGAAGGGGCGCGACGAGGGGGCGCGGCTCGCCGTCGGCGGCGGCCGCCCGCGGCACCTCGAGCGCGGCTACTACATCGAGCCCACGGTCTTCGCCGGCGTCGACAACGGCTCGACGATCGCCCGGGAGGAGATCTTCGGGCCCGTGCTGAGCGTCATCCCGGCGGACAGCGAGGAGCACGCGATCGAGCTCGCGAACGAGACGATCTACGGGCTCAACGCGTCGGTCTTCACGAACGACCCGGAGCGCGCCTACGCGGTCGCCCGGCGTCTCCGCTCCGGGACGGTCGGGCACAACGCGTTCAAGACCGACTTCACGATCTCGTTCGGCGGCTTCAAGCAGTCGGGCATCGGACGCGAAGGCGGCACCGAGGGGCTGTACCCGTACCTCGAGGCGAAGACGATCATCCTCGATCAACCGGCGCCGAAGGGCGCCGCGGAGTAGGCGATGGCCGGCAGCGCAGGCGAGATCTACTACGACCCGTACGACTTCGAGATCGACGACGACCCGTACCCGATCTGGAAGCGGATGCGCGACGAGATGCCGCTCTACCGCAACGATCGGTTCGACTTCTGGGCGGTGAGCCGGTTCGACGACGTCGAGGCGTGCTCGCGCGACTGGCGGACGTTCATCTCCGGCAAGGGCACGGTCCTCGAGATGATCCGCTCCGGGATGACGCCGCCCCGCGGTCTCTTCATCTTCGAGGATCCGCCGATCCACGACCTCCATCGCGGCCTGATGAGCCGCGTCTTCACCCCGCGGCGGATCGCCGCGCTCGAGGGGCGGATCCGCGAATTCTGCGCCCGGGCGCTCGACCGCTTCGTCGGCGCCCCGGGCTTCGACTACGTGCGCGACTTCGGCGCCGACATGCCGATGCGCGTGATCAGCGAGATGCTCGGCATCCCGGAGGAGGACCAGGAAGAGGTTCGCGACCGGATCGACGCGGGCCTGCGCATCGACGAGAGCGGGCCGCGCATGGACCCGCAGGTGGCGACGCTCTCCGACCGGACGCGTTTTCTCGAGTACATCGCTTACCGCCGCTGCCACCCGTCCGACGACCTGATGACCGACCTGATCGAGGTCAAGTTCGTCGACGAGAACGGCGTCGAGCGCCACCTCGACGAGGACGAGATCGTCAACTACGCGACGCTGCTCGCCGGCGCGGGCAACGAGACCACCGCACGGCTGATCGGCTGGACCGGCTACCTCCTCGCGAAGCACCCGGAGCAGCGCGAGCTGCTGCTGCAGGACCCGAGCCTCATCCCCGGCGCGATCGAGGAGATCCTGCGCTACGAGGCCCCCTCGCCGGTCCAGGCGCGCTACGTCGCGCGCGACGTCGAGCTCTACGGCACGAAGGTGCCGGAGGGCTCCGTGATGTTGCTCTTGACTGCGTCGGCGAACCGCGACGATCGGCGCTTCGAGGATCCCGACCGCTTCGACGTCCGGCGCAAGATCGACCACCACCTGACCTTCGGCTACGGCATCCACTTCTGCCTGGGCGCGGCGCTCGCCCGGCTCGAGGGGCGCGTCGCGCTCGAGGAGGTGCTGAAGCGCTTCCCGCGCTGGGAGGTGGACGAGGCGAACGCGGAGCGCGTGCGTACGAGCACCGTGCGCGGCTGGCACCGCCTGCCGGTGCGCGTCAGCGCCTGAGGTCGGGCCCCGCGCGCTGATCGAGTGCGCCGCGCGCGCCGGTGTGCACCAGCGCGCGCCCCGTGCGCGCCGGCCGCGCGCCTACCCCCGTCGCGGGATCACGGGATGACGACCGGCAGCGTCTCCCAGCCGCGGACCGTGGAGGTCGGGGACAGCTTCGCGCCGTCCATGTCGACCTCCCACTCGGGGAAGCGCTTCAGCACCTCCTCGAGCGCGACGCGTCCCTCGAGGCGGGCGAGCGCGGCGCCCAGGCAGAAGTGGATGCCGTAGCCGAAGGTCAGGTGCTGGCCGATCTCGCGGTGCACGTCGAAGCGGTCGCCGTCGGGGAAGCGGCGGTCGTCGCGGTTCGCCGCGCCGACGAGGAAGATCATCACGCTGCCCGCCGGCACGCGCTGCCCGTAGTGCTCGACGTCACGGGTCACGTAGCGTGCGACGTGCGGTGCCGGCGGCTCGTAGCGCAGGATCTCCTCGATCGCGTTCGGGATCAGCGCCGGGTTCTCGACCAGCTCGCGGCGCTGGTCGGGATGGTCGGCGAGGACCTTGCCCGCCCAGCCGATGAGCCGGGTGGTCGTCTCGTTGCCCGCGCCGGCGAGGACGTTCACGTAGGTGAGGACCTCCTCGCGCCGGAGCCGGCGGCGCGTGCCGGTCTCGTCTTCGAACTCGGCGCGCAGGAGCTCGGTCATCAGGTCGTCCGACGGGTGCTTGGCGCGCCAGTCGACGTACTCGGCGAACGCCTCGCCGGTGACGAACCGCTCCTGCGAGTAGCGCATCGGCTGCCCCGGCTTCGTCCGCAGGTTCCGGTCGGACTGGTCGCGGATCGCCTCCTGATCCTCCTCGGGGATGCCGAGCAGCATGCCGATCACCCGCATCGGCATCTGGGCGCCCAGGTCGCGGACGAAGTCGAAGCGGCGCGCCCCGACGAGCGGGTCGAGGCACCGGACGCAGAACTCGCGCACCTTCGGCTCGAGCGCGTTCATCTTCCTCGGGGTGAAGACCCGCGAGAGGAGCCCGCGATGGACGGTGTGGAGCGGCGGGTCCTCGAAGATCAGCACGCCGGGCGGCATCTTCATGTTCGCCTTGATCAGCTCGAGGATCGCGCCGCGACTCGAGATGTACGTTTCCCAGTCGGCCAGCCCGCGCTGGACGTCGTCGAACCGGCTGAGCGCCCAGAAGTCGTACCGCTCGTTGCGGTAGAGCGGCGCCTCCTCGCGCAGCCGGCGGAACGTCGGGTAGGGATCCGCGACGAGCTCGACCTGGTAGGGGTCCCAGTAGATTTCGCTCTCGCTCGTCACGGCGTCCTCCCGTCCGCCCCGGCGGACGGATGCGCCGCGCGGGGCGAGCGGCTCCGGAAGCGCACCGGCAGACGGTCCAGGCCGCGGATGATGAACGTCTCGGCGTAGGAGAGCGCCTCCGGGTTCACCAGCTCGAAGCCGTCGAGCCGCGCGAGCAGCCGCTCGAAGCTGATCCGCGCCTCGGTGCGGGCGAGGCTCGCGCCCGGGCAGAAGTGCTCGCCGTGGCCGAAGGCAATGTTGCGCTTGGCGTTCTCGCGTAGCGGGTCGAAGCGGTCGGGGTCGGGGAAGACGCGCGGGTCGCGGTTCGCGGCCCCGATCACCGCCATCAGGATCGACCCCGCCGGGACGTCGACGCCGCCCAAGCTCGTGTCGACGAGCGCCAAGCGGAACGAGCCCTTGATCGGCCCTTCGAGCCGCAGGCACTCCTCGACGAAGCCCGGGATCGCGGCCGGATCGGCGCGGAGCTGCTCGGCGAGCGCGGGCTGCTCGCAGAGGATGCGCATCCCCGCGCAGAGAAGGCGCGCGGTGGTCTCCTGGCCCGCGGCGAAGAGCACCGACGCCAGGCGGACGACGTCGGCCACCTCGGGGAGCGCTCCGTCGGGAAAGCGCATCGTCGCGAGCCGGCTCATCGCGTCGTCGCGCGGCGACGCACGGCGCTCCTCGACGTAGCGGGTGAAGTAGGGGTGCAGGTTGGCGAACACCTGATCGCCCACGTGCCGGCCCTCCGGGTCGCCCACCGTGCCCTGCTCGCCGCCGAGCCAGCCGCGGAACGTGTCGTGGTCCTCGCGCGGTACCCCGAGCAGGTCGGCGATCACGAGCAGGGTGAAGGGCCGCGCGTACGCGGCGTGGAACTCCATCTCGCCGCGCCCTTCGAGCTCGTCGATGAGCTGGTCGGCGAGGACCCAGATGAACTCCTCGTTCTCCTGGAGCCGCCGCGGCGTGAACAGCTTGCCGGCGAGCGCGCGGTGCCGGGTGTGCTCGGGCGGGTCCATGCTCATGAGCTGGTCGCCGAGCGGCATCTCGTGCCGGCGGCGCGCGACGACCTCGGCCCAGGTCTCTCCCGGCTCGGGCTGCGGGACGTCGACGAGCGGGCCGAGCGGTCCGACGATCGCCGAGAAGCGCTGGTGGTCGCGGTAGAGCTCGAGCGCCTCCTCGAGGCCCGAGACTAAGAACACGCCCCTGTGCGGCTCGCGCCAGACCGGCCCGCGCTCGCGCAGCGCCCGGTAGTAGGGCAGCGGGTCCTGGAGGATCTCGCGATCGGTGAAGAAGTCCCGCTCGAGCACGTTCATCGGATGCCTCCTCGAATGTCGTCGCGCAAAGACCGCGCAACGATTGCCGGTGTGGCGAGACGCGAGTAAGAGTCGAGGCCCCAGGGACCTCCGGCATGACGCGCGGCGCGAGCGAAGCCAGACGGGCGGACGCCCTCGACGAGACGATCCCCTCGGCCGTCGCCGCGACCATCGCGGCGCGCGCCGACGCGGAGGCGGTCGTCGAGAACGGACGCCGCGTCAGCTACCGCGAGCTCGGCGAGCTGGTCGGCGCCGCGACGCGCGCCATGATCGCGGCCGGCGTCGCGCCCGGCGACCGCGTCGCCGTGTGGGCGCCGAACGGGCTCGGCTGGATCGTCGCCGCGCTCGCCGCGCAGTGCAGCGGCGCGGCGCTCGTGCCCGTCAATACACGATTCAAGGGCGAGGAGGCGGCGTACGTCCTCGCCGCGTCGAAGGCCGCCCTGCTGGTCGCGACGGTGGGCTTCCTCGGGATCGACACGGTCGGCCTGCTCGGCGCCGCCGAGACGCCGCTTCCCAACCTGCGCCGCATCGTGCTGCTCGGGGGCTCGGCCGCGCCCGGACGCGGTCCGGCGGGCGTCGCGGTGGAGAGCTGGGACGCGTTCGTCGCATGCGGCGAGGCCGTGTCCGCCGCCGCGGCGGAGGAGCGCAGGCGCGGCGTCCGCCCGACCGACCCGAGCGACGTGCTCTTCACCTCCGGCACGACCGGGCGCCCGAAGGGCGTCGTGATGAGCCACGGCCAGACGGTCCGCCAGTTCCGCGACTGGTGCGCGTTCGCCGGCCTCCGACCCGGGGACCGCTACCTGATCGTCAACCCGTTCTTCCACATGTTCGGCTACAAGGCCGGCTGGCTCGCCTGCCTGCTCCAGGGCGCGACGATCGTGCCGGTCGCGGTGTTCGACGTCCCCGCCGTGCTCGCGCTGGTCGAGAGCGAGCGGATCACCGTGCTTCCCGGCCCGCCGACCCTCTACCGCTCGATCCTCGACCACCCGCAGCGCGACGCGTTCGACCTGCGCTCGCTGCGCGTGGCGGTCACCGGCGCGGCGGACATCCCGGTCGCGCTGATCGAGGAGATGCGCGCCGAGCTGCCGTTCGAAACCATCCTCACCGGCTACGGGCTCACCGAGGCCGGGACGGTCACCGGCACGTCGCCGGACGACGACCCGACGACGATCGCGACCACCGCGGGACGAGCCATGCCGGGGCTCGAGGTGATCGTCGCCGACGCGGACGGGCGCGAGGTCGAGCGCGGCACGACCGGTGAGCTCCTGGTGCGGGGCTACGGCGTGATGCAGGGCTACCTCGACGACCCGCAGGCGACGGCGGCCGCCATCGACGCGCGCGGCTTCCTGCACACCGGCGACCTCGCGACGATGGACGAGCGCGGCTGCGTGCGGATCGTCGGACGGTTGAAGGACATGCTGATCGTCGGCGGCTTCAACGTCTACCCGGCGGAGGTCGAGAACGCGCTCCTCGCCCACGAGGCGATCGGCCAGGCCGCGGTCGTCGGCGCGCCCGACGCGCGCCTCGGCGAGGTCGCGGTGGCGTGGGTCGTCCCCGCCCCGGGACGCTCGGTCGACCCCGACGAGGTGATCCGCTGGGCGCGCGAGCGCCTTGCCAATTACAAAGTTCCGCGGCACGTCGTCGTCGTTCCCGCGCTGCCGACGAACGCGACCGGCAAGGTCCTGAAGGACGAGCTGCGCACGCGTGCGGCTGATCTCGCTGCCTCCGGCGGGCTCAGCGGCCCAGGTTCCTCGACTGGGCGATGATCGCGAAGCCCTCGGTCGCGGCCAGGCGCTTTCCCAACACCGCCTGGTACGCGGGCGACTGATACCAGGCCTTCGCCGCCTCGGGGGACTCGAACTTGAGGATGACCGTCTGCGGGCCGGGCGGCGTCCCCTCGATGGTCTCCGCGGCGACGTCGAACACGATGACCTCGCCGCCCGCCGCCTGGACCGTCGGAGCGGCGGCGGCCTGGTACTCGCGGTAGAGCTGCGGGTCCTTCACGACGTACTGTGCGAGGAAGTAGGCGGCCACCGTTCCCTCCCGCCCCCGGGCGGCGCGCGCCGCGTGCGCGGAGGCCGTTTTCCTTTTCTGAGAACACGATTTTCCGCCGTACGCAACCGGGATCCGGGCGCTCGCGCCTTGGCGGCGGCCGCGCGACGCGGTAGGTTGCGGAAATGCCGTTCTCGGCCCCGCCCGGTTCCCACGCGAGCGAGCCGTACGAGCTCCCCCGCCTGCGCGCCGAGCTGCACGCCTGGCTCGACGCGCACCAGGCCAAGCTTGCGCCGCGCTACCGCCTGCCCGGGACGATCGACGAGCGCGTCGCCCAGATGCAGCGCGTGAAGGCGATCCTCTTCGAGGCGGGCTGGATGCAGCTCGGCTGGCCGGAGCGGGTGGGCGGCCGCGGCGGCCCGCCGCTGCTCCGCGCCGAGCTCGGTGCGGCGCTCGCTGCGCGCGACCTCGTCGACCCCGGCCTCTTCTCGCTCATCGAGGTGCTCGCGCCGACGCTCATCGACTTCGCGCCGCCCGAGCTCGCCGCCGAGGCGGTGCCGCGCCTGCTCTCCGGCGCCGAGCTCTGGTGTCAGGGGTTCTCCGAGCCGGACTCGGGAAGCGACCTCGCGTCGTTGCGCTGCCGCGCGGTGCCGGAGAGCGGCGATCCGCGAACGACCCGGAGCTGGGTGATCAATGGGCAGAAGGTCTGGACGAGCCTCGCGCAGCTCGCCGACCGCTGCGTGCTCCTTACGCGGACCGGGCCGCCCGAGTCCCGGCACCGCGGCATCACCGCGTTCTTCGTCGACATGGCGAGCCCCGGGATCACCGTCAAGCCGCTCGAGATGCTGAACGGCGAGCACGAGTTCGCCGAGGTGTTCTTCGACGACGTCGTCGTGCCGGCGGAGCGGATCCTCGGTGAGCTGAACGGCGGCTGGGCGGTCGCGATGAGCATCCTGCCCTACGAGCGATCGTCGTGCTTCTGGCAGCGCGTCGCCTACCTCTACCGGCGGCTCGAGCGCCTGGTCGAGGCGGCGCCGGGCGACGACCGCGCGGCGGAGATCGTCGGCGAGGCGTACCTGCAGCTCCACCAGCTTCGCGCCCGCTCGCGCGCGACGCAGCACCGGCTCGCCGCGACCGGCACGCTCGGCGCGGAGACCTCGATCGACAAGATCCTGGTCGCGACCGCCGAGCAGGCGGTCTACGACGCGGCTCGCCGGCTCCTGCCCGGGACGATCGAGCTCGACGACGGCGCGGACGCCGAGGCGTGGCGGCGCGAGTACCTGTTCTCGCGAGCCGCGACGATCTACGGCGGCACCGCCGAGGTGCAGCGCAACATCGTCGCGCGGCGCCTTCTCGACCTGGGGAGCGACGAATGATCGACGCGGGGGCACGCGCCGCGATGAAGGAGGCGGCTCGCGCGGCGATCGCCGAGGCGGCGGCCGGCGCCCCGGGCGCGGTCGACGCGGCGCTCGCGCGGCTCGGCTGGCGCGAGATGCTCGGCGACGAGCCGGACCACGCCGTCGAGGCGGTCTTCGGCGCGCTCGGGGCTCTGGGCGCGACCGCCACGGCGCTCGACGACGTGCTCGCCTCCGCGCTCGGCGAGGCGCCGCGCGCGGACCTCGCGGTGCTCC
>FWPU01005532.1_pt1 | contig 27126 bp, 15 predicted proteins | sample 2228361 | NCBI WGS metagenome assembly FWPU01 (sample SAMEA103939777, study PRJEB20133) | metagenome
ATGGAGCGTGTGCCCGGCGGCGGCGCCTGCCTCCGCGGTGTCAACGACAAGTTCGTATGGTCTCTGCGCACGCAAGGCCGCCGCCGAGAAGTCCGAAGGGTGATTGCGTGGTGCGAGGGCTTTCGATGTTGAAACGAGTCGTGACGCCGCGAGGTCTGCCGTCGCAAGTCGATGCTTCGGGAGTTGATAGCCGGGTAATCGGCAAAGACGGTCGCACCCGGTACCTTGTCGGCACGATGCTGATTTGGTCGCTCGTTTCCCCCTCGTCAAATCCGTTGTTCGGGAGTCAGCCACGGGAAGTAATCCTGCTGGAAACGGAGTCGCCTTATCACTACGTGAGGGTGGTGGAATCGGGCGGAATTCGCCGCCTACAGTTCCGGCGATCCGGGCAGGACTTCGAGGAATCCGCCATCAATCTCCGGAATCCGCTCGATTTTCCGCTCCATTACTACGAACTGATGATGGCAGGCTTTGCGCATCAGCCCAACCCGAAGCGAATCCTGTTTGTCGGGCTGGGAGGCGGCACGCTCCCTCGCGCCATTCGCCATTATTACCCGACGACGCAAATCGACATCATTGAACTCGATCCGGTTGTGGTCGATGCCGCAAAGCGATTCTTCGGCTTTGCCGAAGATGAGAGAACCAAGGTTTACGTACGCGATGCCCGGGTTCAAATCCGTCAATTGGTTCGTGAGGGACGCAAGTACGACATGGTCTTTCTCGACGCCTTCCGCGGGGGATACATTCCCTATCACCTGACTACGAAGGAATTCCTGGAGCTGGTACGAAGTTTGCTCGAGCCTAACGGCGTGGTCGTCAGCAATCTCCAACCGGGTTTCGTTTCGTACCATTACCAGCGGCGGACGATGGCAAGCGTCTTCATCAATCAATGGGCGTATGGGTCCCTTGGAAATGTGATTGTGGTAAATAGCATGGAGCCGTCGCCGCCGAGCCGAACGGAACTGATGCAACGGGCGGAGAAGCTCCAAGAGGAGCATCAATTCAACGTTTTTTTGCCCGGTGTGATTCAGCGGATGCAGAGCGAACTCGACTACAACCGGACCGGATCGATTCTGACGGATGATTTCGCGCCCACGGACGTGCTGCGCTCCATTCCCCAGGAATAAGGCCGGCGGGAGTCTTGCCCGGCGTTGCAGCCTCGGCCATGATAATGGGAAAGCATGATGTATTCACGTGGTGGTGCGGGGAGGTTGTCACGGGAAAGTCCGGTTCTCCGGACGCTGTCCAGCGACCCGCTGGAGTGTTACCACGCGGACGTGGTGGAATTGGCAGACACGCAAGACTTAGGATCTTGTCCCGCAAGGGGTGAGGGTTCGAGTCCCTCCGTCCGCATTGCCTCAGCCTACGAAATCTTACCAAGTTCCGCATTGACGCGGCGAATAGCTTTTCGAATCACGTGTTACCGGCGCGGTGCAGGCTTCTTTCCTGGACCCGGCGGTCGGAGATCGCCCCATCAGCGTATCAGGGAGGCGGATCCCGAAAAACGAATGGAAACCTCTGCGGCGGCGCCGGTGTAAACCGAAAGGCGGCAGTCCGCCTCGTGCCGGAACCGGAGTCAGTCTCTCGCCCCTTCAAGGTTACGAGATTGCCTGCATCGTGACGGCCGGTTGCGGCCTTCCCTTCCGCGGTACGAAATCCGGAGGCTATGATCGTGGATGCAGCGATTCGCACGGAACACTTGACCAAGGTCTTCGGCAGCGTGGTGATCGCGGTCAATGATCTGTGCCTTACCGTACCCAGGGGGGCGGTCTTCGGCTTTCTCGGCCCGAACGGGGCGGGCAAGACCACGACGCTGCGATTGCTGTTGGGGCTGCACCGTCCCTCTGCCGGCCGCGCGTTCGTGTTCGGGCGTCCATGCGGGATCGGCGCCGCCGACGTTCGCGGAATGATCGGATTTCTTCCCACTAACCCCAAGTTTCCCCCGCATCTGAAGCCGTTCGAATACTTGAATTTGGTGGGCAAGCTCCACCGTATTCCTGCCGAAGTGCGCATGCCGCGGATTTCCTCGTTGATTCGCGCGGTGGGCCTGTTGTCCGTAACGGACCAGCGGATCGGAACGCTTTCGACGGGCGAAACCACGCGATTGGGGATCGCCGCCTCGCTGCTGGCCGACCCGCCGTTGTTGTTGTGGGACGAGCCGACGGCCGGCTTGGATCCGGCGGCGCGGCGCTTTGCCTTGGATCTGATCCAGGAATTGCGCCAAGATCGAACGGTCGTGGTAGCGACACATATCTTGGCGGATATCGACCGGGTCTGCGATCACGTGGGGGTGATGCACGAAGGCCGGATGATCTTTTGCGGCACCATGCAAGAGATGAAACGCCGCCTGCGGCACGACGGCATCACGTTGGAGTTGGCAGGGTCCGCGGAGGGACTGCGAAAGGCGGCTGAGACGCTGGCGGAACGATGTCCCGTGGATCACCTCTGGCTGAGCGAGAACGTGGTCAGCGTGAGCGTCGCGGAGGGACGCACGCGTGCGGCCGTGTTGGCGGAAATCCTCCAATTGTTGGACCATGCGGGGGTCGATCTGCAAGCGATCCAATCGGGTCACGGCGACACGGAGAGTGCCTATCTTAACCTACTGCAAGAGGATTTGTCGCATGGCTTTGCCCGATTTCAAGACTCTCCCCGCCCGACTCATGCCGATCGCGGCGGTACTTCAGTTTGAATTGCAATCGCTGCTGAAGAGTTGGTTGATCCGGCTGTGGCTGATCGCCGCTGCGTTGTTGGCCTTGTTGACCATCATGGTGGGATGGTCCGTTCTGCCGGATGCCATTCTGATTTCGGTGCTTCTGGCGGCATTCTTGGTGTTTCCCTGGTTTCTCGTCATCATTGTGGTGGGAGTCAATGCTTCGACGGCGGGGCGATTGGATGCCGCCGCCGACGGGATTCTGAGCCGTCCCATCACGCGTTGGGAGTTCCTGACGGGGATCTGGGCGGCCAGACTGCTGATCGTTTGGGCGGTGGCCCTCGCCGTCCTGGTACCGGGCGTCATCGCGATTGTGGCGGGAGATCGGCCCCAGGTCGTCGAGACCCAGCCCGTCACGTTCTTCGGCCTCACCGCGGCGGTCGCCGTCGTGCTCGTCGTCTTGGCATTCCTGGTCACCGTCGGCGTCTTGCTGGGAACGCTCTTCAAGAATGCGTGGCTGGCGATGATCGTGCTCCTGTTCGTGTGGTATCCGATCAACGCGATCCTGATGACGTTTCACTTGGCCGAGTTCTCGCCGATCAGCCTCGATCAGGCCATGCCGAGCATCCTGCGCAAGAACTGGTCCGAGGCCGAGGAATCCAAAGCGGAGGCGGCCGGCCCGCTCCAGGCGGAGGTACAGCGTCAAGCGGAGGAGTTCATTCGCAGTCTTACGGGGACGGCGCGTCCGGAACGGCAACCCAAAGGCCCCGGTTTCTACCGGCACGATGACAAGTACGAAGACCTTTCGGTCGCCAAGGTGATCGCCAGTTACGGCGGACTGACGATCGTTTTGTGGGCCTTGACGATGCTCATCTTCTACTTCCGGGACTTGTGATCCGAGGGGGGCCGCGCGTCTGCCTCTTTCCGATGAAACCCTTTTCGCCTCGCGCGTGTAAATACTATCGAAATCGCAGGGGCGATATCGCAACGTTGAAGGGTGAGCGGGTCGTTCCGTCCCACCGAATGACAATCTCATCGGAACTCTGTTCGGGAGAGCTGCCATGCAAGCCGGACCTGCGGGAAGAAGTGTGCTTCGTGTCATGATCTTTTCGGTGATGGCCGTCGGATGCCTGATAGGCAAAGCGGAACGGCCGTACGCGGCGGAGTCGGCCGCCAAGCTTTGCCAATGGGTACCCGCCGACGCTGTCGCGGCATTGATTGTCCCGCGGCCCGCCGAGTTGCTGCGAAAGCTGAATGAAACGCCGGGACTCCAAGAGGCGGTGGGCAGCGCACGTCTTGCGGAAGTGCTCGATCGCAATCGGCAGTTGCGGCAGTTGCGGGCAGTGACGGCCCTTCTGGAAGGCCAACTGCGATCCGATTGGAAAACGATTTTGGGGGACATGACAACCGGCGGTTTCGTGCTGGCGGTGTTGCCCGACAACCGAGTTGTCGTGATCCTCGAGGCGCGGGATGGCGAGGTCTTGCACAAGGTGAACGACTTCGTATTGAACTTGGCGCGTTTGGACCCTGCCAATACCGCCGGGCGGGAGGCCGTTCGTGAAGCCGAGTATCGCGGCGTGCGGGGTTGGTCCCTTTCGCCGGAGGAATCGCATGCCATCATCGATCGTCGCCTCGTGATGTGCAACAGCGCCGAGTTGCTGCGGCGGATCATCGATCAGGCCAAGGACGGCGGCGAGAGTTTGGCCGGCAGTTCCCAATTCAAGACCGCGATGGCTTCCCTGCCGGCGAGCGACATCGGCATTTTTGTGGATTTTCGGGTGTTTCGCGGTTTGCCCCAGGTACAAGAGGGTTTGCGGCAAGCCCGGTCGCCGCTGCCCGTGTTGTTCTTGGCCGGCTTGACGGAAGCCCTGGCCGGAGCCGACTGGCTTGCGCTAGGGTTGTCTTACGCGGAAGAAAAAGTGCAGTTCGCTCTTCGTTCGGGCGGGGATACGGCCCTTGCAAGCGACTTTGGTTTCGCGACGCCGACCTCACCGGAGGAAGGTGCTTTGCCGAATCTGGAGGTTCCGGGAAGAATCATGGCTCTGACCATGTATCGCGATCTTCACGACTTTTATGCTCGGAAGAATGAATTGTTTCCCGAAAGAACCTCGGGACTCATTTTCTTCGAGAATATGATGGGGATCTTCTTCACCGGCCGGAACTTTACGGATGAGGTATTGACCGAGCTTCATCCTTACATTCGGATCGTCGTCGCACATCAGCAATTCACGCCGGAGACCGGTGTGCCCGAGGTCCAAATCCCCGCCTTTGCCTTGGTACTTCGAATGAGAACCCCCCAAAGGTTTGGGCCGATCGTCGAGGAAGGCTGGCAAAAGGCCCTGGGATTGATCAATTTTGTCCGTGGGCAGGATGCTCAGCCGGGGCTCATTCTGGATCGCGTGGAGTATCAGGGCGTCAAGTATACCGTTTCCTATTTTTCGACCGTCGATGAAGATCTTTCCCAGCCTTTGCCGATGCGTTTCAATTTTCGGCCCGTGGTCATTACTCAAGGCGACGATCTGATCTTGGCCTCGACCGAAGGGTTAGGGAGGTCCATCATGGATGCCATTCGGGCATCCGCGGACTCCGATCGGCCGTTGCCGGGCGTGACCGCTCGCCTGGAGGCGGACTTGGCGGCGGTCGCTCAAGTGATCAATGTCAATCGAGAGGCTCTGATCCGGCAAAACATGATCGAGAAGGGAAGGAGTCGCGAAGAGGCGGTGAATGAATGGGAGCAGTTGAAACGAGTAGTCGAACTCTTCGGCAAATCGGTCGTGAAGGTCGGCGTTCATGATGGTCGGCCGGCCCTTGACGCGGAGATTAGCGTCAAATGGTCGACCCTAGACCAGTTTCTGCCTTCCAAATAGGCATGAATATCGGCGGCACGAGGCTCGACGTTACTTCGGTGGAGCCACGATGCGGAGACCGCACAATGACATCTCATTTCTTGGAGCTGCATGACCGTGAGACGCCGAACGTCGGCACGTTTCCGGCGTCTTCGGACGATGGGCAGGTTTATCCCCAGCCGCTGGAGCGACGCGATGTCGCACACCTATTGCGACGTGTTGCCGCAAATCCTGCTGCGGAAGAGCTGGACCGCTTCACCGGTCAAACGCCCGATGTCGTTTTCCAAGTTCTGACGGAGGAGTCGTCACGCTACGACGAATTCGAGGCGGAATTGCGTCCGTTGGAAGAAGCTGCCGTGCGGTCCGATGCCGCGGACGCGTATCGCACTTGGTTTCTGCGGCGATTGGTTCTTTCACCCTGTCCGCTTCGTGAGTGGATGACCGTTTTCTGGCTGGAGTACTTCGGACTGGGAATTGACCGGGTAGGCGACCTCTCGCTGTTCGACGATGTGGTACGTTCCTTACGTCGTCTGGCGCTGGGAGATTTTCGGGAACTACTGACCGCGGTCCTCCTACATCCGGCGTTTCTGTTGAATGTGCGGGCGACCGCGAACTACCGTTCGGCCCCGAACGAGCGGGTGGGCGCGGCAATCCTACGGACCTGCTTGGGATATCGCGGAGAGGATTTCTCGGTCCAGGCCCGGGAGCTGGCGAGGGCTTTTTCCGGCCGCTTCATCAATCGCGGGCGACTGCAGGTATCGACGTTTGAACGCGACTCGGGGGAAAAAACCATCCTGGGGCGATGCAAGGCGTACGAGGCCGAAGATATCCCGCGACTAATCGCTGAGGATGCTCGCTCGGCCTCTTGGACTGCGTGGCGGCTCTGTCGCTGGTTTGGCGGTGATATCCGGTTGCCGAGCGACGATTTCTTGACGTCGCCGGCTCAGCGACTGCGGCAAAACGGCACCGTAGCCGAAACGGTGCGGATGATCCTGGCTTCGCGCTGGTTCTTTTCCGACGCCGTGCGTCGCAACAAGCTGAGGCGTCCCCTAGAGTTCACGGCCGCGATATTGCGGGCGTTGAAGGGCAGGATCACTCTGCGTACCGTTACCGAACTTAAGGCGATGGGGCAGGACATCCTCCAGCCGACGACGTTGGACGGTTGGCCGGATGCCGGCAACTATTTTTCCCCGCCGGCTTTGATTCAAAGGATGAACCTGGTCGCCAAATTGGTCGGAGCGGATGAGAACTTCGGCGGTGGATTGGCGCGGGGGGCGATCGAGACCTGGGGCGATCATTTGCCGGACGCTTTGACGGATTTGATGGCGGATCAGGTGATACCGGCGGATAGCAGCTCACAGTGGGAGGAATTGTGCGATCGGTACGCCGCGTCGTCCGGGCGGAGAGAGCAAGTCGCCGCCTCCATGATCTATCTGTTGGCCGTCTCTCCGGTGTTTCAGACGGCTTGAGCCGCTTGCGCCGGTGCGAAGTTGTCGCCATGTTGCAACGGCGGCAAGGAGCGGAATATGCAAACGCTATCGCGTCGAACCGTTCTCCAAAGCGGACTGGCGAGTGCCGCGGTGCTTGGCGGCGCCATCCCCGGATTTCTCCGGCGGGCTTTGGCCGACGAAAGGTTGTCTCCATCCATCGACGATACCATCGTCGTCGCCATTCAACTGGCCGGGGGGAATGACGGTCTGAATACGGTCGTGCCCTACGAGAACGATATCTACCAAAGGAACCGCCCCACGTTGGCCCTGAAGAAAAAGGACGTGATTCCGCTGCAACAAGGGGTTGGTATTCCGGCCCGCATGAGGGTCGTCTTTGACGCGATGGAACAAGGCAGCGCGGCCGTGGTTCATGCAGTGGGATATCCCAATCCGAACGGTGATCACAATCGGGCCATGGAGATTTGGCAGGCCGCCGAACCGGACAATCCGCATCCGGAAACGGGCTGGTTGGGGCGTGCGGCCGACCATCTTGTGCAAGCGCCGTCGGCCGGGGCCTCTCCCATTCCGGCGGCAAGCCCCAGCATCTTCATCAGCGAAATCGCCACGCCGTTGACGGTGATTGGGCGAGCGTCGGTGTGCGTGAAAGCTGCCAACCCGGCCGGCCTAACGCTGGATACCCCATACGGTTTTCCCTCGATCCGCGAGGGCGACCGTAAAGCTGCGGACAGGTCCTCCGAAGCCCTCGTGAGCGACGCGATTGCCGCATCGCTTCGGACGGCGGAGCGCATCGCCGAAGTTGCCCAGGGAGGCAAGTCGGGGAATATTTCCTACCCAAGCACGTTGTTCGCGCGGCGGCTTGAATGGGCGGCGCGGCTCATACGGGCGGACCTTGGTATCCGTATCTTCTGCACGGAGATGGGTGGAAGCGGACCGGGCAGCTTCGATACGCACTCCCTGCAAGCCAACAACCACGGGGAATTGCTAGGGGAGTTTTCGGATGCCCTGGCGGCCTTCGTCGCGGATCTGGCCCGCGATGGAATTTTGGAGCGCGTAATCGTTTACACCTACTCCGAGTTCGGCAGAACGGTTCGCGAAAACGGCAGACGCGGGACGGACCACGGCTCCGCGGGGCCGATCTTTCTGGCGGGCGGAGGCCTGCGGCAAAACGTCTTTGGAGAGCATCCCGACTTGACGGAGATGGAAAACGGCGGGGTCAAGCACGCCGTCGATTTTCGGCGGCTCTATGCGGCGATCTTGGAGCGAAGACTTGGCATCCCATCGCTCCCAGTCTTAGGGGCGTCCTTTGAGCCGCTGCCCATCTTGGGGTAGCCTTGTCCAATCCCTGGCGTGGATACAGACAAATCTGGGCCCCGTCGAGCGGAGGCGGGTCGGCTTTGCCCCCCAAATGGAGCCTGTTGTCAGGACGCCGAGACGTTTCAAGGCGAGATGCGGGCGCAGGGAAGAATGCTTCGCATGGGTGGTTTAGTGTGCCGGTGATAACTGATCTTGTCAGGGGGCTGTGGGTAGTGTGAGTCGATAGGGTGACCTCGGTCCATGAAAGTGCCCGGCCGAGTGATCCGGCACGGCGGACGACTGCGGGACGGTATACTAACATGAAACGGAACGTCATGTTCGTGGTTTCTTGTCGGCCCCAGCCATGCCCGGAATGTACCCCCCAGAGTTCAAAGAACGCATTCGCCAGGCCGTCGATATCGTGGACTTGGTGGAGCGTTATCTTCCCTTGAGACGGCAAGGCCGCGGATTTGTGGCCCTTTGCCCGTGGCATGATGACCATCGTCCCAGTCTTCAGGTCAATCCGGAGAGGCAGGTTTTTCGCTGCTTCGTGTGCAACGTCGGGGGGGACGTCTTTAGTTTTGTCATGAAGATGGAGGGCGTGGAGTTTCCGGAGGCCGTTGAGATGCTGGCGGAAATGGCCGGGATCGCCTTGCCGCAGACGGATCGCGGTGCGCAAGGCGGCGCGGGCGAACATAAGCAAGAGCTGTTTCGCGTGATGGCCTGGGCCGAGGAGCAATATCACCGCTGTTTTCTCGACATGCCCGAGGCTCAAGCCGCACGGAAATACATCCTCGGGCGGGGATTGTCTCGCGACAGCGTCGTTCGTTTTCGACTCGGCTATTCCCCGCCGCAAGCCGATTGGTTGCTCCGCCGCGCGCGTCGTGACGGTATCGACCCGCAAGCCCTGGTCAAGGTCGGCATACTGCTCCAAAGCACGGGCCGGGAGTGGTTCGATCGCTTTCGCGGCCGCGTGCTGTTCGCCATTCACGACCCGCAGGGGCGGAGCGTGGGACTCGGTGGAAGACTCTTGCCCGATGGCGCTACGAGCCCGCCGGCCAAGTACATCAACTCGCCGGATACGCCGCTTTTCAGCAAGAGCCGACTCCTCTACGGCCTGGATTTGGCCAAAGAGGCGATTCGGAAAACGGGAACCGCGCTGATCATGGAGGGTTACACCGACGTCATTGCAGCGCACCAATTCGGCTTTACCAACGCGGTGGCCGTGTTGGGAACGGCACTGGGGGACTCTCACCTGAGGTTGTTGCAACGGTATGCGGAGCGCGTGGTGTTGGTGCTGGACGGCGATGCGGCGGGGCGACGGCGCGCGGCGCAGGTGCTGGAGCTGTTCGTCGCCCGACAATTCGACATGCGCGTTTTGACCTTGCCCGATAATCTGGACCCCTGCGATTTTCTGTGTGAGCGCGGGGCGGAGGCCTTTGCGGAGGCCCTCGAACGCCATGCGACGGACGCCTTGGATCACGCCGTGGCCGAGGCGACGCGCGACCTGGACCTGGAACGCGATGTCGCCGGGGCGACGCGAGCGGCGGAAAACGTCTTGGCGATCATTGCCAAAGCACCGTTACGGGTTGGAGAAACCAGTGCGCAACAGCAAGTTCGGGAGTGGAAAATCGTCGCGCGGCTGGCCGCCATGACGAGGATACACGAGGACTTGTTGAGGCGGCGGCTGGCGGAAATGAGGGCGGCCGCCGATCGGCGGACAGCGCGAACTCTCGCCGCGAAATCGCCGGAAAAGGAGGACGCGCTCGATGCTTGGGAACGGACCTGCTTGGAGGTCCTGCTGTCATCACCGCAAGCAGCGCAACGCGTGTTTGAAACGTTCACGGCCTCGGATTTTCGCTCGGAGGCGGCGCGGGCCGTTTTCGAGACCGCGCGAGACCTGCAATTTTCCGGAATTCCGCCCACTTGGGAAAAATTGCTCTTGGCAATCGACGACCCAAAGCGCAAAAATCTACTAATCGTGTTGGATGAGGAGGCCAGGCGGAAACTGATCGCCGGGCAGCCGTTGGAAGACCTGATTCGGGACCTGTTGAAATCGTTTTACGAGCGGGAGGCTTTTCGCCGCCGCGGAGACTTGCACGGCGTGTTACGCCAAGGAGGTTTGCAGCCGGAGAAAGAACTCGAATTGCTGATGCGGATAGTGGAACAAGAACGAAATCGCCAAAAGTTCGCCGATCCCACGGAAGGGTGAGGATTTTGGCGTCGGGAAAGAGGGTTCCCGCAGCTTAGTTTTCCCGCAACTTCCCCTCGATTCCCGATTCGTTTGGCTCTCGACGCGCTGGGATGCGCGAAAGGAGACGACCCGTGAAGCACGGCGACAAGGAATTGTGCGCTCTGATTGCCCAAGGAAGGGCTCAAGGTTATCTCACCTACGATCAAGTTACCGCTTATCTCCCGGACCAGGAAAACAACGCCGATCGGTTGGATCGCCTGGTCACTGCGTTGGAAGAGGCCGGCATCGAGCTGGTCCGCGGGCGACCGCCCATCGCGAAGGTCTCGGCTCCGAACGAGTCCGGCTCGCGTCACGAGGACGCGCTGCTGAAGGACCCCATCTTGCAAGACTTGCTGCCCGGCGAAAAGTCCCGCTGGAGCAGCGATCCGATCCGCCTGTACCTCAGCCAGATGTCCCAAGTACCGTTGCTCAGCCGGGAGCAGGAAGTGGCGTTGGCGAAACGGATCGAGGTGGCCCGGAAGCGGTTTCGGCGTTCCGTCATCGGTTGCTACTTGGTGCTGAAGAACGCCGTGCAGATCTTGGAGCAGGTGCAACAAGGGCATCTCTCGTTTGATCGCACGCTGAAGGTCTCGTTGACGGATCAATTGACCAAAGAACAGATTCTTGCGCGTATGCCGCACAATCTTCCCACCTTGCGGGCGTTGATGGCGGCCAATGAGCGCGATTTCAACCGCCTCATCAACCGGCGTACCCCCGCGGCGCTGAAGGGGCGCATCCGGAAACGCTTTTTGGCGCGTCGCGCCAAGATGCTGATTCTGGTGGAAGAGTTGGGCCTGCGCACCAGGCGCGTCAGGTCGATGATGAAGCAGATGCGCGACATCCACACGCGCATGGGCGAGATCCGCGCCCGGCTTCACGATTTGAAAACCGCGGCCGGCGGCGTCGGAGAACGCGAACGCCTGCGGCGGGAACTCCGCGATCTGATGGTGAGTACTCAGGAAAGCCCGCGGAGTTTGGGGCTGCGATGCCGCAAGATGGAGGCACAATTTCGAGACTACGAAGAGGCCAAACGCGAATTGGCGGCCGGCAATCTCCGCTTGGTGGTCTCCGTGGCCAAGAAATACCGCAATCGCGGTCTGAGCTTTCTTGATCTGATCCAAGAGGGTAACACGGGATTGATGCGGGCGGTCGATAAGTTCGAGTATCGCCGCGGCTTCAAGTTCTCGACCTACGCCACGTGGTGGATACGCCAGGCCATTACGCGGGCGATCGCCGATCAGGCTCGTACCATTCGAATCCCGACGCACATCTTGGACCTGATCGGCACGTTGAAGAACGTGTCGCGGCGTATGGCCTACGAGCTGGGGCGGGAGCCGACCATCGAGGAGTTGGGCCGGGCGGTCCAGTTGCCGCCTGAGGAGACGGAGCGTATCCTGGAGTTAGTTCGACAGCCCGGCAGCCTGGATCGTCCTATCGGCGAGGACGAGGACGGGACGCTGAGCGAGTTGGTCGCCGATCGCAATCCCGACAAGCCGGAGCACGCGGCGCATCGTGAACTTCTACGGCAACGCATCGAAACCCTGCTCAAGACGCTCACGTACCGCGAGCGCGAAATCATTCGCCTCCGTTACGGCTTGGGGGACGGGTACAGTTACACCCTTGAAGAAGTGGGACGCATCTTCAAGGTTACGCGCGAACGCGTGCGTCAAATCGAAGCCAAGGCGATGCAGAAATTGCAGCACCCGGTGCGGACGCGACAACTGTCCGCCTTCGTCGACGGTGCCGCCGGCTGATCGCTCTCCGGCGGCGGTGATACGCAGCCGCAGCCCGGGCTGCCCGATTGGGCGGCCCTTTTTTTATTCTTGAAAAGATCGAGGAGGCTCTTTCGCACATGACATCCCAAACCGAAAAACATCCCGATACGTTCCGGCGCCTTCATGCCCTGCATCAGCTCTTGGAGGAACTCCGCGGCCGAATGATGAAGGGACCTCGCTTGGCACAGGCCTACGCGCGGCAAGTTCAAGAGGCCGAGCAAGCCCTCGAATCCGCTCGCAAGTCGCACCACGACTTGAGGATGGCCGGTCATCGCAAGCAAATGGAATACGATCAGAAGCTGGCCGACATCCAGCGGCGAAAGTCACAGTTATTGCAGGCCAAGGATAACCGTGAATACCAAGTCCTCAAAGATCAGATCGCGGCGGACGAAATGGCCTCTTCCGTTTTGGCCGACGAGGCTTTGGAGCTGATGGATCGTGCCGAGGCCGCCGCACGAAGCGTGGCCGAATGGGAGGAAAAGGTAGCGGCCGTCAAGCGGCAAGCCGAGCAATGGACCGAGGAATTCGCGCGGCAGGAACCGTCGATCCGGGCCGAGATCGAACGGATCGAAAAGGAATTGCGGGGCGTGGAGGCGCAACTCTCCGGCGACATTCGCGAAATGTATCAGCGGGCGGTCCGCACGAAAGGCAGCAGCGCCTTGGCTCCGGTTCGAGGCGAGTTCTGCGGCGGCTGCAATCAACACGTTCCGCTCAATATGCGAAGCCAACTGAAGTTGGGAGAACAGGTCTGGTGCCGGTCTTGCGGCCGACTGCTTTTCTACGCAGACGACGAGTAGGAAGAGCGCGGACGCCGTCTTCCGATTCGGAACTTTGCTGACCGGCGCCGGCTCCACCGACGACGGCGTGAACGGATATCTACCAGTACGATCGATAGACCGGGCGGACATCGCGCTCATAGTAGGGCCGCCGCCGGGTGGACCGCCACGTTCGCCGCCTTCGGTAGGATCGGTCGTAAAATCCGCTGAGCCATCTCATGCTTTGCACGAAGAGGATCAGCAATCCGACCAACCCCAGAAGAGTCTCCATGCCCACACCTGAGGAGGCTGCGGGCGGCTGTTGCGAGGACGTGGCTGGGTATGCGGACGGTGCTGCGGTTTCGACGGAGCCGTCGGTTGGGTGGGACGGCGACGGATCATCGGCCGAAGGCTCCGCAGGCGGGATGGCCGTGGGGCGAGAAACGAACGACTCCGCCCCGCTTCGCCCCTGGGGGGAGTACCCCGAGTGCCCGGAACGATAGTCCGATCCGGCGTGGGACGTGGAGCTTGTCGATCCCGAAGTTGCGTTGCCGCCCGATCCTGATGATCCGTAATAGCCGCTTGTAGGACGCGACGAAGCGTTAGGCGACTTGGTTTCTTCGTATCGGGTAGTCCCGCCCTTGTTCTCCGAATATCGATCATCCCGCTCTTCGTGCTCGCGTTTATCGGCGGTGCCGAGACCGTAAGCCGATGCGGAGGAGGCATACGGCGGATTACTCTCCGCGGTACCGTGTCCGTAGTCGGTTTCAGATCTCTTGCCGTAGACGCTCCCGCCGTATCCGTTCTTCTCGCTCCCGACGCTTGAACCCGCCCGTTCCGTGTCGGTCCGTCCGTAGGAGGCACCTCCGCTTTTCGGGTAAGCGTAAGAGTTGGAATCGCTGCTTCGGGCGTCCGCGGAGTAAGACTTGGGCGAGGACTCGTCGTGCGCGGCGGAACCTCCGTTCCCCGCGGTTTCTTCCACGAACCCCAAGGTTGGGGCCGCCCGCGAGTCTTGCGACGAGGACGCGTAAGAGCGGCTGGTCGTGGAACCATGGGAGGAATCCCGGCGGCCATATCCCGCATCGTTGTCGTACGCTCCGCCATACCCGCCATACCCGCCGTGACCGTCGCTCCGGCGTTGGTAGCCGGCGGAATCATACGCGGAGCGGTCGAGCGTCGTATCGGATGACCCGCCGGAATAGCGGCTCGTGCCGTCGCTTGGTATGGGCCGCCTATCGGAGAGGGCTTGGGATCCGGAATCGAGAATCCGCGCTGAGAAGCTCTCCGATCGGCGATCCGAATACGCATTTCGTGATTCGTGACCGCCAATGCTGGCGGTCACCCCGGAGGAACGAGTTCGTTGCGATTCATTCCTTTCGCGATCGTAATCCCAGGTGCGATCCGCGAGATCGCTGGAATAGGATGGCTTGTCCGTCCCGTTCTCGTTTCTTGGACCTTGGGCCGCGTAGCTCCCGGCCCGGCCGGAGTCGTCAGAGGGCGACGGAGGCGAGGATGAGTATTTTCCGGATGTGCCGGTCCCTGCGTCGGTAAAGCTGCTGTCGGAAGAAGGCGGTCCGTATCGCGAATAGTCGGCGTTTTCACTCGTTCGGTAACCCTGAAAACCATGCTGCGTTGATGAGGTCTCGCGGCCGTATCCCTGGGAACCGTATGAGTTGAAGGCATAGGCGGAGCCGGATGTCGAGATTCCGGATGAGGGAGTGTTGCCCTTCTGCCCGCCGCCGTTGCGTGTCGAGTCGCCGGAACTGCTCATTCCACGGTCATGGGTGCCATCCCGGTAAGTGGCGCTATCCCACGACGACGGTGCGTTGCCGGACGCGAGCGACGACGCAGCGGGCGGGGATTTTCCGGGCGGGCTTGCCGCGGCCTGATAGCCTGGACCGCGTGGATCGGCGGGTCCTGCGGACATGCCGTTGCCGTAACCGCTTGTTCCGTTGCCGCAGGAATAGGAATGGGAGCCGCCATCGTCGTTCCCTGAGCCTGGGCGCCAATCGGCCCCACCCGTTCCGGAGGAAGAAAGCGCGACAGAACCTGCGGCGGATGCGCCGCCCGAAGCATCCCTCGTAGGGGCGCTTCCCCAACCCCCACTCCCGTTCGAGCCAAACGAACCGAAGTTGCTCGCGTAAGAATAAGAAAACGGGGAATTGGGAGCCGTCGCGGGACCGGCTGTGCCGTAGTTTGTCTTCCCACTGCCGGGCAAGCTGGAAGCCGCCACGGCGGTCAAGGGAATCGATCCGGAATCGACTGTGGTACCCGCGCCTTTGGTGGGCGCGGGGTTCGTGCTCAGTCTTTCCAGCGGCGGAGTCCCCGCGACGGCGGAGTTGGGCGTTGCGGCCGCCAAGTTGGAGGCATCTCCCGAATCAAGGGGCGGCGGACCGGCTGCAAGCAGTTGCGGCGCCATACCTTGGGGGATCGGCAATCGGTAGAAAGGCTCCTTCAGAGGCGCCAAGAACTCGCGGACGCGCCCGCAATACGATCCCATGGTTTCGGATCCCCCCGATCCGAAGAGTACGCCTGCCAGTTCGCCGCGGGAATTGAAAATCGGGCCGCCGGAATCACCCTGCCGAGCGGCGGCGCGAAGCTCCACGAGTTCCCGTGGGAGATTGAGCTTAGGCGCCAGGTACTGGGTGCAGATTCCTTTGACGGTTCGGTACGCCCCTTGGCCGTAGCCTGCAATCGCCAGCCAGTCGCCGGGCCGGGGGGCCTCTTGGGCAATGGCAACCGGTGTGGCACGCGGCCGCCAAATGGCCAGCGCCGCCAGGTCCCAATCACGATCGGTCCGCAGGACCGTGGCGGGGGATGCGAATCCGTCGGGGAAAAGAACGAGGATGGCGCCGCGGGCGTCTCGCACGACGTGCCAATTCGTGACCACCAAGCCGTGGGTGTCGCTGACCGCGACCAGCGTTCCCGTTCCCAGGGACGCGCCTTTCAAGTCGAGGGCGATGATTCGTGCGACCGCTGGATGGGGCGGCTCCGGCGGCGCAGTCACGCTCCATGGCCAAGCGACGACGATGCCGAACAGGCTCGCCGTCCAAGCCAAGAACGCAATCGCCCTTGGTATCATTCGTTTTCTGCGTTGTCGAAAACGCACAGGGCGGACATCCCGATCACGCTGCGTCGAAATGCGTTCGAAACGATCCTGTCGGATGCGGAACCGAGCCGCCGGTCCCGTTTACGCCGGTATCGGTGACGGCTGCGGCGGTGGGCTAAAAGCGAGACAACACGCCGGCAAGCGCCGGCCGCGACTGCCAGTCGGCATGGGAGACCTTACGAGGCAAGTCGCCTAATGCGTGTCAACCGAGCCTGTATGCCGCCGAAAACAACACGTCAAGGGGTGCAATCCTTGCGGCATCCATGCTCCTCCACGGCCGTGAGCGGAGGACGAGAGATTCCTTTCGTGGTGGGGGAGGCGTATGCTGCCTCTTCATCTACTTTTCGACCATCGAAGCCGAGCAGTCGAAAATTCCCGGGTGCGATGTCACAATGGGAACCGCCGAAAATCCTTCGACGAGCGTCTTGATCCGTGCTTTCGGCATATGCCGACCGCGAGGCACGCTCGCCGGAGCGGCGTTTGACCTTCAGGAACGGCCGGGGCACCAGCCGTAACAAGGGAAGTGGAGGGCGAGAATGAACCGGGCCGGCCTTTGCTTCGGTGACGGGCAAGGCGCCGTCAAGCACCCCTTGCTCCGCCGAGGCGGTCCGGATGTGAACGGGATGGTCACAACGAAAAACGAAACGGCCGCAAGCCGGAAAAAGACTCGCGACCGTTTCGTGAAGGAGGTGTAAACTTGAAGACGCTTTGCGACTTTTCGCGAGTCGACGCCGGACCGTTGACTGGGCAGGTTAAGTGGCCGGTGTCATCGCTTAGAGAACTGCGTGCCTCGCCGTGCGCCACGCAGCCCGTATTTCTTGCGTTCCTTCTTTCGCGCGTCAAAGGTCAAAAGACCCGCATCGCGGAGGGGCTTCACCAATTCCGAGTCGAGCTTGGCGAGCGCGCGGGCGATCCCCAAACCGGCGGCGTCCGCTTGTCCGGAAATCCCGCCGCCGCGGACGCGAATAATGACATCGCACTGATCGCGCCGCCCCGCGATTTCCAGGGGACGAACGACGGCTCGTCGGCACAATTCGACGGGAAAGTATTCCTCGAAGGGACGATCGTTGACAACGATCCTGCCTTCGCCGGACCCGCGCGACCACCGTCGCTTTTCGACGGCCGGTTCCTACGAAGTCATTGGCGCCGCTGCCTGGAATCAATTTCGATGCCATAGTCCGCCGCTTATCCCATTCATGCCTTGTCGAGGGACGTACACTTCGCAAAAACAACTACTTCGGTATCAGTATCCTTGCCGGTAAAGCCGCAAATCACCAGTATCTTCAAACCTTACCGCGGGGGAGCGATAGCGTTCTTTCGGAGCGTCGATGGCTCGATCCTCCTATGAATTTCGCCCGATGAGGGGGCGTCCCAGTCCGCCGGTTCCCTTGCGGCCGAGTTCCAAAGGTTCGGGTTGTTGCGCTTGGTGTGGGTGTTCCGGCCCGACGTACACCTTGAGTTTGTTCAACATCTTGCGGGCGAGCCGGTTTTTCGGCAGCATGCGACGGACGGCCTCGGTCAAAATCGCCGCAGGATCCTTCTGCCGCCGCTCTTCCGCAGTCTCGGACCGCAAACCCGGGTATCCTGTGTACCAAGTATAACGCTTCTGCTGCCATTTCTTGCCCGTGAACACCAACTTCTCGACGTTGGTGACGATGACGAAATCGCCGGTATCCACGTGCGGCGTATAGGTCGGACGATGCTTGCCCATCAGAATCATGGCGATATCGGATGCCAAGCGTCCCACTACTTTGTTCTCGGCGTCCACTACAAACCATTTCGGCCGCACGAAGGCAGGTTTGGCCAAATAGGTTTTGATCAGGGCCGGTTTTCTTTTCATTGCAGTAGCTCGGCAGACGGGCAAACGGCTTGTCGCTGAAACGGAAAACGATACACTTGGATTTTCACCACGGAAATATCCAATCTTGCCGGTTGGGGCGAACCCTCCCGGACTCGTGTGGAAATTCCAATTTAGAAAATAACGCCCCGCGAGACAAGTGGGGCGGGGCGAACCGTGAGCGGTCCGGCTAACCAAGGCAACGCGGCGACGAACAATCAACCGATCGCGAGCCGAGAGACGGGCCGCGCTTGGAAATCGCGGTTGATCACGCCGTCGCCCTGGAACAAGCCCTTAGTTCCCGTCTTTTTCGCCCTGATGTCGGGAATTCTTCTCGACACGGTCATCGGCCCGATTGTCCGTTTGCCCTCGGCCGAGCCGTTTTTGAACTGCCCTCTCGGGGCGTACGTATTGTTGGGGGTGATGCTTTTTCTGATGTGGGGGGCGCTTTTTCGGTTGGGGTGGCTTCCTTCGGCTAGAGCTTCGCTCTGGTTGTCGATTATGTTTTTGGGGGCGGCCCTCCATTACCGTCACGCGAATCTCTTCCAGATTGATGAGATCGGACGCTACGCGGCTTCCGATGCTCGCCCGACCCGCCTTGGTGCAGGGGATGGAACTGCCGGACCTCCTCGCGAGCTTTCGGACGTTTTTGGGGATGGCGCGGCTGCACCGATTTGCCTGGAGGCGGTCGTCACGTCCCTCCCGGAGGTCATTCCCTCGGCCGAGCCTGGCACACACTCGCCCCTAGCTCGGTGGAGTAACCAAACCACGACGATCCTTCGTGCGAGAGCGTTGTGCGTTCGGGACGGCACCGTGTGGCGCTCGGCGTCGGGACGGGTTTACGTATATGTCACAGGAATGACTCCGGGGCTTTTGCCGGGAGATCGGATTCGGTTGACGGGGCACATCGTCAGGCCGCGGAGGCCTGCCAATCCGGGGGAGTTCGACCTGCGCGGACACCGACGAGCGGATCGTGTGCTTGCGGAAGTCTACGGTACCTTCGCCCAGGGCGTCCTCGTAGTTCGGCGAGGGGCGGCCTGGGACCCGCGGCGGTGCCTGGCCTTGGTTCGCGTGGCGGCGGCGGACGCTTTGGATCGTTATATTTCCCCGCCGCAAGCGGCATTGGCCAAGGCACTGCTTCTCGGGATTCGTCGCGAAGTGGATGACGCCTTCGAGGAGCAATTGCTACGGACGGGAACGATCCATTTGCTGGCCATTTCGGGGCTGCACGTCGGGATTTTCGCAGGAGTCGTCGTCTTCGCGCTGCGTTGGTTGCCGGTTCGACCCCGTGCGAGGTTTCCGACGGCGCTTGTCGCCGTGGCGGCCTATCTTGCCGTCAGCGGCGGTCGGCCGCCGACCGTCAGGGCCGCGATCGTGCTGGGCACCTATTTCTTGGGAAAAGCGATTCTACGGCGATCCTCGGGGTGGAATTCCTTGGGGTTGGCCGGGGTCGTCGTGCTGGGTTGCAATCCTGATGATCTGTTCCGAGTCGGCCCGCAACTGTCCTTTCTTAGCGCAGCCGTCCTGATCGCCTTCGCGTCGAGGATTCTAGGGGAAGAATCCGCGGATCCCCTTGAACGGCTGATTCTCGAGTCCCGGCCGGCGTGGCAACGGTTTCTGCTCGCGGTGGGGAAACGGGCCGCGCAGTCCTTCGCGATCGGTGCCGTCTTGTCCACGGTCACGTTACCGCTGGTCATGGCCCGTTTTCACGTCGCGGCGCCGATGGGGATGATCCTCACGCCTTTCTTGCTGCTACCTTTGTCGGTCGTGCTTGTTGCCGGGTTTTTGTTGCTGCTGGTCGGTCCGTGGTGCGGGCCGATCGGTTGGCTGTGCGGCGCGGCATGCGATGCAACGCTGCGATTGATCCGGCTCTTGATCGACCTCGGCGATGCCATCCCGTACGGCTCGATGCGGCTTCCCGGGTTTCCCGATTGGTGGCTGATCGGACTTTACGTGATTCTCGGTGCGGGGGTTTTCGTGAAGCACGCTCGCGTCGGCAGGGCGCTCGTTGCGGCTTTGGTATCGTGGGGACTGCTGCTGTTCTCCTACGAATACGTATCGCTGCGCCAATCTCGCGGATATTTGGAGTGCACGGTCTTGTCCGTCGGGCACGGGGCCGCCATTCCCATTCATCTCCCCGACGGCCGGACGTTGCTTTACGACGCGGGCAAACTCTTGGGCGATCGAAGGGCCGCTCACACGGTCGCCAACTATTTGTGGCACCGAGGAGTCACCCACATCGACGCCATCGTAATTTCGCACGCCGATCAGGATCATTACAACGCCGTTCCCATGCTGATGGAGTACTTTTCGATCGGCACCATCTATGTCGAGCCTCACATGACTCGATCGCGCGAACCGCACGTGCAAGAGTTGCTTGCGCTGGTTCATCAAAAGGGCATTCCCCTGAGGACGTTGGCCGAAGGTTGGGAAGCTCGGCCGGCGAACGGAGTTCTTATCTCGGTGCTGCATCCGCCCGCGGATTGGCTGGAAACGGAAGACAATGCGCGCAGCTTGGTCCTGCGGGTGCAATTCGGCGGAGAATCGCTGCTATTAACGGGCGACCTGGACGGTCGCGGCATGGAACGGTTCATCGAACATGCGGAGGCGGCGTGCTCGCTGCTGATCGCACCCCATCACGGAAGCAAGAATGGCAATCCGCCGTCGCTTGCGCAGCGTTTGCGTCCGCGGATCGTGGTGATGAGCAACGCGCAGCCGCCCGCGCGAAGCGTTGCCGAATGCTATCGCGCGATCGGTTCCCGGATTTACGAAACGCGACGAGACGGGGCGGTGCGGATGATCTTGCGCGGCAGTGATACGGAGATTCTGCCGTTCTACCGCGGCGATGATTCCCGCTGAGACCGCATCCCTTCTTGCCGTGAGCTTGCCGCAGTCTTGGATCGGCGATAGCGAACGCCAGGCTCTTTCTCCCAGCAGAGAGCGATCCGTCAGACTTCTTGTCCTGAAGAGGCAGGCCTCTTCGACGGTGCGCCGGGCGGAATGCGGACGCCTTCACTGGATCAACTGGGCCTCCACCTTGGCTATCTCACGATTGGCGAATTCATCGGTGAGGAACCATTCCTGGTACAGTCTTTCGATCTGCCGCAGGTAGGTGTCCACCTGAGACTTTTGCAGGGTCGGCTTCACGTCCTTGGGGCGCATTTCGTCGGGGATGGGCGGGCGAATGCGGTCGGCGGGCGGCTGATAGCCCGGATTGAAAACCAATAAAGGCAGCGTCTCGGCCGGCAGCAGATGGCGCCACAAAAAGGCTTGCATGGCGTCCTCGCAGGGAACCGCCGGGCGAACGATTTCTTGCTCCCCGACTTTGGCCGTGCCGATAACCTGCACGTTCACGGGAGCATCCATCGCAGCAAGGGTCGTCTTGACGGCCAACTGCACCACTTCCTTGCCGGCGGGCAAGGTCGCGCCGGGAGATTCCAATCCTTCGGGAAGCCCTTTGAGGCTGAGGGCGATCGGGCCGTCGAACCCGTCCTTGCGAAGGGCGTAAACGGTCAACGCGATCGAGCCGTTGCTACGCACGATCACGCGCGAGGGGACGACGCGGAGTTCAAAATCGGGACGCGGCGGGCTGATCCGCAAACGATAGGCGAATTCCTTGCCGAATTGGCGCCGGGTATCGCCCAGATGAACGTAGTACTTGCCGTCGGCCGGTAACTTGACCATGAGATACGAATCGGCATGATCCGTGTTCAGGCCGGATGCCGCGTCGAAGTGATCGTCGTTCACGGCCAGCACCTTGCCGTCGCTCGTCGTCACCTTGAGAAAAGAGTCGAGCGGGGATCCCAAACGTCGCGCCATGACCTCCGCCACGACCGTTTCGCCGGCACGGCCTTCGATTTCGAACACGTCCCAGTCTCCAGGCTTGTCGATGCGTCCATTGACGATGATCGGCAAGGTTACCGGCTGGGGGCCTGTCACCGCGTCGTTGTTCTCTTGGTCGAGGCATTCCGGCAAGGTATCCAGCGCGAACGGCATAGGATTGGAGACGTAAGGGCCTTTGGATGCCGTGAGGAGATAAATTCCGGGAGCCGCATCCTGGGGCGGCGGAGAAATCGTGGCGTCGTCCAAGTTCCAACCGCTCATTTCCAGCCGGACTTGCTCGCCCACGCGACCGCCTAACGGAAAGATGTCCGTGAGGTAGGGTAGCTCGCCGATGGTGACGCGATAGACGAAGCTCTCTCGGCCTCGGAAGAGGGCATCGGTGATGCTCAGCACATACTCGCCGTCCTCAGGCACCTCAAAGTAGATCACCGGGTCGGGACGAAAACGGAAGTCGTCGGCGAACGCCAACTCGCGACCGTCGGCATCGCACAGCCGAACGATGGGCTGGAACCAACCGGGCACGGCGTCGGCTACGTAGGGGATCAATTCTCTCGCCTTCACCGAGATCACCAGGCGTTGGCCTTTGGCGGCCAAGAAACGGTACCGATTGACTTCACCCGCCGCCACTTGACCGTTCATCGTGCAGGGCAACGTGATCTGCAACTCTTCTTCCTCGGGAGGCCTTTTTCGCTGGGCTTGCCACTCCTTGCCGAGTACCTGCTTTTGGGAGGTCTTCATGGGCTTGCGGGCCATTTCAGGGACTTGACCCACGAAGAACGGCAAGGGATTGGAGATGCCGCGCCGGGTGACGACTCGGATTTCCCGCCGGCCCGGCTCGGCGTCGGGGTCGATCGTGACTTCGACGAATACCAACTCGGTATGGGCTTGCACGGCGGGGAAGCGTTCATCTTCGGCAAAGACCCTTTCGATCCGTTCGATGAGTTTCTGCTTCGCCGCCTCTTGCTCGGATAGTGCTTCTCCTCCGTTGGAACCGGTACTGACCAATTCCGGCAAAGCCGTCGGGCCGATGGGCGCCGGGAATTCCCACCAAGTCATTTTGGCGACCATGCCTTCGTCCAACACGGTTTCCTTCTTCTTCAGCTCGGCTAACTGCTGCCGCAGCAAAGCCATTTCCTGGTTGTTGTACACCGGGTAGTAGTCGACCAAGCGGGCGGAAACGCCTTCGCCGCTGATGACGACATCGGAGGGATGCAGCAAGGCTTGGCCGCCCAGCCGCACCGAAAACGTCGTGCCTTGCTGCCCGCCCGCCGGATACACGTAACCGATGTATTGGTTTTGCGCGACGGCCGACGAGGCGAACGTCGCAACAAACGCAAGCCATCCCGCAGCAAGTCGGTGGAAAGCCTTCATGGATCTTCTCCCCAAGGCCGATGGTCAAAAAAGGCCGCCATCCGGCGCTTGTGGTCCGCCGGATCGACCTGGAAAGGCGCGGTGCAGCCCGTAATTCCGGGACCGAATCCGCCGTCCATCACAGCAATTCATCCAGCAACCCGGCCGATTTCATTCCTTCCTTTTCCGCATCCAGCACTCGAGCCTCGAAACCCATCGGGTGGGGCAGAATCGCGCCGGAATCGATCCCCGCCAGGAGGTAGAACGTTCCCAGCAGGTCCGCCGGGTAGACCGGCCGCTCGGCGACGTTCTCGCCTTTCTCGTCGGACTTGCCGAGCACGCGACCGCCCGCAAAGCCGCCTCCCGCCACCAGGACGGTAAAGACGTTTCCGAAATGATGCCGTCCGCCGTTCCAGGGCGGTTCCCACGATACTTTCGGCGTGCGACCGAATTCACCCGTGCACCACACGAGCGTCGTTTCCAGCAGGCCGCGATCTTGCAAGTCCTGGAGGAGCGTGGCCAAGCCTTGATCCAGTTGAGGGCATTGGCGCCGCATGGTGGTGAAGTGATTGGAGTGCGTGTCCCATCCGCCGGGAAAGCTGATGGTCACGTAGGGCACGCCGGCCTCCACCATCCGCCGCGCGGCCAGGCATTCCTGTCCGAACGTGTTCCGTCCATAACGATCCCTCAACTCGGCCGGTTCGTTGCTCAGGTCGAACACATCTCTCCCAGGCCCCAGGATCAAGCCGTAGGCCTTTTCTCGCGCGGCCTCTGCGGCGGCGATATCGGCTGCGTCGGCCAGCCCGTGGCCGAGCAGGTTGACTTTGTCGAGGAGTTCACGGCGTGCCTTTTGACGCTGATCAGTCACGCCGCGATTGACGATGCCTTGGACTTCGAACCGTTCGGCGTTGGGGTCGCCGCCCGTGGCAAAGGGCTTGTAGGCCGGCCCGAGGAATCCCTCCTCGGAGAATCGCCCGGCCGCTTGCAGCATCACGATATACGGCGGGAGAAGCCCTTTGTATTGCTCGCGTTTGAAATAGGCGAACACCGCGCCCACGCTCGGATAAGCGAGGCGATCCCCCGGCTTGTGGCCGGTCTGCATCAGGTAGCCGGCAGTTTCGTGCCCGTTATTGCCGTGCGTCATGCTGCGGATGAGGGAAAACTTGTCGGCTTGCTTGGCCAAGTAGGGAAACAGCGAGCTGAGCTGAATTTCCGCGACGTTGGTGGGGATCGCCTTGTCGAATTGGCCCAAGTAGTCGTAGCCGGTGCCAGGCTTCGGATCCCAGGTGTCGTTGTGGGACATGCCGCCCCAAAGAAAGATCTGGATGACCGACTTGATGCCCTTTTTGGTTTTGGCCTTTTCCTTGGCCGCTTGATCGTGGGCCGCCTTTTCATCGGCGGCTTGTTGCTCCGGATTGGCTTGGGGTTCCGCCGCGAAAACGAGGTGGTTCAACTTCTGGAAGTGGGCTGCCGCGAAGACGCCCGCCGCCCCCCACGCACCGCTTTGCAGTGCCTGTCGTCGTGAAAGCACTAAGCGATTCTTCGGATCGTGACGCTGAGCCATGAGTCGGGTCCTCCCCAAAACGCATTGGCAAACGGGAAAAACGGCACCGGGCCGATGACATGCCGACGACGGAAAAAGGTTAATGCCGCAAGAGGAACTCAGGGCTGTTCATCAAAGCCCAGGCCAGATCGATCCACGCGTCCCGGCCTTTCGCGACGCCGAGTTGGATATACTCATCCACGGCCTCAATTTCCTCTTGGGTCGGAAACCGCGACAGAATCGTCAGGTAGAGCCGCTCGGCGATTTCCTTGGTGCTGCCGCCGGCGGCGATCAACGCCCCCAATTTCGGGCCGTTTTGTAGCTTGTTCTGAATCTGGCCGGAATTGAGCATGTATAACCATTGGGGCGACGCCAATTCGTTGACGCGTTCATTTTCCATGCCGGTTGCTCTGGCGGAGCGGCCGAACAGGGTCAGAAACGAGCTGGAAATACTGCCGTCGGCGATGGTCACCGCCCGCATGTCCTTGGGGATGTACGTGAACGGCTCGGGTACCGCGCTGGTGTAAAGATCCGAGCCGCCTGTGATTTGATCCAAGGCGTCGGCCAGGACCTCGGCCTCCACGCGGCGCATGATGTAAGAACCGAAGTTGGCCATGCCCTCGGGGCCTTGATAGTGCGGAATGGGTGAAAGCTGGTACGTGGTGGAGGTGAAAATCAGACGCTTGAGATGGTTCAAATCGTAGCCGCTGGAAGTCAATTCCTGCTCCAGATAGGCTAGAAGTTCGGGATTGACGGGAGGGTTGTCGTCGCGGATGTCGTCCGGCTCGTGGATGATCCCGCGGCCCATGGCCCAGGCCCAAGTGCGATTCACGATCGTCTTGGCGAACCACGGGTTATCGGGGCGAGTGAGCCAATCGGCGAAGACTTCTCGCGGGTCGCGGTCCGGTGAGAGCGTGGTCTTGGTGCCGTCGGGGAACACGACCTCTTGCGGGCCGGCTTCCGTGAGCGGCTCCGGCAACGTCTGAGGGATGGTATTCGTAGCCGTCACCGCGGCAGCGACCGAATCCAGGCCTGCCGCCGTGTCGCCGGGAATCGCCGTCGAGTTCAACGGATCCCAAAAGACGATTTCCTCCTTCCATTCGCTGGTCGGCTTGAAGCCTACCTGGGAAAAGAATATGGCCAAGGCGGCACGGCGTTCCTCCGGCCAAAAGTCGATGCGGGTGCCCATGAACGCGAGAGCCGCCGCGGACGCAATCCCTTCCGGCGTTCTCTCCGAAATGGCTCGGTAAAAGTTGACCGGGCCGACGCGGAAGTTACTGCCGCTGGAGGTCAACAGTTCCCGCGCGAAACGGTCGTAGGGTTTGTTGCGAGCCAGCGACTCCCAGATCCAACGATGGTAGGCCTGCGCGGCATTCGGCCACAGCTTCACCGGGAACTCGGCCTTGACCCGCAGAATGTCGCTCCATCGCATGGCCCAATAGTCGGCGTGGCGGACGTCTTCGAGGAGCCGATCGATCAAGGCCGACCGTTTGTTCTTGTCGCTGCTTTCGATGAAGGCCTTGGCTTCCTCCGCTGTAGGCAACTCGCCGATCAAATCGAGGTAAGCCCGACGCACGAACACGGCGTCGGAACATAGGGCCGGTTGGATACCCAAGGATTGGAGCTTCGCGAAAACGAGTTCGTCGATGCGATTAGCCGGGGTTGGAGGCTCCGGGCTTTCCATCAGCGCGGCGATTCGTCGCGATGCGGACAAACGATAGAGCTGAATTCGGGCCTGATCGACCAATGCGGCCTTCTGATCGGCCGCTTGCTTCGCGGCGACGTATTCCGCGCGACGTTTGTCGGCCTCCTCTTTCAGGGGCGGTACCAGCGCCTCGGCTTCCTGAGCCGCCTTTTCATCGGCTTCGAAAGTCTGTTTGGCCTCGGCGACACGGTTCTTGAGGTTTTCCAATTCGTCTTCCGCGGCCTTCTTACGTGCTTCCGCCTGGGATAAGCGTTGAGCCGCGGCCGCGGCCTTCGCGGCGGCGGCGTCCATCGCCTTGGCGGCCGGGGCCAACGCGGTTTTGGCCTCATTGGCCGCCTTGCGTCTCACCGCGGCCTCTTCCGCAGTTTGCTTTGCGACCGCTTGCAGTTGAATCCATTCCTTGGCGGCGTCACGAATTTCCGGCGGCACGTCGTCTCCGGCGGGCGGTTCCGCCTTTGCCGCCGCCATGACGGCATCGGCGAACTTCCTCTTTTCTTCCGCCGTCTTGGCCGCCTCTTCCGCGGCTGCCTCGGCCGCCTGGAGCGCCGCGGAAGCGGTTTCCAATTGCTTCGCAAGGTTGGCCAGGGTGGATTCGGCGAGGGCCTTCTGCTGAGTCGGGCGGGACAGCTTCTGCGCGAGGGCATCCACCTGCTTTTGAGCTTCACGTTGAGCCGCCCGGGCCTCACTCAAAGCGGCCTTGGCTTGATCCGCCGCCCGGCGTTTGGCGTCCGCCTCG
>FWPU01003581.1_pt1 | contig 27122 bp, 21 predicted proteins | sample 2228361 | NCBI WGS metagenome assembly FWPU01 (sample SAMEA103939777, study PRJEB20133) | metagenome
TACCAAAATCACCCCATCGCAGGTAGGGTGGGCTGTCCCAGCCCGCCGGATGAGTCGGGGAGCGCAACCGTCCCGGTTGCCGGCTTTGGAGTCCCGCCGAAGCCTTTTGAATCAGACGGCGCGCTCGGAGAGCGCGCCCTACCAGACGGCTAAATGCCTGGCGATTTCCCCGGTTGCACGTTCCCCGCGCCAGCGCTGGGAGTGCGCCGGCTGGCCGGCGCTTTTTGACAGAGGCAGCAAGCTGCCGCACGCCAAACGCTCCACGTTTTCCAGACCGTTGGATACCTCCCAGGGACCGTTGGATCCCTCCCCGGCCGTTGGATGGCGGCAGGTACGGTAGCGGCAGGCTTGCAGCCCGCCGTAGAGCAGGCTTCCAGCCCGGCGGATTGCGGCCCGCAGACCGCGCGGAAGACGCGGAATGGGATACGGCGCGCTCGGAGCGCGCGCCCCTCCATGAGGGTTGGGTAATCCATCGCCGGTCGGGTGGGCTGGTCCAGCGCTGATGCGCATCTCACCCTTGGCAATCCCAAAGGCCGGGGCGTAAGGTGAGGCTATGAAAAACGGTGTGATTGTCTGCGGATGTCGCACGACATTCCTCGCTCACATGTTACTCGTCGTATGCTCAGGCCTGGCGACGGAGATGCCTGTCCGGGCCGCTACCCCTTACCTGGTGGTGTGGGACAGCGCGTTGTCTTCCGCGGGGGATGGATCGGAACACCCGCTGCGCGGGCAATTCCGGCTGGCGCCCCAACCGAGCATTCCCGACCGCGAAGTGTACACCCTCGAGCAGGTGTATCTGGTTGTGGCAGGGCCGGGCGACGCGCGCCGGATCTGGCGGGGGTTCGGTTTGTGCTCGCGCGGCCTGCTCAACGACCGTTCGCAACGACTGGTTTTGGAACTGACCAGCGGCGCGGAAACGTATCGGTTCGACTCCGGCCCGCAGCCGCCCGACCCGCTCTGGCCCGACCTCAATTTCACCCTGCGAACACCGGGACAGCCCGGTCCTGAAATCCGCTTGCGCGCCGTGCCGGAACTGGCCCGTTGGCGCTACCGCAGCGTGGACGGCGCCACGTTTCTCAATGCCTGCCAGGTGTGCAACGCGCGAGTGTTTCCCGTGCCGTTGCAGGGTCGCTTCGATCTGGTCCACACCGGCGGCAACCCGTTGTTTGAGCGGTATCACGTGCTGGACCTGGAATTCAGCGACGGGGCAGAAAAACCGGGGCTGCACATCACCGGCGAGGGCACGCTGCTGTTGGGCGGCGAGGTCGCGCTCCAGCAAATCTGGTCGCTCGATTTGCGCGTGCGGCAGGGCGACGAGACGCGGTTGGCCCGGTTGTCCAATGAAGAGCGGTGGGCGAAGCGGCTCTGGCCCATGCTGGCGGTGGACCTGGCTGAAGAAGGCGGCACGGAGCTTTCGCGGTTCATGCTGAGCCTTGCGCTGGCGCCGCTGCGCGAGGTGTGGTTTACCACCCGCAGCGGCATGACCCCCGGCATCGGAGAATGGCCCGGCAACCGGCTCAGCGGCGCGGACATTTTGAGCGATACCGGCCGGTTGGTCATGAGCAGCGGAGGGCTGTTGCACGCCCTGGAGTTGGATTCCGAACCGGGCGTGGACGGCTTCGACGTGATCCCCGACGGGCGGGGGGTGTTTGTCTTTTCCCTGAGCCAAGCCGCGCGCAGTGCGAGGCTGGGCGAAGTGAGCGAGGGCGATTTGCTGACCAGCGAGGGCCGCCACTTGTCGCGCAACGCTGATCTGCTGGGGCGTTTGGGCTTTATGCCGCCCACGCCGGACCTAGGACTGGACGCAGTCCAAATGGTCGGTCCCGACGAGGTGTGGTTTTCCATTCGCGAGCCGGCGTTTTCCGAAACCCTGGGGCGGGTCGTCGGACGCGGTGACCTGCTCACCAGCCGCGGTCAGGTGCTGCGCTCCAACGCCGAGCTGCTGGCGCGCTTCAAGCCGTTGGATCCGGACCGGGACTACGGCCTGGACGCATTTTACGTGTGGCCCTCGGGCGAGGTGTGGTTCTCGGTTGAGGAAGGCTTTCAGAACGCAGCGCCAGAGTATTACACCGACGGCGACCTGCTCAGCGATCAGGGCTACGTGGTCTGGCGCAATCTGGACCTGGTGCGGCCGTTTCAGCCGCTGGAAGACCTGGCGAATTTCGGGCTCGAGGGCCTTCTGGTTATCACGGACACCGCCCCGCCGGCGCCCGCGCCAAAGCTGGCGCAACCGGTTCCGGGCCGGGGCGGACTGGTGTTGAGCTGGGGCGGCGGCGGACGAGTGTTTCAGATCGAGGGCACCGAGCGGCTCGGCGACCCCTTCCAACCGCTTTCCGCGCTGCTGCCGCAGCCGGGATGGATTGTGCCGTGGATGACCCTGACCAACCCGGCGGGGTTGTATCGGCTGCGCGCCTGGTGAGGGGAATGTCGCCTCCGCCGGCGCGGCTGCGGGAGAAAGGCGCGGTTCAGCCTCGACCCCGCGCGGGCCGGGCAGTTAACTCGGGACGTGAAATCCCGCTGGCTGATTTGGAGCACGGTGCTGGCCCTGCTGGCGCCGCTGACTGTCCGATGCGCGGGGGCTTCCGCCCCGCCGCGCCCGAATATCCTTTTCATCCTCGCGGACGACCTCGGTTACGGCGACCTGGGTTGTTATGGCCAGCAACGCATCCGCACGCCGCGGCTGGACCGGATGGCGGCCGAAGGGATGGTGTTTACGCGGGCGTACGCGGGTTCGACCGTGTGCGCGCCCTCACGCTGCGCCCTCATGACCGGTCGGCACATGGGCCACGCGCGGGTGCGCGGCAACGCCGGACGGAACAATCCGCTCGCCCAAGCGTTGCGTCCGGAAGATGTCACGGTGGCCCGGGTGTTGCGAGACGCGGGCTATGCCACCGGGTTGATTGGCAAGTGGGGACTGGGCGACGTGGGTCCGGCCGAGACGGGGCTGCCGCGGCGGCAGGGGTTCGACTACTTCTTCGGCTATTTGAACCAACGCCACGCCCACAACTACTACCCCACCTTCCTCTGGCGGAACGAGGAACGGGTGCCGCTGCGCAACACCGTGCCCAACGAGGATGCAGACGGCGCCGGCGTTTCCGACAACCGGGTCGAATACACGCCGGACCTGCTCATCGAGGAGGCCCTGGCTTTCGTGCGGCGGCATCGCGACCGGCCGTTCTTCTTGTACTTTAGCCCAACCATGCCACACGCCAACAACGAGGCCGGTCCGGACGGCATGGAAGTACCCGATCTGGGAGCATACCGCGACCTGGATTGGCCCCGCGCGCAGAAGGCCCACGCTGCCATGATTACCCGCCTGGACCGCGACGTGGGCCGGCTACTGGACCTGCTGCGGGAGCTGAACCTGGACCAGCGCACGCTGGTGATTTTCAGCTCGGACAACGGGCCGCACCGGGAGGGCGGAGTGGACCCCGCCTTCAACCGATCCAGCGGTCCGCTGCGCGGCATCAAGCGCGACCTCTACGAAGGGGGCATCCGGGTGCCGTTTATTGCCCGCTGGCCGGGCCGGGTGCCAGCGGGCCGAGTGAGCGCCCAGGTGACGGCGTTCTGGGATTTCCTGCCCACCGCGGCGGAGCTGGCTGGCGTGGCCAATCCGCCGGCGTGTGACGGCATCTCGATCGTGCCCACGTTGCTGGGCCGGCCGCAGCGGCGACAGCACGAGTTTCTGTACTGGGAATTTTTCGAGGGTGGCTTCAAGCAGGCCATCCGCGCCGACGATTGGAAGGGCGTCCGCCTCGCGCCCGGCAAGCCGCTGGAGCTTTACGACCTGAAGTCCGACGTGGGCGAAACGCGCGACCTCGCCACCCGCCGGCCGAAAGTGGTGCAACGGCTCGAGCGGCTGCTGGCGGGCGCACGGGAAGACTCACCGGATTGGCCGGTGCCCGCACTGGCAATAGCGCGCTGAGAAAAGGCTCGGCCGGCGGGCCGGACTGCGGCACATCACCGCTAAACGCCCCCGTCGTCAACGACCGGCGGGGGCAGCCATCACGTCGCTGACGCTCACGGGTTTGCCCTGCTGGTGAGAAAGGCGGGCGGCGGCGACGATGGCGATCGGCTCGAGCAACTCATCGTACGACACGGGCGGCTTGCGGGTGCGGACCATCTGTTTCAACTGTTCGACGATTCGCGCCGCTCCCTGGGGATACACGCGCGAGTCGAATCCGTCCGAAAACAGACCGCCCCGGGAGTTGAAAGCGGCGGCGTAGAAACCCGAGACCGGTCCGGTGCCGCCGCTCACACAGCTTAGCACCACCCCGTTGGTCGGGCCCCCCGACCCCGGTTTCCAGGAAAGAAGCACATGCGCCAAAGGGGTATCCCCCATGCAATCCACGCGGTCCACCCCGCCGCCAAACAGGGCGAGGGCCAGCGCCAGCGCGTGGATCTGGCCGTCCAATGTCGGCCCGCCGCCCCGCACGAAGCCGAAGTCAGCCTTGCCGTTTTCCATGATCCGCTGGCGGAATTGCTCCACTTGGGGCAGTTCGCTCAGGATGGAACGGGAATAGAGCGGCGCGCCGGACGCCCGGGCCAGGTCCACCATGGCCCGCGCATCTTTCAGGTCGAAGGCGAACGGCTTGTCCACGAACGTCGGCACGCCCTTCTTCAGGCCGGGCGTGGCGAGTTTGAGGTGATCCGACCCGTCGTAGTTGCAGTCCGCCACCAGCACCAGGTCCACGCCGTCCGAGACCTCCTCGAACGTGGCGCAAACCCGGGGTTCTCCCTTCTACACCCGCGCAAATGTTTGCGCGGCGTCCTCGGACTCGTCCCAGACCTTCACGATGTCGAACCCGCCGACGAACGGGGCGATTCGCTGGGTGGGGTTGGTCTGCGAGTAAAACAACTTGTGGTATGTCCCGCGCATCCAGGAGTACGACGGCCTTTTCTGCGTCGTGGGCGGCTTTTGCAACAGCAGCGGGTCAATGTCGTCCATGATTGCCGCGTAGTAGATGCCGTGGGGATCCGCCCGGATCAGTCCCACCTTGATTCGGGGCGCATCGGCGCCATTGGCAAGCAGGGTCGTCCAGAACAGAACCCAGCAGGTGATCAGGCAGCGAAGGCGCAGTTTCATGAGGCGGTCGGCGTTAAAGGCAACTGCGGTTGCGCTTGTCGGGGCTCGGCCCTGGCCAGCAGCGGCCGCAGCCAGATGGAGCAAAAGAGTACCGGGTTGCCTTGGTTCTGCAACAGCCGAAGGCCGGCCCTGGGAAGATCGGCCCCGGCCAGCGAACCGGCGCCGTGCAGCGTTAACGAGCGGCCAGACTTCAGGCGCGGAGGGTCCGGGGATCAGGGGGGGTGGACGGCATCATGCCAGTTTTGCGGGCGTAGTTAAAGATGCCGCCGGCGTCAATCACCGGGCGGACGTCGCCCAGCGGCTTGAGCGGAATCACCTCGCCCGTGGCGTGGAGCCTCACCGTGCCGGTGTCCAGGTCCACGGTCGCCACTTCGCCGGTCTTCACCCGGTCGCAAAACCGCACGGTGAGTTCGCAGGGGTACAGCTCGCCGGTGGCGATGCAGTTGCGGAAGAAGATGCGGGCGAAGCTTTCGGCCAGCACCACGCGGCAGCCGGCCGAGCCCAGGGCAATGGGCGCGTGTTCGCGGGAGCTGCCGCAGCCGAAGTTCCGGCCGGCTACCACGATCGGGTATTCGCTGTCGAGCTGGCCCTCGCGCACGTAGCGCACCGGATAGGCGGATTCGGGCAGGCCCCACAACGCATAGCTTCCCAGCTTTTCGTACTCGGCGGGAATGGTGGGTACCAGCGTCAGAAACTGCGCCGGGATGATCTGGTCGGTGTCAATGTTGTCCCGCACCACGTACACGGGACCGGTGATGACCGCTTGCATACGGCGCATCATGGGAAGGCTCCCCGGGCTTTCAATGCGAAACCGGGCGGTCGTTCCGGATGGACAACCGCCAATCGCTTGGGCCAGATGAGCGCATGAGCACACGCCGATCCGGCCCGGCGCTGCTGACGCTGCTGGGCCTGTTGCTGGTCAACGGGCCGTTGGCCCGCCCGGACGAAACGGCCCTGCGCGTGATCGCCTCGCCCGAGCCGGACTGGCCGCAATGGCGCGGGCCGCGCCGTGACGGCCACTGCGACGAGACCGGCCTGCTCGCCCGGTGGCCGGCGGGCGGACCGCGAAAACTCTGGGAATCCGACGGCCTGGGCCGGGGCTACTCGTCCCCAATCATAGCCGGCGGGCGCATTTACCTCACCGGCGACGTGGGCGAGGAATTGCGGGTGTTTGCTCTGGATTTGGCGGGCCGCCGCCTGTGGCAAAGCGTCAACGGCCGTTCCTGGCGCACCCCCTACCCGGGCGCGCGCGCCAGTTGCACCTACCACGCGGGCCGGCTGTACCACCTGAACGCGCACGGACGGGTCGCGTGTTTGGACGCATCCAGCGGACGCGAACTCTGGGCGGTCGAGCTATTTGAGCGGTTCGGCGGCAAAAACATCACCTGGGCACTGAGCGAAAACCTGCTGGTGGACGGGGATCGGGTGTACGTCACCCCGGGCGGCACCCGCGCCCTGATGGCCGCCCTGGATGCGCAAACCGGAGAGACGGTGTGGGCTTCGCCCCCGTTGCGGCTGGGTGAGTCGGACCCGCCCTACCACGTCCGCGTGGCCACGCCGGTCGGCGAGGCGGACAACGCCAGTTACGCCTCGCCCGTGCTGGTGGAGTGGCGCGGCCGCCGCCTGCTGATCGGCTGTTCGCTGCGGCACGTGTTTGGCGTGGACGCCAACACCGGCGCCCTGCTTTGGTCACGTCCGCTGCCCACCCGGTATTCGGTGATTGCCCTGACCCCGGTGGTGGGGGACGACGGAGTGTTCGTAACCGCGCCGGATACCGAAGAGGGCGGCTTTTTCCGACTTCAAGGCACGGCGGAACACCCCTACGTCGAGCGCGTCTGGAACACGCCGTTGGACACGTGTCATGGCGGCGTGGTGTGGGTCAACGGCGCTTTGTACGGCTCGTGGTATCGGCGCGAGCGGGGCTGGTATTGCGCGGATGCACGCACAGGGGCCGTGCGCTACCAAACACGCGAGCTGGCCATGGGCTCGGTGCTCTACGCAGACGGTCGGCTCTACTGCCTGAGCCAGGAAGGGGAGATGGCGCTGGTGGAGCCGACACCCGGCGGCTTTGAATTTCGCGGGCGCTTTCGCATCGCCCCCGAGCGCACCAGCGACGCCTGGGCTCACCCGGTCATTCACCGGAAGCGCTTGTATCTGCGTTTCCACGAAACCCTGCATTGCTACGACGTGCGCGCAGATTGAACTCGCGAACCTGGGTGCACCAGACCGGCGAAATCGGTTTCCGGGCTTGCCACCTGTCGTTCCGAAGGCACATTCCCGTCGCACTGGATTCGGACGGTGCAAAACACAACCCAACCATGACCCGCTCAACTCATCACCGCGCGGCCTGCCTCCGACTCGTTCTGTGGTTGACCATGGCCGAGAGACTGTTGGCGCATGACACCGAGGCCCCGCCCACGCACGTGGCCCTGCCCGAGGCGCGTCCCCTGCCCTTCCGCGTCGAAAGCAAAACGCCCGTCCAGGGCGCACGGAGGGTGTTCAACAGCGAGCCCGTCAGCGGTCAGGGAGCATGGACCTTCGCAGCCATGCCCCACCTGGCGCCAGCGCCGCCCGAAGCCCTTCCGCATGTGAAGGGTGCCCACGGCACCTTGATTGTAGATGCCGAGCGCGACGCGGTGTACTGGGGTCTGGAAAACGTGGGGTGGATCGCGTTCTATGACCGGCTCACCCGATCGGAAGTGATCCGGGGCGACGCCGTCCTGAGTCGGGGGAATTTGCATGGCGCCGACCTGCTTCCGCGCAAGGGACAACTGCCGTTGGTAGCGGCTGCCGACAACGTCGAAGGCCACGTGTACCTCTCCGACACCTCCTTCCAAGCGGTGGCCACTTTGGGCATTCCGCCCCTCGGACCCTATGCCGATGGCAAGGGGTATGCGCCCACGGATACTGCGTTTGTCCGGCCCGGGGAAATCTGGGTCACCGACGGGTACGGGCGCGCCCATTTCATGCCGCTCACAGCCGATCCACCGGCGTACACCGGCGCGTTTTACGGGGGCAAGGCCGTCTCGCAAACCCCGCACGGCATCACCTATCGCCGGGCCGACAGGAGCTTACTGGTATCAGCCCGACCGGAGGGGCGCCTCCTCCGATGGTCCCCTGCGCGCGCGGCGTATCGGGAAGTGCTGGGCCTGCCGCCCGGCAGCACCGTGTGCGATGTGGATGTCTGGGGCGATTATGCCCTGGCCCCCTGCTTGAACGGCCCCGGCAACACCCCGGGACCGATTTACGTGATCAACCTCAAGCGGCGCGCCATCGTCAGCACCCTCAAACCGCAGGAGGAACTTGGCTTCGCCGACGCCCGGCACATTCATGACGCCTGTTGGTACGTCACGGGGCGGGGAAGCCGGCGGGAGCTGTATGTGGTGTTCACCTCCTGGAATCCGGGCGGTCTGGGCGTGCTCAAACTGGTGCGGCCCGCCGATTGAATCCGCCAGTGTTCAGGGTGCGGAAACCGCCAGCGCGAAAAGCCGGTTCATCGTGGCCACGTAGAGCACGCCATTAGCGGCGGTGGCGGTGGCGCTGATCGGCGCGCCCAGATTCACCGCGGCCAACACCGCTTTTTCGCGTCCCGCCCGGAGGATGAGGAACTGTCCGCGGCGCGTGCCCACGTACACCTTGCCATCGGCCACCAGCGGCGAGGCCCAAAAGTCGCCGTTCGCCTCGTGGGTCCAAACCGCTCGTCCCGTGGCGATGTCCACGCAATGCAGGACGCCCTCGGTGTCGCCGATGTAGGCCAGCCCGTTGTGGACGGCCGGGGTGGCAAAGACATGTTTGCCCAGCGGATAGGACCACACCAGCCCGGTGGCGGTGATGTCGCCCGCGCCGGCGGCGTTGATGCACTTGAGCCAGGCGGCGGTTTTGCCCCACCAGTAGTCGCCGCCGCCGGCCACGTACACGCGCTCTTCATGCACCACGGGCATGCCGTATATGTTGCTCGGACTTTCGCGACGATTCTGGTGATACCGGTGAATGTCCTCCTTGGGCGCGGTGGGATCGAAGTCAAACTCCCAGACCTGCCGCAACGTGGCGGGTTCGGCGGGGCAGGCCCCAGCCGGCAAGGGTTCAAAGGCGCGGACGACGGCGTCCCCACCGGCAAAGATCACCAGCGTCCGGCCGCCGATGTGGGCCAGCGAAGGAGGCGACCAGGTGGAATGGAAGATGCGGTCGCCGCGGGAAGAACGCTCGCGGGCCAGCAACCGGCCGGTGTACTTGTCGAGCACCACCAGGCCGGGAGCGTCGGGACGACGGATGCGCCGGTGGGTGTTGTCCACCCCGGTACCGGTGTTGAGGTAGAGATGGTCGCCGTGGATGAGGATGCCGCTGTGGGCGGCGTCGTGCGACCAGATGCCGGCGCCGCTGGAGAGGTCGAACATCCAGAGGATGTCCGCATCCAGCGGGCCGGGTGCGACCCGGTGAGGAACCGGGGCGTCGGGGATCAGGGAACCGTCCGGCGCGAAGGCAGCCGGAGCGCCGCGGGCAAGGTCGTTGGTGGGTTGCGGCGCGTAGTAAATCGCCTCAAGGGTGAAGGGGCCGTCGTTGCCGTTGGCCAGGCCGTGCAAGTCGAGGCATAGCACTACTCCGCGATTGTCCACGACGTAGGCCCGATCCCCCTCGATGGTGGCCGGGGAGCAGATGCCGCTGTGGGGCCAGTCAAAGTAAATGTCCTCGACCCGCTTGGGCACCGCCAGTTGCCAGAGCAAGGAGCCGTCCCGTTCATCCAGGCAAAAAAGCACCCCGCGATCGCCCTGATGTCGCGGATCGCGGGGTTCCTGATTGTTGGTGCCGATGAGAATCCGGTCGCTGCCGACTACCGGCGAGGCGTGCGCTTCCGATCCCAGCGGAATGACCCACTTGACGTTGTGTCCGGTGCGGGGGTCGAACTGATCCGGGAGCCCGCGTTCGCCGGACACGAGGTTGCGGGTCCACGCCTGACCCCATTGCGGTTGATCCGCCGCCCGCAGCGCCCTGGTGGCTGGGGCGGACACCAGCAGGGCGACGGCGGGTGTCGTCCAGACACACGCGCGACAAAACCGGGTACGCCCGCGGCCAGCCTTCCGACGTTGCATGGCCGGAGTATCCCCGCACACGGTCTCCGCGCCAATCGGATTTGCCCGCGCGCCCGCTTCCGCCGGCAGGTTCAAAACTCAATCCAACGGCCGGCGGTTCGCCCGCGACGCAACCCGGAACGGCAGGAAAGAACACACCCGGGCGCGCGTGACGGCCTCTGTCTTGATCTCAGCCCGACTTGCCGGAATGCTGACGCCCTCCCTTGATACCCGAGGTCGGACGGGATTTTTGGGCGTGACATCATCCGGGCGGCGGCTACCTTGAGCGCGCCGGGGACCCCATGGTCTAGCGGTTAGGACACCACCCTTTCACGGTGGTAGCCCGGGTTCGAGTCCCGGTGGGGTCGCCAACTCCGGTCTTCAAAAATCCCCCTCAGACAGCGGGCGGTTCGTTCAGCAAGCCGTGTTTGAGGGCGTAACGCACCAGATCCACCCGGCTGTTGAGCGCCAGTTTGGCGACGATCCGGTGCCGGCAGGCGGCCACGGTTTTCGCTTGCAGCCGCAGACGCTGGGCGATTTCCCGGGCGCCGTAGCCCCAGGCCAGCATCCGGAGGACCTGCCGCTCCCGTTCATCCAGGGAAACGGCCGGCGCTTCGAATTCCCCGGACACCTCGGGCAGCGAAGCACGCGGCGTGAAAAAAGCGACATCAAATCGGCGCTGCCCCGCGGCGACCTCGCGAATGGTTTTGAGCAACAACTCCGTGGGCGAGCGCTTCAGCACAAACCCCTCCGCTCCCGCCTGCAGGCTGCGAATCAGGTAGCTTTCGTCCTCATGCATGGTCAGGGCGATGACCCGCGTATCCGGCAATTCCGCCTTCAACTGCCGTGCGACCTCCAGACCGGACGGACCGGGCATCACCAGGTCCAACAGCACCACGTCCGGACGCAGTTTGCGCGCCTGCTCGAGCGCGGTTTGAGCGTCCGCTGCGTGGCCCACGACGCACAAATCCGGCTGCGCGTTGAGGAGGAGGGTCAGGCCGTCCCGGAGGACGGCATGGTCGTCCACGACCAGGATGCTCAGGCAGCGCATGAGGGCAGAGGAGTAAATGAACGAACCGGTTCGACTGCGCGTGGATCGGGATGGGAGTGGGGAAGAAGGAGAAATCTGCCCGGCGCCTCCCCGCTTGTTGCGGGGAAGCAAAAGTCAATGAGGCGGTTCCGACCGTTGTCGGAGCCGTTCAGGCGGCGCACGTCAGCGCCCGGACACGATGGGGGAAACGGGAGTTGGGAATTGAAGCTGCGGAAGCAGCGGCGCCGGCTTGTCGTTGAAACCAGCCGGTGTGTGGGAAGCCGGATAGCCGACGCCGGGGAGGGAGTGTGGAGGGAAATTATCGGTCTGGACGGTGTGTCGGAGCGGGGCTACCAGGCCCCTGCCCGGATGGGCACGTAAATCACGTCGTTGGGGCGGAGGTAAAAGCGGATGGTGGACCGCCCCGTGAGCATGGACCGCACGTCCAGCTTATAGCTCTTGACGGTGCCTCTCTCTTCGCGGGTCACCACCACGGCATTGGCTTTGGCCCGGGTTTCATCCAAACCGCCCGCCTCCATGATGGCTTCGACGACGGTAACCGCCTGGGTGACCATGATCTTGCCCGGGCGCAGCACCGCGCCGCTGACGTACACCGGGTAGGCGGCGGACTCGACGGTCACCAGCACCTGCTTGGTGACCAGGCGGTTTTCGTAAAGCTGAAGCAATTCCCCCTCCAGTTCGGTCGGGGTTTTGCCCGCGGCCATGATCTCCCCCACCCCGTCGAGGGTGATTTTGCCATCACGACGAACCTGCTGGGAGGTGTTCAGGCTGGGCGCCCCCGGGAAGGTGATCTTCACGACGTCTCCTTCGCGCAAGGTCACGCTCACATACGGTTGCTGCGTGTCCGGCGTCAGCGGCATCAAATCGGGCGAGGTGGTACATCCCGCGAGCAGCAGGCCCAACGCCGACAGGCTCAGAGCCGCCGCGCCCAACTGGCCGGCAGCTCGCCGCCCAACCGCACGGATCAGCCGGCGCCAAAACTTCGGGAGCTTGTGATGAACTGGACTCTGAGTCGTGGTTGTTTTCATGGTGTGTCTGAGGGTTGAACAAGGGTCGGGGCCGGAAAACGCCGCGGATCAATCCCGTTTCAAGCCCAGTTTCTCGATCAATTCGTAGAGGGTCGGCCGGCTGACTCCAAGCTCCGCCGCCGCCGGGGCGATTTTGCCCCCGTGCCGCTGCAACGCTCGTTGGACCAGGTCGCGCTCGAGGGTTTCGCGCGCCTCCTTGAGCGTGGGCAGCGGCGCGCCGGCCGTCTGGTCCGGCGTCAGCTCGAGGTCGGCCGGGCGGATGACCCGTCCTTCGGCCATAATGACCGCCCGTTTGACGCGGTTTTCCAACTCACGCACGTTGCCCGGCCAGGGATGGGCAGCCAGCAGCCGCTGGGATGCCTCGTCGAAATTCAACCCCGCCCGGCCCGCCTGCGCAGCGTATTTCTGCAGGAAAGCCCGGGCCAGCAAGAGGACGTCGCCCTCGCGCTCGCGCAGGGCCGGCAGGCGGAGAACCACCACGGCGAGTCGGTAATACAAGTCCTCGCGAAATCGCCCCGCCTGCTGGGCCACTTGCAGATCGGTATTGGTGGCGGCGATAACCCGGGTGTCCACCGGAATGGACTTGCGCCCTCCCACCCGCTCGACACAGCGCTCTTGTAGGAACCGCAGCAGCTTGACCTGCAACGGCAGGGGCAGTTCGCCAATTTCATCCAGAAACAGCGTGCCGCCGTGGGCTGCCTCGAAGCGCCCGGGCCGGGCGGCGTGGGCGCCGGTGAAAGCGCCCTTTTCGTGCCCGAAAAGCTCGCTCTCGAGCAGGTTTTCCGGGATGGCCCCGCAGTTGATGGCGACGAACGGGCCGTTCCGGCGCGGGCTCAGTCGGTGAATGGCCCGCCCCGCCATTTCCTTGCCGGTGCCGCTCTCGCCCAGAATAAGCACCGGCGCGTCGCTGGAGGCGACCTTGCGAATGGCCTGGAAAACCTGCTGCATCACCGGGCTGCCTCCGAGCATTTCCTCGAATTCGGTGGCGCGAAGCTGCTGTTGCATGGCCCGGTATTCGGCCTCCAACCGGGCCACGTGGTAGCAGCGCTTGAGCACGATCCGCAGCTCGTCGAGGTCCACCGGTTTGCACAGGAAATCGTAGGCGCCCTCCCCCATGGCCCGGATGGCGTTCTGCTTCTCGCCCTGACCGGACACGATGATGACCTTCACGCGCGGGTCGGCGGCAAGCAGCTCAGCCAGGGCGGCCAACCCTTCGGTGGGCGCCGCCGGCGTGGGCGGCAACCCCAGGTCCAGGAGGCACACCGGCGGGTGATGCTCGGCAAACAGCGCCAGCGCCGAGGCCCGATCTCCCGCCGGCAGCACGTCGTACTCCGCCTCCAGCGCCCAGCGCATCTGCAACCGGATGTCCTCGTCGTCATCCACCAGCAACAGGCGGGGTTTCATGCGACGGATTCCTCCAGCGGCACCCACAGGCGCACGGTTGTGCCACGACCGGGCGCGCTGTCCACTTCAATCCGCCCTCGATGCGCCTCGACAATCACCTTGGCCTGGAACATGCCGATGCCCAGACCGCGGGATTTGGTGGTCTGGAAGGGCCGGAAAAGCTGTTGCCGGACAAACTCCGGGGTCATGCCACAGCCGTTGTCGGTTACCGCCAACACCGCCCAGCCATTTTCCCGGGCGGTGCGCACGGTGATGCGTCCCGTCCCGTTGGTGGCATCCCGCGCGTTGAGCAGCAGGTTGGTCACCACGTGCTCCAGTTGCGCGGTATCCAGGGAAGCGGGCGGCAGGTGTTCCGCCAGGCTCAGCTCCACCGGGGGCACCCCCTGCCCCAAACTCTTCAGGGCGCCCTGCACCACGTCGTTCAGACTGGCGCGTTGCCGATTCAATTCCAACCCCCGCCGCAGCGCGGTGAGGCGTTCGATGAGGCCGTGGATGCGGTCGCTGGTGCGGGCGATGGCCGCCAGGGCGTCCTGCCGGAAGGCCGGGTTGTCAAAGTGCACGCGGAGGTTTTCCAGAGTCAGCGCCAGGGTCGAGGCGGCATTCTTCAGGTCATGCACAAAAAACGCCGACATGGCCTGAAACGCCTCGAGCTGCTTGGACTCCAGCAACTGCCGCGTCAGCCGCAGGCCCAGCAAACCCGCCGCCGCCTGATCCGCAATGCAGCGCAGCAAATCCAGGTCCTGACCGTCAAAGGGCACGCCGCTCACCCGGTCGCCAAGGGTGAGGACGGCCAGCAATTCACCCTGGGCACGCACGGGCACGGCCAGCCGGCCCCCGCCCTTGCCGAACTGATCCGGCTGCAACCGTCGCAGCGCCTCGACCCACGCGCCTTCGGCGGTGTCCAATTCCACCGGTTGCGTTTGCGAGCGCAGCCGCTCCACCGCCGCGCGGATGTTCTCGGAATCCTCCAACAACGCGGGGGCCTGCTCCGCCGACCACTGGGTCGAAGCCCCCAGCCGGAGCGTTCCCCGCGGTTCGTCCACCATCCAAAGTGAGACCGACAACGCCTCAAAAGTTTCCGAAACCAGCCGCGTCACCGCCCCGGAGTACTCCTCCGGATTGACGCACCGGGCGGTGCGTTCGCTGAACGCCGACCACAGCCGGCGGTAATCATGCAGCGGACGCTGGAAATGGCGGCTGACGAACCGGCGCAGGCGCAGACGCAGCCGATCCGAAAGCCCCAGCAACCCCAGTCCCACCAGGGCCGTGAGCAGCAGCGCTGCCGCTAGGGGGAAATTTTCCACCCCGCCCAGAAGCTCGACCCCCTTGGCCAGCGCGCCCACGGCTAGGAGATACATCCCCGCCAGGAGGAGGGTCAGCGAGTTGTAAAGCACCGCGTGCGAGGGATACACCTCCACCTCAAACGTGCGCGTGCGCCAGACCGACATTGCCACCAGGCCGCAGGCCAGCAACAGCGCGCAACTGTCCACCACGCCGTTCGTCCGCAGCACCGCCGAGTACAGAAACGCCTGGCTGGTGGTGTACAAGCGCGCGCCAAACAGCGTGGCCAAACCGACCACGGCAAACTTGATCCGCCAGCGCATGGTGCCCACCGCCGTGCGGAAGGTCCGCTCGAGGTTCAACAGCACCAGCACCCACGCCAGCAGCCCCAGCACTTGCAACGCCCGGCCCGACCATCCCAGTCCGGCCACATACCGAGAAAAGCCCGGCTCTGGCGGCAATTCGATCACCAGAGCCTCGAAGAACACCAGGGCCAGCAAAAGCGGCCCCAGCGTGCCCGCCGCCACCCAGCCGCCCCAGCGCCGCAAAAATTCGGCATGATTCCCCCGGGAATAGCACAGGCTGAACAGCACCCAAACCCCGGGCAGCAGGGCAAACGCCAGCAACCGCCATTGCTGCCACAACGCCGCCTGGTGCGGATTGCCCGCCGCCGCGCTCAGCTCGGCCAACGCGGTCTCCAGTGCTAGCAGGCCCATGGCCAGGGCAAAAATCCAGCGTCCGGGCGACCGCGTTCGGCCCCACAGGGCGGCCCCCGCCGTGCCCACGGCCGCCGTCACGGCCAGCCAGGCAATGGTCGAGCTGAGTGTCATCCCCCGCTCTCCGGAAATCTCCCGCGGCGGATCACTTTAGTTCGGTCAAAATCCGCCTCGCCTCCCGGGTCAGTTCCGCATTCAGGTTCAGGGACACGGCCTTTTCCAGCGCCGCCTTGCTCTGCTGCGGTTGCTTCAGGCGATAATGCGCCAGTCCCAGGTAATACTGCCACTCCGCGACATCCGGACGTTCGCGCAGGGCCTCACCCAGCAGTTGAACGGCGCGGGTAAAGTCCCCCCGCCGAAGCGCCAAAATGCCCAGGGCAGCGGCCACTTCAGCGTCCCGGGGAAAGGCTTCCCGCACGCGCGTGGCCAGGGCAAAGACCTGGGGATCATCCTCCCCCTGCCCCACCCGCAGCAACACCAGTTGACGGGAGGCGGGCGCGAACTCCGGCTGCTGGGCGAGGAGTCGCTCGTAGGCCTGACGCGCCGCTGCCCGGTCGCCCTGGTGTTCGGCAGCCAGCGCGAAGACAAAGTGCGCCGGCAGGCAGTTGGGATCGGCCGTCAACATCTCCCGGGCCAGGGGCGCCGCCCCGACGGCGGCGTCCGGCTGAGCCGCCGCGCGAATCAGCTCCAGCCAGCGCCCGGCCGTTTGAACCAAAGTGGAGTTTCCCCCGCTCCGCGTCAGCGCTTGCAACGCCGCCTCGGCTTCCCCCACCCGCCCGACATGATACGCCGCCACGGCCAGGTCAAAGCGAACCTCGGGGTCCCCCGGCAATTGGCGGGCGCTCTCCTGCAGCAGGCTGTAAGCCCACCGGGCGTCGCCCGCTCGCAGGGCCACGCGCCCGGCCTGTTGCGCGACGCGCGGGTCCTCGGGGGCGCGATTTCGCGCTGCGCGCGCATACTCGAGGGCCCGGGACGGGTTGTTCAGCCGGGCAAGCTGCAACTCGGCCAGTTGCAGCGCGGCGAACGTGGCCTTGGGATTGGCCCTGAACAGGGCCTCGTACAACTGAGCCGCCCGCTCGGGGTTGCCGCGGCGTTCGGAGATCGCCGCCAGCCGCCGCGCCGCCACCGGGTCCGCCGGCATGTTCTTGAGGCGTTTTTCCAATCGAGCCGCAGTGGCCGGGTCCGCGGCCGCGGGGTCCAGAGTCAGAAACTCGAGCGCCTCCCGGGCCTCCGCCTTGCCGCGGAATTCCTGGACCGCGCCCACCGCCCGCTGCAGCGCCGCGCGCGCGGCCTCTTCCTGTCCGAGCATGTAGTGCACCATCCCCAGGTGGTACTGCACCTCCGGTTCCCCCGGCAAAGCGCGGGCGGTTTCCTCGATCAAGGTCAGCGCCCACGCGTAGTCCCCCCGGCGAAACACAATCCAGCCCAGGGTGTCCGCGGAAAAGGGATCATTGGGTGCGAGTTCCCGTGCGCGCCTGGCGAGATCATAAGCCTCGTCTCGGCGGCCGAAATGTTCGGAGTACAAATAGGCCAGGTTGTTCAGCGCGGGCTGATGGTTGGGGTTGACTTCCAAGACCCGGCGATACGCCTCGGCCGCTGGCTCCGGCTGCCCCAGGCTGTCGCGCAACATGCCCATCTGCATCAGCGCGGCCACGTCCTGGGGATTGCGCGCCACCACCTGCTCCAACCGCTGCAGCGCCTGCTCCTGCTTGCCGGCGGCGATGAGCACCTGCGCCAGCAGCAGGTGGGCCGGGCGCGCATCCGGCGCGGCCTCCACCGTCTGGGTGAGAATCTCCTCCGCGCGCGCCAGGTCGCGTTGGGCCAGGAAGGTGAGGGCCAGCAACACGCGGGGCTCGGCCGCCTTCGGGTCGCGAGCCAGGGGCTCGGCCAGCAACCGACGCGCCTCCTCGAATTGCTGCCGCGCCAGCAGCATCTCCACCATCTGTCGCAGGATTTGCAGGCTGCCCGGCGCCAGTTCCCAGGCCTGCTCGAAGGCCGAGTAGGCTTCGGCGGGTTTTTGCATGTCCCGCAGGACCAACCCCCGCAAAAAGTGGAATTGCGCTTCGCTGGGATACTCCTCGATCAACCGCTCAAAAATGGCCAGCGCCTGCGCCGACTCCCCGCGCAGCCCGTGGACCTCGGCCAGCGTCAACCGCGCCGGCACCAGTCCCGGCCGTTTGCGGAGCAGCTCGGTCAGCACGCGCTGGGCTGCCGCCGTGTCCCCCCGCCGCATGTAGAGGCGCGCCCGGAGCAGCGTAGCGTCCACCAGGTTGGGGTCCAGACCGAGGGCCTGGTCCAGGGCGCCTGCGGCCTTGGTTTCATTCCCGTTGGCCAACAGGACGATGGCGTACTGGTACTGCACCTGCGGAGACCGCGGATACAATCCCACCACCCGCTCCATTTCCTTCAGGGCGGGCTCCGGCTGGCCGCGCGCCAGACGCAGTTGCGCCCGCGCCAGCAACGGCTCCAGCAACGTGCTTTCCCGGTTGAGCACCCGGGTAATCATTGCCTCGCATTCCTCGAACCGCCCCTCGGCCAGATCCAGCTTCAATAACTGGAGCTGGGCCGGCAGGTAATCGGATGCCGTGGCCAGGAGATTGGACAGCGTCGAGCGCGCCCGCGCTCGGTCTCCGGCCTGGAGATACAGCTCCGCCAGACGCAACGGGACTAATGACCGCGCCGGGGCCAGTTGCGCGGCGGTTTCGAAGGCCCGGATGGCGTTGGTCAGGTCGTTGATGGTCACCAGAAAACCGCCCCGGACCTGATGGGCCACCACGGACCGCGGGTCGCGTTGCACGGCCTCCAACGAGGCCCGCGCGGCGGTGTTCGAGTCGCGACGCACCATCGCCAGCGTGGCCTGGGCCAGGAAAAAGCCGGAACCGTCTCCGAGCGCCGGCCGCAGTTGTTCCAACCGCGCCTGCACCTCGGCCAGTTCGTTGGTAGTCCGCGGCGACTCAGCCAGGATCAGCAAGGCCTCCTGGTTGGTGGGTTGACGCTCCAGAACGAACCACGCTTCCTCGCGCGCCTCCCGGGTTTGGCCCAGCGCGCTGAGGATTTGAGCGGCCCGGAGTCGGGCCTCGAGGTGCTCCGGGTTCAACTCGCGCGTCCGGAGCAGAAAGGCCAGCGCCCGCGGAAACCGCCCTTGTTCGTAATACAGACGGCCGAGCCGCTCCACCGGGCGGACATCCTCCGGCTGCAAGCGCAGGGCGTTGAGATACTCAATCTCGGCCTTGTCCCGCTCGCCGGCCTGCAGGTAGGACTCCGCTCGCTCGAAATGCCGCGTCGCCCGCGAGGCCTTCGAGCAACCCGCGGCCAGCGCGAGCACCCCCGCCAGACACAACCGCCCCAGACGGGCCCGAACGGTAGCAACAGTCGTTTTCATGGCATCAGCGCAAGGGCGGGGCGGTCGTGGTCCGGCGGCGCTCACCCCGTCGCAGCCACCAGAGGAGCAAAAAGAACGGTCCCAGGGAAAGGACGAAAAAGATCGGCCCGCCACTGTGGTGAATCGCGGAGTTGATCATCGCCGGATCCACGTGCACACACAGCCAGCCCAGGGTCAGGATGCGAAACCCGTTGCGCAGGATGCCCAACGGAATCACCGCCAGCATCAGCACCCAGCGCCGCCAACGGTCCTGAAGCAGCAACCGCGCCCCCACCACGCTGGTGATGAACAACACCAGACTGGAGCGAATGCCGCTGCATTCCTGCGCCACCTCGAAGACCAGCCCTGGCAGCCGGAAGATCAGCCCCTCGCGCAGCACCGGTATGCCACTCAGCATCAACATCGCATACGCCGCCTCCGCCGAGGCGTATTGCAGCGCGGTTTCCACGGCGTCCACCAGCGTCGCCGGCCAGGGAATCATGAACCCCAAAAACAGAACGGGAAAACGAAACGCCCACACCGCGCCGGCCCCCAGCGTCAGCAGCGCCGCCGCCAGCAGCGCCGCCAAATAGGCCGTGGTCATCCAGCACAAATACTCCGCCGTCGGAAGCCCTCCCTGGCGGCCGATCAGCCAGTACCCGCTCAGCAGGAGCCCGGCTATCAGCGTCGCCACCGCCGCCCCAATCGGGGATGACTTGAGCTCCGGCGCCCGCTCGCCCCCGGGGCGCTTCCAAATCCACCATGCGCTCACCAGCGGAATCAGGAGCACATGGGAAAAGAGGCTGGTTTTCAACGCGTACCGGAACAGTTCCAGCAGCGGCAGCGCAAAAGCTCCCGTGACCAGCGCGGCCAGCAAGGCAAACCGGCGCAACGCACGGCGGCCGGCCGGCCCGGATTCACGGGCCGCCCCGCCGGAGGGAATTACCCGAGTGGACTCCCCGGCCTGAGGCTTGACCAATTCCGTGGCCGCCAGCGTGGAAACTTCGCCCGACCTGGTCGGGTCAGTGGGCATGGTTCAAAGTGTTAACCAGAAATCCGCAAACGGATTGGCCGCAAAAGGGCGCAAAAGGACAGGTCAAGATTTGATGTCAGCGCCGCCGATGGGGTTCACTTCCTCCCCGATGGAGCCGCCGCCGGGGGAAAACGCCTCAAAACTTCCGGCGTTTTGTGTCTTCTGCGCTCGTTTGCGGCGCCAGAACGGCTGAAGCCCGGTTCAACTTTCTTTTCCGTGTGATCTGCGTGTTCTGCGGGTCTCCAGCCGGGTGTCGCGGGCGACGGGGTCTGCCTGCGGGGGGAAGGGTCAACGGCCAGCAGACCACGCCGAGGAAAGCCGCAGGTGGATGCTCAGGCAGAATTGCCCTGCCGCGAAGAGGCGCAAGAGACGCAAAAAACTGAGGCCGGCACGGCCGCTGAGGTTCGCCGGACCGGTGGGGAACTGACGCCTAGAAAGATGACTCACCAAAGGCGGGGCTATGAACGCCCCTCCCGGGTTGACCAAGGGTGCGTTTTATGCGCCCTGTTGCGGCCAACGCCCTGGCACCTTTCCAGCCCAGAGCCGCATCAACATCAACCCGGCCAGGCAAAGTGTGAAGGTTCTCCCCGTCTCCGGCACCGGATTGGGCGCCGCCGCCCCGAAGGCGGTCAGGCTGAAATCATCCACCGCCAGGCCGTCGTCGGCGCCGGAAGCGTCAAAATCCACCCAACGCAACCAGAACGTCGCGCCCGGAGGCACGGCCAGAGGCACGGTTGCCGCGAGCATGGTCCGGTTGTCCGGGTGGTTGCCGTCCCGGGTCCCCGCACTCCCCGTGGTGCTGGGCGACACAAAATCGAGGGCGTCCGCGTCTGCCCACGTCCCGCTGGTAAGTGAGCTCGCGCCGAGACTGTACTGGAAATCCAGGCGGTCTGCGCGTCCGCTGTTGCCCAAGCGCCACTGTTCTCCCCAATAATGGATCGAAAGGGTGGCAATCGTCGCTCCGGTGTCATTGCGAAACTCCGCCCCGAACAACGGTACCAGGTTGGCGCTGCGCACCCCGCCCAGAGCGCGATCATCGCTGTTGGCCAGGCCGAAGCTGTAGGTGTCGCCAGTGTTCGAGCTGCCCGTGCCGGCGGTGTAGAATCCATTGGCATTGATGCCCGATTCGTTGAAGGCCCAGCCTATCGGCAGGATGCTGCTGGTCCCGCTACCGGCCAGGCTGTTGAAGTCCTGTACGTAGGGCACGCCCAATTGACTGAGGCTGACCGGCACACCCAGAGCGGTTTGCAAGCCGCTCCACCCGAGCACAACCATCAACATCCTCCTGTCCATAAGCCTGCTCGTGAGTTTGAAATTATCGAAATCGCGACTTTAAAGCACTCTAAGGCCCGCTGTTGGCAGACAAAAGGCGTCCCCCCCACGGCCGGGAGGGGACGCCTGTGAAGCAACAAGAACGGGAAACTCAACCTTTCCGACGCAGAGCAGCCACGCCCAGCAGGCCGGCACCCAGGAGCATGAAGGTCAGCCCGCCGTCCGGCACCAGCACCAGCATGTCCTGCTTCGGCTGGGTCAAATCCGGGCCAGACCCCGTGCTCACGTACATGTTAAGCACGCGGACATCCTTGAATGCCGCATTGGCAGGATTATCGGGATCAAAATTGGCTTTTGCGGCCGCTTCTGTGCTGAATTGAGTCAAGACTGCGTTTCGAAATGCGTTTCCTGAACCTGGATCCGGTTTCTCATCCTCCAACCACCAAATGGTCTCCTGCAAGTCTTTCGCCGATGCAGCCCGCCCGCCCAAGGGGTCGTAGTCATACGAGGCCAGCGTGCCGGTGGCGAACTGCTTGTACAACCACGCCGTCCCAACGGATAGCGGGTCCGGACTCCCGCCGCCCAAGCCTCCCATGACCGCCGACAGATTGACAACGGCCCAGAAGGGTTGGCCGGAGACGCCTTCATTCATTTCCAAGCAGAAGCTTTGGAAGCCACCATTGACAATGGTGGTACTTACGTAAGGCGGTTGGGTGGCCCAAACCGAGCCGTGGATGGTGAATTCCCCGCCCGGCAAGGTGTAGTATCCGGTATACCGTTGGATGGTCACCGGGTTGGCCCACGCGGCAAGCGCCAGGCTCACCCCCAAGCCGCTTAGTGCCAATCGAATTGCTCGCACATTCATGATTCGTTCCTTTCTGCAATTGTGTTTCTACGCACCCCTTGTTCCCCAACCACGCCTATAGCATCGGAGATGCCAAATGACGAACACTCAGCGATTCCATTCATAAATAACTCACAACAGGCTGCATATCAAATCGTTGAGACTTAACCGGAAAATTTGCTCGGGCCATCCCCCTGTTCGGTTCGAGGCACGGAAGTGTAAGGCAAACCGACGTTTCCAAGGTCAACGCGTGCCATATTGATTGCAATAAATTGATTCCCAATTTGATGCATGACAACGCCAGAAGTGTCATGGGTTCCGACACGTTTACCAACAGTTTGCGGGAAGTGGCTCATCCCAGACGCGCTTCCGGCGGCATCTTAACCGGCCGTCTCCGAACCTTCGGCGGGGAGCAACTCCGCCCTCGAAGTTCCGCCCGTCCAGACCGTTCCGGTTAGAAGGTTCCACAACCCCGGGCGGAGAATGCGTAGCAATTGGCCAAGGAACGGATTGACCCGGTAACGGGCCGGCTGCAATACCACCTCGCAGCCGCGTTCCAAGTAAAACGCATCCACGGACCGAGCTGGGCCCGTTTTACGCATGCCAACGTAAATCTGCCACACCGTTTCGCTGGCTGCCGCCCAGGAGCGAATCACATGCAGCATCAGGCTGGCCACATGGCGCTTGAGGGCGTTCTCGCGCGCGAAAAACGTGGCATAAATCAGGGTTCGCTCCACCAGCAGACAAACGCTCACCGCCTGCAGCTCGCCTCCCACCATCGCCCCCAACACCAGCACCGGGTATTGCCCCAGAACGGCTTCGGCCCACTGCCGAAAACGCTCCGCCCGCACCCGATCCTGCCGATGCCGGTACCCGGTCCGTCGCCGGAAATCCAAGTACACCGGGTGGGCCGCCGCCAGTTCCGAGACATCCTTTAAGCGTTTGACCTCGAAATATTTAGCAGCCGAGCGCACTTCCCATCGGCGTTTCTTTTCCAGACACTCCAACCCATATGTCGCCACGTCCCGGAACATCAAAAAGGCCAGCGTGGAGTTGGCCTGCTCGGGGGTTCTCACTGCGTGCTGGTATCCGCCCCACCTCGTCCCGCGAGGTCCCTTCAGACCGCCCGGGTCCAGGATCAAAAAGGGAAGCAGCGGCCGATAGAACAAGGGGCGGACCCGTCGCCAGGCCACTCCGTCCGCCTCGATCACGCGCGTGCCCAGTCGCCGCTCGTACCGGGCATACTCGACCGGGCTCAGGGGCCGAAGCGGCCAATTCTCGGCGCGAACAGGCGGGTTGTGAACACTTTGCATGACAGAGGCGCGCGCCGGACAAACAGACGGTGAGGCAGCCCAAGCCCGGCAAAAAAACCGCCCCGACCGGAGTCCCCTTTCGGGTCTAAGTTCACGGACCGGGTGTTCTCGAAACGGTCGCTTGGACTGTCTCCCCGCCGAGCAGCTACCGACCCGAGCCGGCCAGGCGTTCCGCCCAATAGGCCAATGTCTCGAAGATCAATTTCCTGGCCCTCTCGCTCGAGCGCCACCACGCCGCTTCTTCCGAGCCGGACGGCGCCCAGGAAATCACCCCCCCACCCGCACGGAAGGCCCCATGACCTTGGCGTAAATCAACCGGCTGCGACGTGCGTGCGTTCCCCGGGTCAGCACGTTGATGGCGCGGGGACGAAGGCCCTGTTCCGCCAGCACCCGGCCGGCGGCCCGGGCTGTTTGATAGGTGCGTTGCGCGTCGGATTCCGGCGCCTGCGCGATTAGCAACCGGTCCCGCGGCACGCCCAGACGCAACAATTCCCGCCCGGCCATTTCCGCGTAACTCCAGCGCCGGTCCATCCAGCCCTCCCCCGTATAGCCGCCGGTGGCCGGCAGATACTGATAGCCGCCGCGCTCGAACTCCTCGCGGGCTGCGTGCATGCCTTCCCGCCCGATCCAGCCCTCCACCACCAGCACCTCCGCGTTCTCGCGCGCCGTCGCGGCCAGAAAGCGCTCGCCTTTCCCCACCCACAGCAGCAGGCCCGCAACCGGAAGCGCCAGCAGACAACACCAGCCCGCGGCCGTAGGCCACCAAACAAGCTGTTTGCGCGCCAACCGGAGTTTCATCGCCAACTGTGGGAACCCGCAACTGCCGGCCGGGGAAACCGGGCCGCCCGCCTCAAGCGCGCGCCCCCAGCGTCTCAAAGCCCTCGATGGGCGACTCGAACACCTGCTCCAGACTCACCCGCCAGTCCGGCAGCCGGAGGCCGAACACCCGCTCCAGCCGGCGGCAATCCAGCACCGACCACGCCGGGCGCCGGGCCGGGGTCGGATATTCGGTCGTGGGAATGGGAATCACCTCCTGACACTGCCGGACAGCAGGCGGGACATGCTTGACGATCGCCCGGGCAAAACCGTGCCACGTCGTCCATCCCGCGCTGGCCAGGTGGTACAGGCCGCGCCAGCGCCCGGGCTCTGGCGACCGCAACACCTGCCCCACCGCCTGCGCGGTGACCTCGGCAATCATTCGGCTCCAGGTGGGACAGCCGGTTTGGTCGTTTACCACCCGCAACTCGGGACGCGTGGTCGCCAACCGCAACATGGTCCGCAGAAAATTCTGCCCACGCCCGCCGTACACCCAGCAGAGGCGAAAAATCAGATAATCCGCTCCCGAGTTCTGGACTGCCCGATCTCCCTCGAGCTTGCTTCGACCGTACACCCCCAGCGGGTTGGGATCGTCTTCCTCGACGTAGGGCGCTTCCTTGGCGCCGTCAAAGACGTAATCGGTCGAGTAATGCACCAGCCAGGCCCCGCGCCGCGCCGCCTCCTCCGCCAGCACGCCAGGGGCGCGGGCGTTGATGGCGAAAGCTGGCTCCGGTTCCGACTCGGCGCGATCCACCGCCGTGTACGCCGCCGCATTGACCACCACCCCGGGCTGCACCCGGTCCAGACAACGCCGCAGTGAATCCGCGTCGCGCAAATCCACCTCGGGAAAGTCCGCGCCGGCAACCGGACCCAACGGCGCCAGGGTGCGCATCAATTCCCAGCCCACCTGGCCCCGGCACCCCAACACCAGGATGCAGCGCCCGGTCATGGCGATACGAGAATCACTCAAACAAACGTTCCGGCGGGATGTCCCGCAGGCACCGGCCCCGCCGATCCTTTTCCGAGACCACCGGGGCTTCGATCGGCCAGGCTATCCCGATGTCCGGATCGTCCCAGCGCAGGGTCAGTTCATCTGCGGGCGAATAGAAGGCGGTGCACTTGTAGTGAAACAACGCCGCCGGACTCAGCACCACAAACCCGTGAGCAAAGCCCGGCGGCACCCACAACTGACGCTTGCTCGCGCCCTCGAGCACGACCCCGGTCCATCGCCCGAACGTGGGCGAACTCCGGCGAAGGTCCACCACCACGTCAAACACCTCCCCCTCCAGCACCGAGACCAGCTTGCCCTGCGGATTGGGGTTCTGGAAATGCAGGCCGCGCAAAATCCCGCGCCGCGACCAGGACAGGTTGTCCTGCACGAATGCCACCTCCAGTCCGGCCTCCCGATAGCGCGCCTGATTATACGTCTCCAGAAACCAACCCCGGTCGTCGCCAAAAATCCGGGGCTCGATCAACCGGAGTCCGGGAAGTTCGCCGGGCTCTGTTTTCATGGACAACGTCGGGCACGCCCGCCTTCGCCCGTTTGCGGGTTGTCCGCTTACGGAGGCCTCGCCCCTCTCTTCCAACCAGAAGCCCTGCCAGATTACGCGCTCCGTCGCTGCCGACGCGCCCGGACCAGCATCAACAGCCCCAGACCGGTCCACAACGCCACGGAACGCGGCTCCGGCACGGCCACGAAAGTAAAATCGTCAATCGCCAGACCGTGGTCGTTGCCCGGGGCATTGCGCACCTGCCAGCGAAGCCACAGTGTATCCCCGGGATTCCAGGCGAATCCGCTGATGGTGCCCCCGCGATCGGGCACGCGACCGGTCGTGTTGCCATCCACGGCCGCGCCCGATCCGGTGGTCGTCACGGGCGTGGTCCAGTCGAAATTTCCCCCCGGAGCGGTCCAGGTCCCGACCCCCGTGAAAGCGCCGCCCCACCCGTACTCGAAGACCATCGTTTCCGGATTGTTGTTGCTTGCGCCCACGCGCCACTGTTCGCCGGCGTAGCTCACCGTAAACTGGGTCAGAGTCTGTCCCGTATTGTTGACCAATCCCACCGCCATCCAGCCGGCAACCGCGCCGTCGCCCGGGCTGCCCCAGTAAGTTCCACCGGACCCCACGGCCCCCACCGCGCGCTCGCCGCTACCGCTGGCCCCAAAGCTGTAAAAGGAGCCGGTCGTACTCGAACCGGTTCCGGCCGCATAAGAAGTGATGGCCGTGCCTGGCGCCGGTTGACGATACAGGAACCAGCCGGGCAGTGTGCTGTTGTTCGCCCACGAGATACCGGTACCGCTTGCGGCCAGCGTGTCGAAGTTTTGGGCGTAAGGTCCGCCCGTGTAAACCACCTGGGCCCGGGTGGAAACACCCAGAGCCGCTACCATCCCAATCAACAAAGCGCGTCGCGGAGTCTTCATCGGCTCGAGTTCCCGTTTGGTTAAGCGCGGCGTATGTTCCCCAAACGCCAGGCCAAGTCAAGCCCCAAGAAAAATTGCAACTTCACCCTGAATCCTTGCCCGCTTCGGGGCACAGCCTTCGTACGGCACCCGGGTGGCAGTCCTCGAATCCGGATTCGCCGGGAGTCGAATGCCCAACCGCGGCCGTTGGCACATGGCAGGGCAGGCTGTCGCCGTCCAGTCGCCGGGACATTCCCTTGGGTGCGCAGACGCTTCGGCGGGCTTCGACAAATGCCCGGCAATCCGAAGGGCTGTTACCAACCAAACGCGACCGTCATCCCGGCCCGTAACCCGGAGGAAGGCACGTGCCCTCGCGGGCCGTCGGGGTCCCCAACAACCGCCAGCAAGCGCGGGTCCCGCGAATTCCGTGACTGTACCGGCAAGTCAGGTTTT
>FWPU01005533.1_pt1 | contig 27118 bp, 20 predicted proteins | sample 2228361 | NCBI WGS metagenome assembly FWPU01 (sample SAMEA103939777, study PRJEB20133) | metagenome
TACAAAGCTCTTCAGGAAAGCATAGATGTGAATCGATTACAGAAAAATTATATAGTTCTGGAATTGGGTTTTCTTCCTCTTATTTTTTTAACCCATTTTTCCATAATAAGTAAATACTTTGATAATCTATATATATTTTTGCTGGGTTTTCTTTTAATTTTTATATGGATTTTCTGGATATGGATTCATTCTTTTTCTTATTTATGGGAAAAAGAAATCAGAAAGGTAATGAAAATTTTTTTTAGTTCTTTTATAATTGTTTTTTTATTGATAATCGTTCATTATTTTATGTATTTTTTATTGTTTTATTTAACAGTAATTTAAAAAGGTTATCAAATGAGAATACTAATTGTGAATGATGATGGATTATATTCCAATGGAATGTTACATTTAGAGAATGAGCTTTCCAGATTTTTTGAGGTATACGCAATATGTCCGGATAGACAGAGAAGTGCAACTTCTCAAGCAATTACTATTCGTGAAACACTTATTGTAAAAAGAGTATTTAAAAATCATTATCATATAAATGGTTTTCCCGTAGATTGTGTGAATATTGGCATAAATGGAAATCTTATACCACGTGTGGATTTAGTGGTTTCTGGAATCAATCATGGGCCAAATTTAGGTGATGATGTTCATTATAGTGGAACAGTGGGAGCTGCACGACATGCTGCAGTTCATAATTATAAAGCTATTGCAATAAGTTGTGAAAAAACTGATCTAAAGGGAAATTTTCAACGGCCCGCAATATGGCTTAGAAAATTCATACTTGAAAATTATGATAAATTAAAAACAGGAATTGTGTATAATATGAATTATCCTTATGAACCGGATGATTCCCCTGCAGAAGACGAATTCCCAGCAGTTGAGTTTACCTATCAAGGAAGGAGATTATATAAAGATTCGTACGAAATTTTAGAAGAATCAGGAGATCAGTTTTTGATTAAACTTAAAGAAGCAATTCTTGGGAAAGATATTAAAGAAGGTTCAGATTTTTATGCTCTTTTAAATAAAAGAATTTCAATTACTCCCTTAAAATTAAATACTACTGATGAAGAAGAACTTCGTAGATGGAAGTTATATGAAAGTACAAAACAATATTCTTTCAAGAATTTTACATAAGAACGAAAAAGAAATTTTAGAAAGAATATTAACTTTAAAACAAATCATCAGAGATAAAAGATCATCGCCTCTGGATTATCATGAACTGGCAATATATTATTATTTATTAAAAAATTTTGATAAATCTTTGAATACAATTAATGAACTTATTTCTAAGTTTCCCGATTATATCGATATAGATAGAGTAACAAAACTTCGAATTATGAATCTCATAGAACTCAAAGAATATAAAAAAGCTATTGTAGAAATTGAGAATCGTCTAAAATTCAATTCTCAGGATCTGGTTCTATTAAGTTTTTTAGCTTATTCCTACGAAAAATCTGGTGATTATAAAAAATCTCTGGATATTCATCGAAGAATTTTAAATATTGAACCAAATCGCGCTTGTAGCTTGAATGCTTATGGTTATCTGCTTGCCTTGTTTGGAAATTCAGAAGAACAGAAAATTGCAATAAATTATATACAAAAAGCTCTGCAATTAAAACCCGATCATCCCTACTATCTCGATAGTTTAGCAATATATTATTATAAAATGGGAAAACTAGAAGACGCAAAGAAAACCATTCTCAGAGCTCTTCAAAAAGACCCTGAGAATGTAGAAATCATAATGCATTTTAGACAAATTCTAGAAAAAAAATAACTATCGAATTTTTTCATAAAGTTTTTGCATTTTTTCTCTAAATGATTCAATATAGGAAAAAATAGCTGGTACTAGAAAAATGGTAACAAAAGTGGATACCAGAAGACCTCCTACAACTGCTATACCCATTGCAGTTCTACTTTTCGAAACTTCTCCATGTAATCCAAGAGCAATGGGAAGCATACCCCCAATCATAGCAAAAGACGTCATAAGAATAGGTCTTAGCCTTACTATGGAAGCTTCTTTTATAGCATCATCTTTTTCCATACCTTTTTCATGAATATTTTGCATGGCTCTATCCACCATTAAAATTGAATTTTTCGTTACAAGTCCCATAAGAAGAATTAATCCAATCATACTGAATAAATTGAGCATTTCTCCGGTTAAAAGTAAAGAAAAAAATGCACCGCTTATTGCTGGTGGAATAGCAAACATAATAGTAACCGGTATAATGAAAGATTCATAAAGGGAAGCTAAAATTAAGTAAATAAATAATAATGCCAGACCAAATGCCACAATAATATTTTCTACCAATTCTTTAAAGTTTTCAACCTGTCCAAAAAATTCAAAACTAATTCCATCGGGCATTGGTTCTTTTTTTGTAAAGATTTCAATTACTGCCTGTTGAGCAGATTGAATTGCTCCTTTCTCTGTCAGTTGTGCATTGATTTCAATAACTCGAGATCGATCTCTTCTTAAAATAAAGGAAGGGGAGTAATCCAATTTACCTTCGCTTATCTTGGAAAGTTTTACCACCTGATTATTAATATTGGGAATCAAAATTTTATTATAATTTTTCTGAAGATTTCTCTGATTTTCTTTTAATCGAATTCGTATATCGTATTCTTTCCCTTTTTCTCTAAATTTTGCAACTTTCTCTCCTTCCACAAAATAGCGAAGTTCTAAGCCGGCCAAAGCGGGAACAACTCCTACCTGTTGAGCTTTTAAAGGGTCAATCCTTACCTGAAATTCTGGTTTTCCTGGTCTAAAAGAAGTATCAATGTCTGTGAGGTCAGGTACTTTTTCAATTAAAGGAATTACTTTTTTTGCATATTCATCTAGTTCCTGTATATTTTCTCCTTTAAGGACCAATTGAAAGGGATAATCAGCACCACCTGTAACAGCACTGTAATTCGTAATCTGTAAACGATATTTAGAAAATTCCTTTAACTGTTCCCTCAAACGAGCTTTAACTTGTTCGGTAGTTATATTTCTTTTTTCAATGGGAACTAAAAATACTCCCATCTGGGCTTTATTTGATTCTCCTTCATCGGTTCCCAAATTTACGAAAATTTGTTGTATTTCTTCATTTTGTACGATAATATCAAATATTTGTTGCGTAATTTGTTTATTCGCTTCTAAAGAAGAACCTGGAGGAAGTTCGTAAAGAATGACGAATTCTCCCATATCCATTACCGGTAGAAATGTTTTCTTAACAAATCTAACCATTATAAGACTTAGAATAAATACAAGAATAAATAAACCAAGTACCAGAAGTTTATGTTTTAAAACAAAGTTTAAAGTTTTTCCGTAGATAAAATCCAAAAAATCCTGAAATTTATTAAAATACCTGATAATAATATTTGTTTTTTCGTGAATATGTCCTCCCATATAAGCTGAGAGCATGGGAGCCATAGTTATAGCATCAAAAAGACTGATAAGCATAGCAAAAACAATCGTAAGACCAAATTCCCTGAAGAATTGACCTACCAATCCTTCTAAGAATCCAATGGGTAAAAAAACAGCAATAATAGTTGCAGAGGTGGCTATTACTGCCAGAATTACTTCATTTGTTCCTATTTCCGCAGCATCTTTAGGCTTTTTACCCATTTCCATATGTCTGAAAATATTTTCTCTTACTACAATAGCATCATCTATAAGAAGACCAATACTTAGAGAAAGAGCTAGTAATGTCATAACATTGATAGTAAAACCAGCCATATTCATTAAAATAAAAGCGCCCAGTAAAGAATTAGGTAAAGCTATAATCGTTATAAATGTGGATCTTCCACTACCAAGAAATAAATATACTATGATAATTGTAAGAATAATACCTAAATAAATAGCAATGGAAACGTCTTCAATATTCAGTCTTATCCATCTTGCACCATCCCGAATAGTAAAAAGACTTAAAGATTCATCTATATCTTTTAAATTCGAGTTCAAAATCTGAATTTTTTTCTGAACCTGATCTACAATTTGTACTGTATTACTTCCAGATTGTTTGTAAATATTAATAAATATTACTTCTTCTAATTTTTTTTCTGAATTATTTTTATTATAGAATAAAGATACAGTTTTTTGATCTTCCAAGGTATCTCTAACAGTAGCTATATCCTTTATTTTAATACTTGTTCCCAGATCACCAAAATACACTAGTGAATTTTCGATCTCCTGTAAAGAATTATATTCTCCCAGTGTTCGAAATTGTAGTTCCTGTTTTGCAATATCAATTTTACCTGCTGGTATATTGTTACCGTATAACTTAAGTCTCTGGGCAATGGCTATTGCGGGAATACGATAATAATTTAATTTCTCTAAATCCATTTCTACCTGAATTTCTCTTTTTCTTCCTCCAAAAATTTTTACACCTGCAACTCCAGAGATTTGTTCAAATTGATTTTTAATTTTATAATAAGCAATGTCATATAATTCATTGGGTAGCAAATTCCCTTTTAAAGCTATGATATATATAGGTTGATCTGCGGGGTCAAATCTCATAACGAGAGGTTCTTCGGCACTATCTGGGAATTTAATTTTTGCTTTATCCACTGCATTTTTTACCAATCTTTCAGCTTCTTTTATATCAACATTAAGAGCAAATTCTGCAATAACAACAGATAAACTTTCGCGATTGCGGGAAGAAATATGTTTAATTTCAGGTAAGGAACTTACTTCTTCTTCAATGGGTTTACTGATTAATTCTTCGATTTCAGTTGGTCCTGCTCCTGGATAGGGGGTGAATACAACTACGAATGGAAAATCTAATTTTGGGAACATATCCACACCCAATCTTTTAAGGGAGATATATCCCACACTCAGGAGAAGAATAAAGATACTGGTAATAAATACGGGTCTTTTAATAGATAAAGATGCAATATTCATAATAACAAATAAACTATTAACCATTTAGTTAGTCAAATTTTTTTCGAAGAAGATATAAATAAAATTATATCGAATAAAAAAATTGATTTTCATAGTATTCAATATAGTTTCTATATTTTAAAAATTGCGAAATTTCTAAATTTTTTTTTATTTATATTAATGAATATTGTATTTTACGATCATGAATGTGGCATTTGTAATTATTCCATCTATTTTATTCAAAAACACGATAAAGAAAATGTATTTCATTTTGCACCTCTTCAAAGCCACTATTTCTATTCTTTAAAAAGTCGTTTTTTTATGAATGAGGTTCCTGATGAATTGATTTTATTGATGAATGACAAAATTTTTACAGGATATGAAGCTGTTATTGAGATTTATTTTAGTTTATTCGCGAATTCTCATTTGTTGTTTTTAAAAAAATTATTTTATTTAAGTCCTGTAAAAAGGATTGGTAAATATCTTTATAAGATTATAGCACGTAATAGAAAAAGACTTTTTAATGATAAATGCTATTTAATAGAAAAAAATAAAAAAATTATAAATTAAATAGAATAATAAATCTAATATTCTTTTTTAATATTTAGTATAAATTTTTTTTCAGATGTGTTCTCATTATAATCATAAGCTTTAACTGTTAAAGTATTGATCCCATTTTCATAAGGAAATTCATCTAATTTTAGATATTCAGATAAATATAGATCATTGAATAAAAACTTATCATTTAGATAAAAAATATCATTTTTGTATACAATGTATTCAAATTCGATTTTTCCTTTTTTCTCTTTCAGCTGATTCTTAAAAATCCATTCAATTCTAAAAGGTAGTCTTCTGGTACCTGTTGTAGATTCATCTATGACCTTTAAATATACAGGATAATTTCTGGTTAAACGAATTTTTGATTCTTTTTCTGGCAAAATAATAGTGATTTTTGGGGGAGTTGTTTCCTGATTTACGAAAAAAGCTATATGTTCAATCAGCGGTGGGGTTGAATCTTTTTCTTTTAAGAAGAGTAAGGGATTAATAATTTTTTTACCGTAATCAGTGGCGATGAAGAAATGTAAATGAGCTCCACTGGAACGACCTGTATTTCCTGTTATAGCAATGGATTGATTTTTATCTACAAATAGAGTTTTTACTGGCAGAAGAAACGATTTTAAATGGTAATAACCACTTCTAATGCCCTTCGCATGTTCCAGAATGATGAGATTTCCTGTACCGAAGGCAAATCGGTGTGGTAGCATTCCTCTTGATTCAAGATAAAGAATTTTTCCGGATTGGATGGGTAAGACAAATAAATCTTCAGCTTTAATATCCACTCCAGAATGAAAGTGATCTTTTCTGGATTCACCAAAAGTTGAAGAAATAATCATTTCTGAAAAAGAATAGGAAGCTATGGGCCACTGGAACCCTTCATCTGAAAATAAAAATGATAAACAAAAGGTATAAATAATTACAAATCTCATAAGTCAAATAAAATTTTTGGATTTCAGATATCAATTGGAAATTCTAATTGACACTTAAAAAAAATGATTTACAATTGTGATGTTTTAGAATGGAGACTAATGTACATCTCTGGGAAGACTCAGAAATTTTACCTTTGGTTGAAAAATGTAAAAATCAGGACCCAAAGGCTTTACAAAAATTTTTTGATTTTTTTAGTTCTGAGATTTATAATTTCCCCATAAAAGTTTTTCGCTTAAGTGAGGATGATGCGGGAGATTTTTATTTATTTGCTTTTGAAAGATTAAAAGATGGAAAAAGATTCATTTCTTTTCGAGGTGAGTCTACTTTTAGAACATGGTTTTATAGTGTTTTAAGGAATTTAGTTATTGATTTCCTGAGAAATAAAGAAAAAGAAAAACAGATTCAGGTTTACTTTTATGGAGACAATAATGAAATTGAATATCAGCATTATGAAAATCAGAATTATGATTGGGAACTGGATATAAATAATCTTATTGAAAAACTTTATGGGATTTTGAATCAGCTGGATAATTTTAATTCTGTCGTTTATAAACTGGTGTATCTTCACTATCTAAATTTAAATTCCCAGGATATAGAGTATTTAAAAAAAGAATTCCATAAAGAAAATTATGAAATTATGAAATTTATATTGGAAATGAAATCAAAGATAGGAGAAAAAAGCATTAAGAATCAAGAGAAAATATATAAACTGAATCGTATATATCTAAAAATAAAAAAATTGAAACAACAGAAAGAAAAAATCGAGAACTCTGAAATATTGGTTCTCAATCAAAAGATGAATAAGTTGAGTGTAAATATAGACAAAGTAATAGAAGAAAAATTAAAGAAAAGGGGAGAACTATCCAGAAATTTAAAAAATGAAGTGATTTTTTTAAGAGTTCCTTATGAAAAAATAGCTAACTTTCTTGGGATTTCTACTCCGACAATAAGTTCAACAATAAAAAAAGTAGAAATTTTTTTAAAGAATCATGAAGAATTAAAAAAATTTTTTGTTAAATTGTAAAGTTTTCGTCTCTATTATAAGAGGTATTAATATGAAAAATTGGTATTCCCATCAATTTTTAGGTATTATAGATGAGATATTATATGATAAAAAACTGAATGAAGAAACAAAGCAAAAGTTGAATCAGCTAAGTTCAAGTGATATTTCTGAGTTACTTAAAGAGTATAAGGATATTCTAGATTTTTATAGGGTGGAAAAAGAACCAGTCCCCTATTTATTGAAACAAAGAGTATCACAGTATTTTGAAAGGTTATCTTATAAATCTCAGGAAAATTTACCCGAATTAGTTGTAAAATATCTCAATCAGACGTTCGAAATTGTAAAGAATACTCTGGTTAGCTTTAATTCTGAGCTAGTCCCCTTAGTATCCGTCAGAGATAGAGAAGGAATAAGTACAAACAAAGTTTTATTAGTCCAGAATATAGAAGATAAAAAAGTTGAAATTTCATTAATTCCGCAGCGAGAAAAATTTCTACTTAGTTTTTATCTAAGAAATCTTACTGGAAATTTAACTATTAAACTTAAAGAAAACAATATAGTGACGGATATTAAACATTTTGCCAATCTTTCTATGGAAGAAAGGGGCAATTTTGAAAATCTCAAAAAAGGCAACTATGTGGTCGATATTCGTGGTGCTTACAATAATAAATTTATCCTAAAAATTGAAGGAGAATAATCCCCTTATACGACTTTGATTTCGTTTCCAATAGAAATATAAATCTCTTCAATTCCTGGAAATTCTTTGATTTGGTTTAGAAAGGATTCATTATAAGAAATAGAAAAAGAATCATGAGCTTTAATAACTGTGGCTTTTTCTTTTTGATTCTTAGATACTACATGAAAAAAAATGGATACATCTCCTTTATTTTTTTGAAATAATCCAACGAGTTTTTTTAAGTTATTTACATCAAAGTTTTCTTTAAAAATTTTTAAATGTAAAGTTTTTTCTATTTTGTTATTAACAGTTTCATCATCTAAAAAAGTGATATTTTCTACTAATAGAGTTGGAATTTCTGTTTCCTCATCGAAATCTACTTTTCCTTCTATAAGAACAATGGCATCTGTTTCGAAGATTTTTCTTTTTGATTCAAGGATTTGAGAAAATGCAAGACATTGTATGGTGCCGCTCCAGTCATTAAGTAGAAATTTTGCAAAATCTTTTTTATTTTTATTGCTTCGTATTTCAAGATTTTGTATAATTCCACAAACTTCAATTTTTTCTATACTATTCTGGATTTTTTCAATAGGGGTAATTTTTAGATTTTTGATAAATTTTTTATATTTATCCAGAGGGTGACCCGAAAAATAGCTTCCCAGAACTTCTTTTTCTTTTTTTAAGAATAAATTTTCGGAATATTCGTCATTAGAAATTGATGGCTCCTGAATTTGCTCAGTGTTAAAGAAAAGTTCATTTTGACCAGCTGATTTTTCATTTTTTCTCTTTTTTAAATATTCAAGATATAATTCAAGGGAATCAATTAATCCTTTCCTTTTATAGCCTAAATTATCAAAACAACCTGCTAGTATTAGTGATTCCAGTCCTTTTTTATTAATAATTTTTAAATCCAGACTTTCTAGAAAATCACTGAAAGATGAAAATTTTCCTTTTTGTTCACGTGATTGTATAATATTTTTTACCACATTTTGTCCTAAATTTTTAATAGCGCCGAGGGCATACCTTATCGTATCTGGACTTTCAATATGAAATTCTTCATAAGAATAATTAATATCTGGTTTTTCTATCTTAATATTCAGTTCTTTTGATTCGATGATATAGGGAGTAAGTTTCTCCAATTTGTCAATTTCACTATTGAGAACAGCTGTGATAAATTCAATAGTAAAATTGGCTTTAAGATAAGCGGTTTGATACACAATCATTGCATATGCAGCAGAATGGGATTTATTAAATCCATATTTTGCAAATTCTGCCATCTGATTAAAAATTTCTTCTGCAAAATGTAAATCATAACCTTTTTGTCTGGCACCTTCGATAAACAGGACTTTCATTTCCAGCATTTTTGACTCAATCTTCTTACCCATTGCTTTGCGAAGGGAATCTGATTGTCCTTTTGTAAAACCACCAATTTTCTGGGCTATTTGCATTACCTGTTCTTGATACAAAATAACGCCATAGGTTTCTGATAAAATCTCTTTTAAATCGGGATGTAAATACTGAATTTCTTCGTAGCCTTTCTTGCGATTGATATAAGCATCTGCCATTCCAGTTTGTAATGGACCAGGTCTATACATCGCTATAAGAGCAATTAAATCTTCAAATTTTTCAGGTTGCATGCGAATTACAAACTCGCGCATCCCCGGAGAAGATTCCAGCTGGAATATTCCTTTTACTTTTCCAGATTGTAATAATTCATAGGTTTTTTTATCATCATAAGGAATGGCAGATATGTCTAAATCTAAATTCCTTGTTTTTTTGATATGTTTAATGGTATTCTGAATTACCGTAAGGTTTCTTAATCCAAGAAAATCCATTTTTACTAAACCCATGCTGGAGAGAGTATTCATATCCAGCTGGGTTACCAGAATTCTTTCTTTGGATTTTTCTTTGGGATTAGCAACTGTGGCAAGGGGAATTAAATTTTGCAATGGTTCGGGCGCAATTACAATACCTGCGGCGTGCACACCGGTTTGTCGGGAATTACCCTCCAGTTTTTTGGCAATTTCGAATATTTTTTTATGAAGATCACTCTTTTGTACATATTTCTTGAATTCTTGAGATTCTTCGTATGCAGTTTCCAGTGTAATTTTGGGAGTAGAAGGAATGGATTGAGAAAAATAATTGGCTTCAGAAAATGGCATTTTTAAAACCCGTGCAACATCTTTAATACAGGCTTTTGCTGCCATATTCCCATAAGTAATAATTTGTGCTACTGAATCATAACCATATTTATTTTTCACATAGTTAATTACCTCTTCGCGTCTCTCTACACAGAAGTCAATATCAATATCGGGCATTTCTTTTCTTTCTAAATTCAGGAATCTTTCGAAAAGAAGATTATACTTTATGGGATCAATTTCTGTAATACCTAAAACGTATGCAATTAATGAACCGGCTGCTGAACCTCTTCCGGGACCTACAGGTATACCCTGTACTTTTGCCCAATTGATAAAATCCTGTACAATTAAAAAATAACCTCCAAAATCCATTTCTGTAATTACTTTATATTCAAATTCAAATCTTTCCTGAATTTCTAGACTGATATGTCCATTAAATCTTTTCTTCAAACCTTCCTCGGCTAATTTTCTTAAATACGAGTTAATCGTATAACCTTCCGGTACTTCAAATTTAGGCAAAAGAGGATTTCCAAATTCAAAGGAAAGATCAACAAGATCACTTATCTTGGTAGTATTATAAAAGGCTTCTGGAAATTCTCTGGACAGTTCAAACATTTCCTCTGGTGATTTCACGTAAAATTCCTCGTTAAATCCAAATTCGAGGGGTTCATCAATAGTTTTTTTCTGGTTAATTCTTAACAGGATATCCTGTATAATATGATCTTCTTTATTAAGAAAGTGGCTATCATTTGTTAAAACTAACTCTATATCCAGTTTTTTTGATAATTCAAGATTTCCTTTTATTACCTTTTCTTCTTCTTTTAGACCATGATTTTGTATTTCTAAATAAAATCTTTCTTTACCGAAAATATCTTTAAGCTTTTTAGCAAGTTTTTCTGCTTCTTCAAATTTATCCATTAAAATTTTTCTTTGGATTTCTCCTCCCAGACAGGCAGTAAGACAGATTAATCCTTCTGAAAATTCTTCGAGTAGATCGTAATCTATTCTTGGTTTACGATAAAATCCTTCTGTAAAAGATCGTGATGTAAGTTTAATTAAATTTTTATAACCTGTTAAGTTTTGTGCAAGCAGTATAAGATGATAATTATTGCCGTCTGCTAAATTTTCCATTATTTTTTTTTCTGTTCTTTTCCCTGGGGCAATGTAAAATTCATTTCCTATAATGGGCTTGATTTTATGCTTTACCGCTTCCTGATAGAATTGAATTACACCAAACATATTTCCGTGATCAGTAATGGCTACCGCATTCATATTGTGCTTTTTTAAATGTTCCATTAAGTCTTTGATTCTAATAGCTCCGTCGAGAAGACTGAATGTAGTATGTAAATGAAGATGTGTAAAAGTTTTGCCAGACATATTTCCCTTCTCATACTTAATAAATTCTTGATTTGTAGCAAATCAACTATAATTTATTATCGGAATTCTGGAATTCCTGGAAATAGATTAATGATTTTTAAAAAAAAATCGAATCAATAATTAGATATAAATTATGAAAAAAAAAGTTTTTGGTTATAATCGCTTATTTGAACAAATGCTAAGAAAAAAAAATATTCCAGTCCGGAGAATCCGCCTAATTAAAAAAAATTTTATGAATAAAGGTATTAAAGATATCTCTTTAATTCTTATAATCAATAAATGGCTGGAAATGGGAGTCCCTTTCCAGAAAATCTTAAATTTAGTTCACCGGATTGAAGTTCATAGAATTAGAATTTTTGAGGGTCAGGAATTTTATAATAACAAAGTTTTTTTAGTGAACGAAGAAAGCTTTTTAGACCCTGTAAACAATCAAATGTATCTTAAATTCAAAAATTCCAAATATGAACAAAATTTTGTATCCGACACAAAAACACGGAGAATTTTTACTCATCAAAACATTTACGAAGCAGCAAAAAATTATTATTTGGAGAATCGTTTTCACAAAGCTATTCTCTTTTATAATTTTTTGATTCAACAATCAGAAATTTTGCCAGAATACTTTTCTGAAGAAATTATATTTGAAATTTTCTTTTATACAGGAAATTCTTATCTTGCTATTTATAACGATAAAGAATCTTTAAGGAAAATGATTAAATTTTATAGAAAGACCAAGCATTTTCTTTTTTTAAAGTATATAGCTTTTTTATTATTTTTTTTAGATCGTTTTTATTTTTCAAAAATTTTTGTATTGCAATATAAGAGAAAAATTGAAAATTTAGATAAAAAATTCAAAGAGAGATTAAAAAAAATGAAAATTAATCTGGATATAGAAGAAAGAAGAATTAAATATTTGTTATTTCTGATTGATCAAAAAAAGAAAAATATTTATTAATATGCAAAAAATATGTAAAATAAAATCCAGCTATATGAGGGGAAATGAAAGTGTTAGAAGAAATCAAAGAACAGGATACAGCTAAAAAACTATCAGTAGATGAAATATTCGAAAACTTAAATTTTTTAAAGCTCAAGCAAATGGCAAATCAATTTCTTCAGTTAGATGATCAGAAACTGGAAGAATTTACAAGAAAATATAGTAGTGTAATTATTTATATTCTTAATATTATTGACTCCCAGCTTGCTCGTAAACTTGTTCAGAAATTAACATTAAACTCTATTTTACACATTATAGAAGAAGAAGCAAGACTGATATTACTATCTACGTTTCAGTTTGAAGGTTCTCTGGAAATTATCGAAAAAATCAATTTTTTACTTGAAGAAATTGATAAACCTGTTTCCGAGAATTTTCTTTCTTTAAAAAAATTTAAAGAAACTGAATTAGCTTTTCAAATCATAATTAAAAATAAATATGAAAAATCTTTCAGTCGCTTTATTTATCTGGAAATACTCGATGAGCAAGCAATGAAAAAAATATTTGATTTGATATTCAATACAAAGCCGGTTCTAATGGGAATTTTAATTTTATTTTCTTCTGCAAAATTCCAAAAATTAATTTTAAATTTTATTATTGATAATATTCCCGAATTTCTAAAGGTTCTACCGGCAGAAGTTTATGATCTGAAATTTTATACCTTACTGAGAGAAAAAACAAATAAGATTGTAGAGTATTTGCCAAAGGAAATCATAGATAAGCTGGAATATCTGGAAATTGTCAAAAGATTAGAAGAGGGATTGGATAAAAGTTTTCATCAATTTAAAAATCAACAGATTTCGGAGCGGGATAGAAAGGAAAAAATTTTAAATCAAATCTATGAGTTATTAATATCAGAACCACCCGAAATACAAGACCTATTGTTAATAGATTTACTGAACAAAAATTACATTAATTCAGAGGAATCTGAATTAATGCGTTTAATATTTAAAAATAAAGGATTTAAATAACGTAAAATTCAGCTTTTTTTATTTGTTTTAAGGGGATTTTTTGTTCTATGCCTTTTGGTTTGTGGATAACGTAACCTTTTTTAAATTCTCTGTTTTTATTAAGATGAATGATTTTACCATTTTCCAGTTGAATTGAGATGTCAATACCTTTTAAAGAAATATATTTAATTAATTCTTTTTCAAACTTTCGATTTCCAAGTTTCAAGGTAAACCTCCTTACAGGATTTATTAACGGAAACTTCTAAGAAATTTTTAAAGAAAAATTATGTTCCAGATTAAAGAATCATATCGAGAATTTTAATTGACACTATATTCAAATCAAAAAATGAAACTTTTATTAATTAATAAACAAATATTATCAGGAGAAAATATGATAGGTGTGTTTGTAAAAGAAGGTGAATCCATAGAATCAGTTTTAAAAAGATTCAAGAAAGAATGTGTGAACGCAGGTATCCAGACGGAAATCAAAAAAAGGGAGTTTTATGAAAAACCATCCGAAATCAGAAAAAAAAGACGAGAATCTGCCGAAAGAAAAAGAAAAAAGAAACTTGTGATGTTAAAAAAGGAACGCAATCATTCCTGAATCTTTATGGAGAATCTCAAGGAGAAAATCCTTAAAACCATTCCTATTGAAAGCTATATTAGCAAATTCGTTTCTTTAAAAAAACAGGGGAAAAACTATGTAGGTTTATGCCCTTTCCACAAAGAAAAAACTCCATCTTTTACAGTTTCCCCTTCAAGAGGTTTATTTTATTGCTTCGGATGTGGAAAAGGAGGTAATCTTATTACTTTTGTAATGGAAAAAGAGCAGGTGAATTTCAAAGAAGCCATCGAAATACTGGCAAGATATGCAGGAATTCCTCTATCTACGAATCAAAGTCAAAAATATGCACATCTATACGAGATTTTGGATTTAATAAATGAAGAATATAGAAAATTCCTGAAATCAGAAGAGGGAAAACTTTATTACGATTATATAGTTTCGAGGGGGGTAAAACCAGAAATGATTTTACAATTTCAGATCGGTGCTGTGGGAGATAGCTTTATTTCTGAAAAGTATTTTCAAAATCGAGAAGAATTAGTAAATATTGGTTTAATAAAAAAAAAAGATAATTTTTATTATGATTTTTTCCGTAAAAGATTAATATTTCCCATTCATAATTTAGAAGGAAAAATTGTGGGATTCGGTGGAAGAGCAATTGATGATACTAAACCTAAATATTTAAATTCACCGGAAAGTTATATTTTTCATAAAGGTTCTCTTTTGTATGGTTTTTATCATGGAATTCAGGAAATAAAAAAGACAGAAGAAGTGTGGATTACAGAAGGCTATCTGGATGTAATAGGTATGCATCAAATGGGAATCACAAATGTTGTGGCTCCTCTGGGAACATCCTTTACAGAAGAACATAAAAAAATTTTAAAAAGATATGTGAAAAATTTTTATCTTATTATGGATGGGGATAGAGCAGGGCGAAATTCTGCCTTGCGAATTCTGTTATTATTTTACGATATGATAAATAAATTAAAAATTATATTTTTACCAGAAGGTAAGGATGCTTTTGATCTATCCAGAGAATTCGCAGAAGGAAAGTATTCTTATAGCTTTATGGATTTAAAAAAACAATTTATAAATGGCATTGAGTATATTTTATTTACTACTATTTATATAGACGAAATGGATTCTTTATTTCAGATTCAGGATGTTCTTGAGCTTAACCAATTTTTACACGGCCAATTCGAAATTCCTAAATTGTCTGATTATTTTAGAAATTTATCTATTGAAAAAAAGCAGATAGTAATTCAAAAAGTTGAAGAATTAATCAGAACCATCAAAGATGATATTTTTTCTGAAATTTTGATTCAGGAATTTGAAAAAATTCTAAAACTTAAATTAAAAAAAGAAGAATTTTCCAGTTATTTTCAAATCGATGATAAAAAAAATAAAAAAAAGATTGCCGATTCAGAGGATTTACTTTTCTTATTGGAAAGAGAAATCTTAGGTTTAATTTTTTTGAATCCTCAAATGATATATAAATATTACAAAAGAATTAATCAAATTCCTTTTTTCTATGAGTCTTTATCACTGGTATGGAATATCTTATATGATAAATTCTTGATAGTCAATCAAGAAAAAAATATATCTGAGATATTTTCTATGTTGCCAGAAAACTTTCAAGAAATTTTTGCAAACTATATAATGAAAAATGAATCTTTTATTTCCGAAAATGATTATGATATCATAATGGAAGAATTGTTAGCAAAACATAGAATTGAAGAAATTAACTTTATGATTCAACAGAAGCGTAAAGAAATGTCTGTTATGGAGGAAGAAGCAAAAACTTTTTTATTTTCAGAAATCAATAAACTTATAAAAGAAAAACAATTATTGATTTCAACTTTAAAGGGTTCCCTTTAAAATCAATTTTTTAAAGAGGTAAAAAGATGAATATATATGAGTTACCCGAAATTAAAAAAATAATATCCATTGGAAAAACGAATGGAGAAGTCACATTTGAAGTAATTAATGAACTATTACCAGAAAAAGTAGTCAATTCTGAAAAAATAGATGAAGTATTTGGTCTATTACACGATATGGGAATCAAAATCGTTGATGAATATACTACAAGGGAGATTTCTGAGGATACGAATGAGCTTATTGAAGGAAAACCTATAAATGATAAAAAGAAAAACAAGAAAGAAGCTTCCTCTTCTGATGATCAGATTCGAGATTATTTGAGAGAAATTGGTAAAGTTTCTCTAATATCTGGTGATAAAGAAATGTTTCTGGCAAGAAGGATAGAAGAAGGAGAAAAGATTATAGAAGAAACAGTATTAAGATCAACTATACTTCGTTTACATTTTCATAAGTTACTTCCTAAGGTAAGAGCAAAAAAAATCAGAATTATAGATGTTGTCTATGCGGAAAAAGTATATAGTTTAACAGAAAAGCAGATTAAGGAGATGGAAAAGAAATTTTTCGATACAATGGAATACGTAAAAAAAGAAGATCAAAAGCTTCAGGAAGCACGACTAAAGTTAAAAAAATTTCCGGAGGGCTCCAGAAAGTGGAGGGAATATTATGAAATTTATGCTCATTATCAGAATAATATCTATCAGAAAATGAAGGAATTAGGGGTTTCCCAGAAGGAAATTCAGAAAGTATCTGGAAAAATCAAAACTATGGTAAATAGAATAAAGGAAATACAAAAGCATTTTTTAACATTAGAGGCTAATTATCAAAAAGATGTAAAGCAAATTAAAGCTTATAATCGATTCATAGAAAAAAATGAAAATCTAGATCTAGTAGAAGAGGAAATGGGATGTTCCATAGAGGATGTGCGGGAAATTATAAAAGATATTAGAAATAATGAAAGAAAGTTAAGGAGAATGGAACAAGATGCGGGTTGTTCTATTAATGATATACTCGAATGGGGTGAATCTATATCCAGAGGGGAAAGAGAAATTTCTCAGGCAAAAAAGGAATTGATTAAATCCAATTTAAGATTGGTAGTTTCTATAGCAAAAAAATATACAAATCGAGGAATGCAGTTTTTTGATTTAATTCAGGAAGGGAATATTGGTTTAATGAAAGCAGTGGAGAAATTTGAATATAAAAGAGGTTTTAAATTCTCAACCTATGCAACCTGGTGGATTCGTCAGGCGATTACAAGAGCATTATCAGAACAGGGAAAATCCATTCGTGTTCCTGTTCATATGATTGAACAAATCAATAAAGTAAATAAAGAGATAAGAATCTTTCAACAGGAACAAGGAAGAGAGCCCACAGTTGAAGAAATTGCAGAAAGACTTGGCTGGTCTGTATCTAAGGTAAAATCGGTAAAGAGTATTGCAAAAGAACCTGTCTCTCTTGAGTCATCTATTAATGACGAAGAAGATTCTAAACTGGGTAATTTTGTAGAAGATGTGAATGCTATATCACCTTTAAATCAAACCTCTTATAAATTGCTACAGGAACAAATTCGCTCAGTATTAAATACTCTGCCAGCAAGAGAACAGAAAGTACTAAAAATGAGATTTGGTTTAGAAGATGGGTATATTCATACCCTTGAAGAAGTAGGATATGTTTTTCATGTAACTAGAGAAAGAATTAGGCAAATTGAAGCTAAGGCTTTAAGAAGATTAAGACATCCATCCCGAAGCAAAAAATTAAAAGATTATTTAGAGGAATAGATATTATTTGTTTTCATTCTTAAATAGAATATTTCTTAATGAAATTGTATCTTCATTTTTCTCATTTTGTAAATATTTTTTATATTCTAACTCTTCAAAATATTCATTTGCTTTTTTTATGGATAAATAAATTTTTTGAGCTTCTTTATCAATTCGGATAATCATAGCTTGAACTACTGAATTTATAGAAAATTCTTTGTGAATCTGGCTTTGTTTCTTTACTGGTATTTCGTTTATAGGTATGAATCCCTGAAAATTTTCTGGTAATTTTACTACTAATCCTCCTTTTTTTATTTGAAGAATGGATACCTCCAGTATATCTTCTCCTTTAAAAGGAAGTTCTCCCAGCCAGGGATTTTTTTCAAGTTCTTTAAGAGAAAGAATAATTTTATCTTCTTTCCAGTCTAGATGGATTACTTTGGCACGAATATCATTGTTTATCCTGAAGTTATCATTAAGATTTTCTACTCTTTTATAAGAAATTTCAGAAAGGGGGACAAAGCCTTCCAGTTGATATCCCAGATCAATGGTTAACCCTGAATTTTTAATTTTTGATATTTTTCCGCTAACAATACTTCCAGGTTTAAGAGTTTGTATTAATTGTTTTTTATATTGTTCTTTCTGAATTTTTAGATAATCTGTGTGGGATACAATAACAGAATTTTGAGTAATATCGATGACAATGAAGTCTAATATATCTCCTTTCTGAACATGTTTATTCATTTTTGATTTTGGACAAAAAGCTATCTCTTCAGCAATTAAAATTTCATATCCCGAATCCAGGATTGATTCAATTTTTCCTTTAAAAGGAAATTGATATTCTTTTGCAGATTCAAGAATTTTTTTACGAAAAGGGGGCGTAGGTAATACGGTAAAGTAATTTTCTCCATTTCTATTACCTGTATAAAAAGCAAGAATAGTTTGACCCACATTTATAGTTAAATTTTGATTATCATCTAAAAACTGTTTTTTTGGTATTATTCCTGGACCGATATCGCTTTCAATAAAAATGAATTCTTTGTCGTTTATGGATTTAATAAGTACCGAAACCAGATCTCCTATTTGAAGTTCAACAGGTTTTTCGAGGGTTTGTAAATATAGTTTTGCCATTTCTGTATGTAATTTATCAAGTCCAATTTTTCTGCTTTTCATACTATACCTCTAATTTTAATCTTGAAATTTCAATTTTTTTTGTCGGGGAATTCCGAGGTCTTCTGGTGTAATGCCCAGTTCCTCCATTAAGATTTCTCTTTCGTCTTTAATGCCACCAACAATAGAGCAAATATGATCTTTATTAGTATGCTGAATAGTTCCCTCTAATTTTGCTTGAGGAGCTAGTCCATAAGCACAACCAAATATTTCTACTTCCGGAGGTTTTTCCTCACTGAAAGAAGGTGGTTTTTGCTGGAGGATATCATAATATCTTTTTAGAATTTTACCGAGGGTGGGTCCAGCAAGAGATCCACCTGTTTGGTGATGTCCCAGAGATAAGAAAGCTCTGTCAAATCCAAACCAGATTGTGGTAGTCATATCGGGATTAAAAGAAGTTACCCAGGCATCAGACCAGCTTGAAGTTGTTCCTGTTTTACCAGCTAAATCTCCGTAAAAGTTCCCTTTATTTTTTACACCATTGCTTAAAGTTCCGCTATTTACGACCTCTTCCATCATTTTTCGCAAAATATATGCAGTTCCTCGATTTATAATTTGAATCTCGCCATTTTTTTGTTTTATTTTCAAGTTCTCTTTTATAAGGTTTTCCTGAGAATAAATCATATTATTATCTGCATCTTTGACAAATCGAATTCCATAGGGAATTACTTCTCTTCCCTGATTGGCTATAATGGCAGTTGCTGTTGCTAATTCAGCTGGAGTAATTTCAAAAGCACCGAGAGCTAAGGTGGGTATAGGCTTAAGACGATGAGGATTGGTAATTTTCATTAGCTTTTCAGCAAATTCAATAATGATTTTCCCACCAATTTTTCTGTATACATCAACTGCACAGGTATTGAGTGAATAAGCAAAAGCAGTAGTTGCCGGGACAAGTCCCGAATAATCCCCTTCGTAATTAGCAGGGGACCATACAGTTCCATCATTGGATATAATTTGAAAAGGAAGATCCGATAGTGGGGTCATCGAATTCATTTTTTGAGACTCTATACCTGCTCCGTAAACAAATATTTTAAAAGAGCTTCCAGGTTGTCTTCGTGCAAACAAAGCTCTGTTAAACTGATTTTTAGGAGAAAATTCTCTCCCTCCTATCATAGCAAGAATCCCACCCGTATTATGATTTATAATGAGTAATGCCCCTTCTACTTTAAGATTTTCAGAAAAATTCAAAGTTTTTTTTCTTTCTTCTACAAAAGCAATTCTCTCCTTAACTGCAGGAAAAAATAAACTCAAGAGCTCCATAGAGTCCAGAAGATGATTGGCAATATAAGTTGAGAATTGTTGCTCTAATGTGGGAGAAGAAATCTTTGGTTCTCCTACAGGTAAAATCATTGATAGAGATTGATAAATTTCGAATAAAGAAAAATCTACGCCGGATATACCTTTTGTCCTTGCGAATTCTCTTCCTACAATATCAGCTTTCTGTAAAGTTGATAACATTTCTTCGTTTGAAATTGTTTGCAAGTCCAGGTCCAGAGTTGTATATATTTTTAAGCCTCCAGAATATAATTTTGACTCTCCTACTTCAGGAGTTTTTTTTAATATTTCTTCTATAAATTTTGTAAAATATGGTGCTTTATCCAATCTCTGATAGCGTATATTTTTTGAAGGATATGTCGTAACAAAATATCCCCAATACTTATCCCAGAATTCTTGAAATATTTTTTCTGATTCTTTTTTTGTCAGAAATCCTTCTGAAACAAGCCTGCTCAATACATATCTATGCTGTTCCTTACTGTTTTCGGGGTATTTAAAAGGGGAATAGTAGACAGGAGATTTAGGGAGTCTTGCGAGAATAGCAGCTTCTCCTATGGTTAAATTTTCAACGGCTTTATTAAAATAAATTTTGGAAGCACAGGAAATACCATTGCAACCGTGACCAAAATATACCATATTCAAATACAATTCTAAAATTTCTTCTTTTGAAAGTGTATGTTCTAAATAAAGAGCAATTAATAATTCTCTAAATTTTTGTATAAAACTTTTTTTTCGTTCTTTATAAACATTTATATAAATCATTTTGGCTACTTGTTGAGTTAGGGTAGAACCTCCCTGTACAATTTTTAGAGAAATCAGATTTTTGAAACTTGCCCTTATAATACCTAAAATATCAAACCCAAAATGATGATAAAAGTTATTATCTTCAATAGTAATGAAAGTATGAATAACATTGGATGGGATTTTTTCCAGAGATATAGTTTCAAATTTTTGAACATAAAGTTCTGATATTGGTCTTCCTTTTATATCGTATAAAATTGAAGGTTCATTTGGCTTATAGGAAATCAAAAGATTCAATATACCCTTATTAATTTCAGATAATGCATATCCAAAAAATAGTCCATAAATCAAAGAAATTCCTATAAAAAAGAGGATTTTGTAATTTTTGTCTTTGATCTTATTAATAATGAGTTGACTAAATTTCATATTTATTCCTAATTGTATTTATGCAAACCTATCATTATGAAATTCGGTATCCTTCTCTCACCGAAGGTGTCTTTAGAATCATCGTATTGTTTTCCATAACTTATTTAGTTCAAATAATAGCAAGTATTTTTTATCAAATTCCCTATTCTGAATTAATACTGATGGTTCATAAAAATATAAATTTTTTAAGTTTTTTTACTCATATTTTCGTATATCCCGTTAGTATTTCTGGATTTCTGAATTTTCTATTTGAAATGTTAATTCTCTGGAGTTTTGGTTCACAGATTGAAATTTTGTGGGGAACTAGAAACTTTTATAAATATTTCTTTATAGGTATTGGAGGAGGATTATTCTGGTTACTTATTCTTGGTTTTAGCTTTTTCCCTGGATTATATACCATGGGAATCAGTCCTGCTGTTACTGCTTTATTATTTGCTTATGGTATTTTATATCCTAATAGAGAAGTTTTATTTTTCTTTGTATTACCTTTAAAAATGAAGTGGGTAGTATTAATTTTGTTTATCTTTCTAATTTTAGGCTCATTAAGCAACCTTATTGTAAATCTGGGAGCAGCAATTACATCTCTTTTTTATCTTTATCTAAAAATTAAAAAAGGGAAATTCAATTATGAATATCAGCAATATTCAAATCGAAGTAGTTCTCAGGTAAATTTCTTCCAGCAGAAGCAGGAAAAAGAAAGTTTCTTACAGAAAATGAAAAAGCAATATGAACAATTTCAAAAGAAGCGAAGACTAACAATAAAACAAAATGAAATAATGCGAAGAATTGAAATGAAAGAAGAAGTGGATAGGATTCTTGAAAAAATTTCGAGAGAAGGTATGGAATCATTAACCCGACAGGAGAAAAAATTTTTGGACAAAGCTTCAAAAGAATTATAACTGATATTCAATGGAACTTAGTCCATCCTGATTATGTACATAAATTTTATGGGGTATTCCTTTTTTTAAAAATTCCACATGAGAAATGATCCCAATTTGTTTAAATTTATTTTTTAGATTGTTTAAGTTTCGCAAAATTTTTAAAACAGTTTCAATAGTATCTTCATCTAAACTTCCAAACCCCTCATCAATAAAAAGAAAATCAAATTGAAGTCCGGAAATTTTCGTATGAATAGTGTCATATAATCCCAATGCTAAACATAAAGAAATATAGAAAGTTTCTCCTCCCGATAAACTTTGAATTTTTTCTCGGAAATCCCCGGTATATTTATCAAAAATTTTTAAATTTAAACCAGATTTTTTATCCCTTGTGTTTTCTTTTTCAGAAGAAACAAAAATTTCATATCTTGGTTGTATCTCTTTTAGTCTTTCATTTGCGAAATGAACAACATTGTTAAAATAATTTTGTAATATAAATCGATGGAAGGATATATTTTTTCTGTTTTGATCAGACAAAATACGATATAGTTTATCAATCTTTATATATTCATCTTCCTGTTTTTTGTAATTTTCATAATTTTTGATAATTTCATTGAAGGCAGATAATAAATTTTCATGTTTTTCGCGAAGAGCCCCTATCTTTTTTTGTAAATTTCCCATTTCGTCTTCATGTTCTTTAATTTTTTTCTGGATATTTATCAGTTCTTCTTTCTTCTTGTTGAAAAGTAAAACATTAATTTCCTGAATTGCTATGTTTTTCTGATTAAGTTCTTTTACATAAGTTTGGATTTCAGTTTTTAGAGAAGTTTCTTTTGTTTTAAATTCATTGATTTCATTTTCTAAATCCAGCATTTTTTTAGCTTCGAGATAATATTCAGAAATTTCTTTTTTATTTTGAATCGCTTTTTCCCGCATTTTTTGAATTAGTTCTGATTCTACCTTTTGAAGATTGATTCTTATATTTTTTAAATTTTCTTCAAGATTATTGATGTTGCTTTCAATTTGTATGATTACTTTTTGAGTATCCAGAACTTTTTTTTCATATTGTTTGATTTCCATATCCAGACTTTGAATATATTTTTGAATTTCTTTAAGTTTATTTGATAAATTATTTTTAATATTCTGATCTGTTAAGAAGTCGGGGAAATTATTTTCTAAATCAGATTTTAAATTTTTATATTCACCTTCCATTCGGGCTCTTTCTTCTAAATTTTTCTGTATATCTTTTCTTATTTTTTCGTATCCAATTTCTAACTCTTCCACTTCTTTAAGCATTTGATGAGAAACTTTATTTTTATTGTGTTTGTGGTAAGGATCGGGATGTTCTCTGGATCCGCATATGGGGCAGGGCATATTTTCTTTTAATTCTTTTGATAATATCAATTTATAAATTTCTATTAGTGAATTTTTAATACGGGAAATATCTTTTTCTATTTGTTCGTTCCTGCTTTCAAGTTTTTTTATATTCTGATTATAAGTGTTTATAGATATTTCTAAATTTTTATAAACATCCAGCTTTTGAATATGTTTCATTTGATTTTCTACCAGTAATTGCTCTTTTTTAAGATCATCTAATTTTGTTTTTTTTTCCAAAATTTCTTTTTCCCTGATTTCTAATTTTTTTATTTCATTATGGAAATTCTTTAATCGATCTTTTTTTTCTTTCACTTCTTCCTGAATTTTTTGAGATTGCCGGGTTATTTCCAGAATTTGCTTTTGTATTTCATATAAATCTATAACTTTTTTTGCTTTTTCCAATCGATTTTGTTTTGCTTCAATAGATTCTCTATATTGCATTAAATTTTTTAGTTCTTCATTTGTATTTATAAAATTTTCTATATTTTTGATAATATTTTCAAGATCATTTTTTATTGATAAATTATTACTTTTTAAATGTTGAATGTCCTGTAATTTTGATTCCAGTAATTCCCATTCTTTTTCAATTTGTAGAATTTGATAATTAAATTCTTCAATAATGTTTTCTCTATTAAATTTTTGTATATTAAATCTTTTCAAATCTGCTTCTAATTTTTGATACAGAATTTCAAGTTCTTTATTAAGCTCACTCCTTTTTTCATTTAATTTTTTTATAAATTCATCATACTTTTCAGTTTTAAAAATGCTTTTGAGAATTTCTTCTTTTTCAATACTATTTGATTTCAAAAACTTATCGAATTCGTTCTGTGGAAGTAGAATTATCTGCCTGAATTGTTCTCGGGAAATTTTTAATATTTGTTTTATAAAAGAAGTATCAATTTCAGTGCCTTCTTTATATAATTCCTTTCTCAGCTGAAAAATATCTGAAAATTTCTCAGGCAATTTTCTTAAATTTTTGATTTCAAACTTATGAACAATTTTATAATGATGATTCTCAAATAAAAAACTTAATTCGATTGAGCAAATGGGATTTAGTTTATTTAATTCCAGTATTTTTTTAATGTTTTGATTTTCATAACTTTCTTTAAGAGAATTTAAAATAAATTCAGATATATAAATATAATCTGAGGGTTGTCCATAAAAAGCGAATGTTATTGCATCAAAAATACTTGATTTTCCGGCACCTGTTCTTCCGTGGATAAGAAAAACATGGTTTTGAGGAATTCTAGTGAAATCAATTTCAGTCTCTTTTTTATAAGATTTAAAGCCTCTAAGTAACAATTTTTGTAATCGCATCTATCCTCCTTAATGAGAATCTTCAAGTAATTCATTTTTTAATTTTTTGTATAGTTGAATTATTTCAGAAGAATTCATATGGAATTCCTCTTTTATTTTTTCATCGAGATTTTCAGTGGTATTTTCTAAATATAAATATTTAAGAAATTCGAGGAATAAATCTTCTTCTGTAATGTGATCTACATCGATTAAAGAAAAAGAATGATCAGAATAGTTATCCATTTCTGGAAAAGAAATTTCAATGATATACGGGAAAAGAAGAGATAATCTATCTTTTATATTAGGAATTATATGTTTATCTAAGATTTCTATATAAAAATAATTGCTTTTATCTTCGGGAAGTTTCTCTATTTCTGATATTTTCCCTTTTATATATTTTATATTTTTTGAGGCATAAAGAGGTATAAATTCATAGGTAAAGTTTTTATGCTCTGAATCTATGTCAAATAGAGTGACCCCTTTCTTCTGGTTTGCTTCTTTTCTGGAATATTGGTAAATTGAGCCAGAGTAAAAAATATTTTTATTAATTTTTTGAAATTGATGATAATGTCCTAATAGAACTAAATCAAATTTATAAAACAAATTTGATTTTACAGTGCTGATGGTGCCATAGGTGTCATCTTCTGAATCGCAACGAAGTTCATTTCTTGTTTCCACTGAAGTATGAGAGACAAAAATGTTAAAATTTCTTGTGTTTAATTTCTTGTAAACTCGATTGAGATAATCTTCATATTGTTGTTGGGTGTCCTGAATGGGTATTAGTTCAGATTCATTTTTATATAAAATTCTATATTCATTGGCACGAATAAAAGGAAGTGTATAGATTGAAATATTTTGATTTTCATAGGGAATAATAATAGGGGAATCTAAATTTAGTTTACTTATAATTTTTAAGTTTTCGCGAAAAAGTTTACTTCCAAAATTTAGTTTTTCAGAAGAATCGTGGTTACCAGAAATAATTATAAATACAATTTGAGGATTTTCCAGAACGGATTTTGATAAAAACTCATCGAACAATTTTATCGCTTCATCTGAGGGGTTATAATGTTGAAAAATATCTCCTGCCAGAATCATTACGTCGATTTTTTCTTTTTTGAGAATCCCAGAAATTTGACTCAGAATTTCTTCCTGTACTTTGTATAATGAAAATTGATTTAAATATTTGCCTAAATGCCAGTCAGCTGTGTGTAAAATTCTCATACAATAGTTATTCTATACTTCAGGTATAATAATTTTTGTAATTTCTGCTACTTTTATGCCTCTCAGACCTGAAATTTCTATATTAATTTTCTGAATTTCTTTTGTTTTTCCCTTAAGAACGATTACTTCCAGACAATCTTCATGGCTTATGTGAATATGAAGATTACAAAGAATATTTACAATGTTCATATGCTGTATTTGCATCATTTTTTCAGAAAGATCAGAGGTGTGATGATTATAAACGATTGATAATACAGCCAGTACCTGCTCTTCGGGATCACCCCATTTTTCCTGTATAATTTTAGAGCGAATTAAGTCTCTAATAAATTCTGACCTTGAAGCATATCCTTTATCAATAAATTGCTTATCCATAATCTGCAGCAATTCTTCTGGTAAAGAGATACTGAAACGAACGACTTTTTCTAATTTTTCATCTTTATTAAACTGGGAATTCATATATTTTTCAATTTTTCATATTAGTATGTAATTTCAATTTTAATTTCAATTCAATAAAATATATTTTCTATAAATTTATCTATAATTTTTTGGTAGGGGACATAATATAAATTCCAGTATACGAACTATGTTTTACAATTTGTTTTCATGTAAAATCCATACATAATGTGTTGTAAAACTCATAAGAAATAACGATTCAAAATTAAAAGGACCGGATAAGAGAGAGAAATATTCGTAAGTTTGAATGCTTTATATTAAGAAAATTACCTTTACTAAAAAAAGAATAAGAAAAAAAGCTATAATCTATGTCGAACTGTAGGCTTGAATTTCAGGATTACTACCTTACCAATCCTTTCTCTTTCAATAATCCCAATACATCGTTTGACTTGACTATCTCTTTATGCAACTGCTTTAAATACGAATGTTCCTGTATTTTCTTAATCCTTTCTTCTACACTTTCCGGCAGATATTCTAACTTCGCCTCTATTGCCGATAATATCATTTCCTGTGCCTCAATAATTTTGCCCTCTTCTTTGCCCTTCTGTATCCCTTCCTTTATTCCTTTTTGTATTCCTTCTCTTAAACCTTCTTCTATCAATTCCTCTGCTAATCCTTTCA
>FWPU01005534.1_pt1 | contig 27115 bp, 23 predicted proteins | sample 2228361 | NCBI WGS metagenome assembly FWPU01 (sample SAMEA103939777, study PRJEB20133) | metagenome
CTGTCGTCTGTGGCGTAGCAACCACATTTTACAGGTTGATCAAGTCAATTTTTATTTTTCATGAACGAAAGATACACTACCTCTAACAGTTTTGCAAGCCAGCAAGGTGTTCGGCAGTGTACAATCACAGGTTAGCGCTTCAGGTTAGTCTGTCTCGAAACGGAACGATTTGACGCACCAGGCTCCTCTATCAGTGGCTGTTCCTTTGGGTGCGATTAAGGCGCGTTGGGATTATGATGAGGTTTCAGGAGCATCACCTGGCTTTGGATGCAAGATTGGGTTGGCAATAAATCTCGATCACCATGGTGCTGGAACGCGGGTCACTGCTGAATAACCGTTATCGCATCGTTGAGATCCTGGGCCAAGGGGGGATGGGCGCGGTTTATCGCGCCATCGACGAAAATTTGGGCGTCCAGGTAGCCCTCAAGGAAAACCTGTTCACCACTGAGGAATATGCGCGCCAGTTCCGCCGGGAAGCTGTCATCCTGGCCACCTTGCGCCATCCAAACCTGACCAGGGTAACCGATCACTTCGTCATCGAAGGACAGGGGCAGTACCTGGTGATGGATTTTATTGAAGGCGAGGATCTGCGCCAGCGCATCGATCGTTTAGGGTTATTAAATGAAGAGGAAGCCATCATTATCGGTGCAGCGATCTGTGATGCCCTGACTTATCTGGATTCGCTCAACCCACCGATTGTTCATCGCGACATCAAACCGGGAAATGTGAAAATCACCCCCCAGGGACAAATCTACCTGGTGGATTTCGGGTTAGCCAAGATCATCCAGCGTGATCAGGCGACGACGACCGGCGCGCGTGCGATGACGCCGGGGTACTCGCCACCTGAGCAATATGGCACCGCCCGCACCGACCATCGTTCGGACTTGTTTTCATTAGGTGCAACGCTGTACGCCGGGCTGACCGGCGCCATCCCCGAGGATGCCCTTGCCAGGGCAATGGGGCAGGTTGAGCTTACGCCCATACGCAGGCGTAACCCGAAGATCTCCAGGCGGCTGGCGGCGGTGATCGAGAAATCCCTGGAGGTGCGCCCCGACGATCGCTACCAGAACGCTGAAGAGTTCAAGCAGGCTTTGCTCAGCGTGCGCGGCATCAGCAGTAAGCGACGTCAGGGTGAATATACGTTGGAGGTATTGCCAGAACGCAGCGAGGCAGATAACAGCGTGGCCGGTAATTACGCCGTAAGCTCCAATTCCAGCTCACCAGCCGCTGAGCTGGATGCGCGTTCCCCTTTGCCTCTGCCCAGCAGTGTCGTAATTTCTGCAACGCCATCGCCCAGCCGACCGCGCCCGCGTCGTAAACCTTCTGGATGGCTGACGCTTGCGTTGGTCTTCTTAATACTGGTCTTCGCCGCACTGGCGGTGGCTACCTTTTATCCTGGCTTGCCAGCGCAATGGCTGGCGTTGATCTTGCCGAAACAGGGACCGACAACACCGGTTACGCTGGCGGTAATCACAACCACTCAAGGGTTTCTACCCATTGAGGCTACGGAAACGCCAACAACCGTCGCCGATACACCCACCGCCACTCCTTCTCCGACCACTGCGCCTACAGTCTCTCCCAGTCCGATCTTCACCGCCACGTCCCAGCCTGTACTTGTGCCAACCTCGCCGGCGCCGACTGCCACGCCGATGGGGGGAGGCGCAGGCCAGATTGCCTTTGCTTCTGACCGCTCCGGCACCAACCAAATCTGGATCATGAACGCTGATGGTAGCGAGGCGGCCCAGATCACGAACATGCCTGAAGGCGCCTGCCAGCCCGCCTGGTCCCCGGATGGGATGCGCCTGGTATTCGTTTCGCCTTGCCTGTTCCAGCAGGAATCGTATCCGGGGTCGGGATTATTCCTGGTCAACGTTGACGGCACAGGGCTCATGCCGTTGCCCACAGTGCCAGGCGGCGATTACGATCCGGCGTGGTCGCCAGATGGCAAATATATCCTGTTCACCTCACTTCGCAACAGCGGCCGGCCGCGAATTTATAAGATAAATATCGAGGACGGTTCCGTGGAGCGCCTCTCACAGCAGTATGATCGAGACATGCAACCTGCCTGGTCGCCGGATGGGAAGAAAATCGCCTTTGTTACCAATTACAAGGGTGTGCAGCAGATCTGGACGATGGATGCAGATGGCAGTAACCGAGAAGCGTATTCGATCAGCGGCTCGAAGATCAATTCCAATCCGGTCTGGTCACCGGATGGAGAGGTGATCCTTTTCAACCAGGCCGATTTTGCAGGGAGTGTGCCGAAACTGGCCGCGGGAAGTTATATAGAGGGGGAATACAGCGAGTATCGCTATAATCTGGGGCCAGTGCCGATACGCGAGCCGAAGTATTCCCCTGATGGTCTGTGGCTGGTCTTTGAGAGCTGGCCAACCGGCAGCAATCACGACATCTACGTGATGGCTGTCAGCGGCGCCGGACGGACACGCTTAACCGACTGGATGCGTTACGATTTCGATCCTGTGTGGAGACCGGCAGCGCCGTTGCCGTAAGTTTCGGGCATCAAGCAACCCATGGGGGATTTTCCGGCGGCGCTTTATCATCGGGGGTAGCCGTTTTTACCGGGTGAAGGGATGATCGCAGCTCCAGAGCAATAGAGGCTGCCTGGTTTCCAGGGCACCCTGCTGATCCAGGGTCGTCTAGATTGGGTTGGCGCCATTAATGACATCCAGCAAAGCCTGATGGAGCAAACCATTGCTGGCGAGGAAGCTGCGCTGGGGGAGCCGGTAAGGCGCGCCGGTTAAATCGGTCACAATGCCGCCAGCTTCACGGATGATCAACACACCAGCAGCCAGGTCCCAGGGGTCCAGGTCCAATTCCCAAAAGGCGTCGAGCCGGCCAGCAGCGACATGGCAAAGGTCTAACGTCGCTGAACCATCGCAGCGCACCGAGAGGACGCGCTTGACCACCCGCCCCCATTGAACCAGGTTGTCGGCCGGGTTGACCCACATGTCATAGGGAAAGCCAGAGGCGACCACGGCTTTGCCCAGCTCCTGGCAAGCGGACACATGGATGGGATGGTCGTTCAGGCGAGCGCCCCGTCCTTGCTGGGCGACGAACAATTCATCGGCAAGCGGGTTGTACACCACCCCGAGCGTAACTTCTTCGTCAACCTCCAAGGCGATAGATACGGCGAAGAGCCGATAGCCGCGGGAGTAGTTGGTGGTACCGTCCAATGGATCGATGATCCAGCGCGGTTGACCAGCGCTGGAGGTGTCCAGCCCCTCTTCGCTGAGGATGCCATAAGATGGAAAGGCTTGGTGCAAAATGCCGGTGATGAGAGATTGCGCCTGGCGGTCCAGGTCGGTCACCGGGTTGATCGGTCCTTTGTAATCGATATGGAGCGGCTTGCCAAAGTGCTGGCGGAGCAGGTTGCCAGCGGCGCGGGCGGCTGTGATAGCGGCGGTGAGTTGTTCGTTCATAAAAAGTCTGTTGTCTATGGGGGATGGATTTTCGATGACCAATAGCGAGTTTGGCAGATTAGCGCCAGGAGGGATGGGAGTCGACAGCGGGATTCTGGGTGTAATTGACTACATAGGCTCCGCTGGGGCTCATGAAGAAAATATCAGGGTTACCTTGCCGGTCGGAGGTAAAGGCAATCCAGCGGCCATCTGCCGACCAGGCGGGATGCAGGTCCTGGGCGGCGTTATTGCTCAGGTTGAGCTGGTTTCTGCCGCTGGTGCTCATGACATAGATTTCAGCGTTGCCATCGCGGTTGGAGACGAAAATCAGGCGGTCGCCGTAGGGCGAGGCTGCGGGGGAGTAGTCGTCATTGGGGTTATTGCTCAGGTTGGTCTGGGTGAAGCCATCGATGCTCATGGAGTAGATTTCGCGTTGATTATCCCGATCAGACACAAAGGCAATTTTCTGGTTGGAGGCCAACATCTGTTGTTCGGTGTACCAGAAGGGCTCGGTCTCGTTTGACGGGTAGTTTGTCAGATTGCGCAGATCTGCGCCATTGGTGTGGACGACGAAAATCTCCCAATTGCCGGTGCGGTTGCTGGTGAAAGCAAGCCATTGCCCGTCTGGCGACCAGGTGGGGTCCTGGTCGTCAGCAGGGGAGTTGGTCAGGTTCGTCAAGCTGGTTCCGTCGAGTTTCATCAGGTAGATTTCATTATTGCCATCGCGGTCAGAGGTGAAGGCAACCCAGTTGGCGTCTGGAGATAGCGCTGGCTGGGCGTCATTCGCCGGGTGATTGGTCAGGCGTCGGGCGCCGGGCTCGCTGACCCGGCTGGTATAGATCTCAAAGTTGCCGTCCCGATTGGATGCGTAGACGATGATGCCCGTCAACGCAGGTGGGCCGGGCAAGGTGGGCGTGCTGGGCGAAGGGGTGGAAGTGGGCAGGTTGGTTGGCAGGGGGGTGACAGTAGGCAGCACCGCAGTGTGGGTGGGGCGAGCGGCGATTGCTGTGGCAGTCAAGGAGGGGTTGGACGAATCGAGCGGGTCGGGGTCAAGGCCGTCAATGATGCCGTCACCGTCGGTATCGGGATTGAGGGGACTGGTACCCAGGCGGACTTCGTCGCCATCGTTCAGGCGGTCGCTGTCGCTATCCGGGCGCAGGGGGTCGGTGGCGCGGCGGACTTCCTCGCCATCGGCAAGGCCATCACCATCGCTATCCGGGTTGAGCGGGTTGGTGCTGCGGCGGACCTCGTCGCCATCGGTAAGGCCATCGCCGTCGCTATCCGGGTTGCGGGGGTCGCTGCCGCGACGCAATTCCTCTCCGTCTGTCAAGCCATCTAGGTCGCTGTCAGCGTTAGTCGGGGAGATGCCTAAACGCACCTCGTCTCCATCGGCAACGGAGTCGCCGTCGGTGTCCGGGTTGCGCGGGTCAGAGCCAAAGCGCATCACCTCAGCACCGTCGAGCAGCGAGTCGTTGTCGGTGTCGGGGATGTTGGGATTGGTGGCAAGCTGGCTTTCTTGCAGGTCATTCAGGCCGTCGCCGTCGGTATCGCGCCCGCTGGCGATGGCTGCAGCGGTTTGCAAAGCAGCGGCGGTCTGGGTGACAGCGGCAGTCCTGGTGATGGCAGTAACGGGCGTGCTGGGGGGAGGGGAGACTTCCGTCAGATAGACAAAGAGCAGCGGCACCAGCACAACCACCAGGCAGATGAGCAAAGCCACAGGCAAAGCCCAGATCGGGATGAGGGCACGGCTGAGAACGTATCCGCTCAGAATCTGCCCGCTCTCCCCGCTCACGGGTTGCACCTCTGACTGGAAGTTATGGATGATTTGATCACCAAACCAGGGACGCTGGCGCGGGCGAGCGGTGAATCCGGCTGACGCCATGTGGCCAGGTTGAATGCGCAGTTCCTGCGGCGCAGCCGGGCTGAAGAGCAGCGCTTCGTCTGGGCTTTTCAGCGTCACTCGCACGGACAGAGGCGTGTTGCCCTGATTGCTGACCAATACCTGGGCAGGCTGTCCAACGGGGATGCGGAGCGGCTTGAGCAGGCTGCGGTATTGGGTAAAAGCAGCGATGGTGAGTACACAGGGCAGGCTTATCGCCAGAGAGGCGTCGGCGGGATTGAAGGCTTTGATGACGAAGGCGTGCCTGCCAGCGCGGCTGTGGGGCGAACGCGGCGGGTGGAAGGTCAGCGTGAGGCTTTTCTGCTCGCCCGCCGCCAGGCTAATCTGTGGACTGGAACAGGAATACCAGCCAGCCGGTAACCCAGAGATATTTACCTGGAAGTAACCAGATGCCACGCCATGGTTGACCAGGTACATGGCTACGTCCAGGCGCTCGCCTGGAACTACGGAGAATTGGGTGTTTTCAATCAGTATGCCCAGGCTGCCCTGACCGACATACGTTCCCACCCGGATGCTCACCTGTGCTTCAGCTTTAAGGCTTTGGTCGTCCTGGCTGACAGCGGAGAGGCTGAGCATGTAACTGCCAGAGCGCGCTCCGACGCGCGGCGGGTGAACGGACAAACGAACAGTCTGCGTTTCACCAGGGGCCAGGCGAGCGGGCAGTGGAGGGATGGTTAGCCAGGCAGCCGGCAAGCCGCGCAGGGAAAGCTGAAAGCCAACTTCTTTCGATCCTGAGTTGGAGAGTTGGATCGGTATGGTGGTTGTCTGACCGGGAGCAACCAGATACTGGTCGCTCTCCGGTTGCAGGCTGAGCGAATCCGCAGGGGCATTTCTGGCGGGATGATCCATGCGAGAATTTCCCAGCTCTATTTTAGCATGGGATGAGTTCATGACAGGCTATTTCGACGATACTTTAAAAAGCTTGCTTCTTCGTTGCGATAGCGGTTGTGGTTAAACGCGCCAGATCATCAATCCAATTGCTAGAATGACTGTTACATGAGCGCGAACAGACGGATGCAAGGCATATGCGCCTTTTCTCAAGCGCCCAAGGGGCTGCCTGTGGGGGATTTTGCTTGCCAGCAATCCGGCGCGGTTTGCTGCCGCCTACCTCACAGGCATTCAGCAGCGCGATCTTGCGCTTGCTCGCACTGTTATGGAAGCGGACCCGCGGCAACTCTTTACGCTGCGCGCTCGATAACAACCTTCTCGCCGCTCTTGACCTGGCGGAATAAAGTGGCGTCTCCCAGCAGGCGGCCGAGCAAGTTGACTGGGCTGTAGGCGCGCGGCTGATTGCCGCGACTGACCGGAGTGGGGCCGAAGAAGATACAAAACGCGTGCCCAACCGGCCAATATCCAAGCTCGCCCACTTCAACATCTTCGCGGGCGTCTGGCTCCTGGGCGGCAACTACCGGGATCTCGAAGTAAATCTCGTCGCCCCAGCGGTTGGCGCGCCCTTCGATGGGCAGGGCTTCCCAAACCTGCCTGGCGGTTGGTTTTTCGTTCAGTTCGGCGTTCATTGAAAGCGTTCCGGCGCGTATGGTGATCGTCTTCATTTTTTCTCCTTTTTAGCCAGATCATGCCAGCCGACGGCGGGGCATGGGGCGCTTGCTGGTATCTTCGATCAAGCCGCCATGCCCCAGGGCGGCCAGGTCGGCCTGGGTGAGGCGTTCGCCCACCAGCAAGCGGGGCAACACCCAATCGATGGCGTTGGTTTTCAGGCTGCGGGCGCAGCCGGGCGCGCCCAGGATGGGGATTTCGCCCAGGTAAGCCAGCATCAGCAGGTTTCCGGGATCGACCGGAACGCCGACGCATTCCACACAGCCGCCGGCGCGCTCGACAGCGCGGGGGACCAAGTCAAACCGATCCTGGATGGCGGTCTCCCCAGCGAGGATCAGCAGGTCATATTTTTGCGCAGCCGCCTGCATGAGCAACTCGCATAACGCCAGCTCATCGGCTTCCTCTTCCAGGGTGAGCAAACTGGTCAGATGAGCAGTTGATCCGAGCGCCTGTACCCGCGCCCGCAAAGGTGGCTCGAAATCGGCCTGCAGTCGGGCGCGAGTGTAGGGCGAGCCAAAGAGGATAATCCCCACCCGCCTGGGGAGTAACTCGGTGACTGAGATGACCGGGTAGTGGGCAGCGATGGCTTCTTTCGCCTGGCTGATCAGCGCCGCTGGAAGGGCGTAGGGGATAATCTTCAGGGTGGCGACCATTTCCTTTGGATGGACAACCTGATGTGCAGGAAGGGTTGCCAGCGTGACACCGGGGAAAGAATTGATACTGCGCAATGCGTTTACTTGCACCTGCAACACGCCCAGCACGGTAGCGATCAGGTTAACTCGTCCACCGGCAGCGCGGGAGAGCCGCAAGCCGTTGCCGCCGATCGCCTCAGCCAGGCGCAGGGCGGCCTGATCTTCGGGCACGTCCCCGGGTTCGAGCTCGGCAACGTAGACCGACTTGCGCCCGAGCTGGCGTAATTGTTGAATGTCGTCAGCGGTAATTGGCTTGCCCTTGCGAAACAAACGGCGGCCATCCGGGCCGGCAAGGTTATGCCCGAACAATTTTCCGACAGCCTCTTCGATGGGAACGGGACCGAACTTCATCCCTACCTCGTCTCTGGTCAGGCAGAGCCGTTTGCGCCTGGTTTGAACTCGCGTTCGAGGATCAACAGCAGTTCCTCTGCCATTTGGCGAAAATCAGAGACGACAATGGCATTTGGGTAGATCTGACGCACAAAATCAGCTCCAATGCCAATGCCGATGATCTTCACGCCCAGGCGCTCAATGCGCTCCACGGTGCGGATCAGGTGATTGGCGTCGCCGTTGGGCTGCCCGTCGCTGATCACAAGAATCACCTTCTTCACCTCCGGGCGTTCCCGAATACGCTGGTAGGCGAACAGCAGATGCTCTTCGTCCCAGTTGTTGCAGCGCGGCTGGATGCCGGTCAGGCGCAATCGGGCGGCGGCATAGGGTTCGCTGAAGCGTTTGTAGATGCGGTGCTCGAGCGGGCTGCAACGCATGGTGCGGTATTGGTGGGCGGGAGTCAAGCCCAGGCGCATGGCGGCGCGCGCTTCGAACTCGGCGGTAGTGAAACCAATAATCTCGAGCGGCGCGCCGAGCAAGTCGAGCGTTTCACCCAGCAGCAGAGCGGCTTTGGCAGCCATCTGACACTTTCCATGGCCCTTCATACTGGCGCTCTCATCGATCAACAAGGTGAAGGCAACGGCGCGACTGCCGCCGGATGTTGGGCGCTGGAAAAGGCGATAGTTGCCCAGACGCTGCTTCCACAGCCGAGCCATGTTGAGCTTGCCGCTGCGATAGTTGCCGCCGTAACGCAGGTAGACCTCTTCGCGAATCAAGTTGGTGAGGCGGCTGGTCAAAAATCCGACTTCCCGTTGGATCTCTGCGCGCATCTGTCGGTAGGTGCTATCATCGCCCTTTGGCGGTTCGACGATCGTCTGGCGGTCGGTGCGCACGGCGCTGGGGTGGATTTGCTTCTCCCCCAGACCGCGTTCGAACCAGGGAGCGCTGCCTGGGCGGAACCATTCTGGAAATTCTCGGCGGCTACCCATCACGCCAATCGAGAAGAGTTCGTCGCTCTCGACGAAATCCGGCGCTCCTTCGGGAGGAATTGTTCCCGGAGGCGGTTGCTTGCTCTCCTGGATGTCCTGGCTTTCTTCCCCGGGCTCTGACGGTAATGCTTTTTCCTGAGGGCGCCTGCCCAGGCGCAGAAGAGGCACCAGTGTGGGGTAAATGCGCTGCATGGCAGTGAAGGAGGCGCGCGCTGAATCGGCCTGGGCGGCATGGGCAATCTCGGCGTACCAATCATCCAGCACGGCGCGGATTCTGGGGCTGAAGCGCGCCCCATGGTAGCCGCGCCCTTCCAGGTAAAGCCCAAGCTCAAGTTGATCTGCAGCCGACATGAGAGTAAGTAGCGAGCCGCCCAGGTTGGGAAGTAGGTTGGCGGCAAAAGACTTGGCGGCGCCTGGCCAGCGACCGATGACAGCGTTCTCGATGCGAGCGTCTTCCAGGGCGTGCCAGAGGGCGCTGAAATGGGGTTTTGTGTTTTCTTCTCTGCGGGCAGCCTCAGCCCATGGCTGGCTATCGGACAGGTGATGACCAAGCAAATGCAACGCCCGGCCTTTAAGCCTGGGGTAATGAATGGTGGCAACTTCTCCTGGATTTGCTTTCAGGATAATGGTGCCCTCGCCAAATCCATCGCGGTTGCCAAAATCCAGGTGCAGGTCGAAGTCATGCGCGGCTGCCTGCAAGACTTTTTCCAGGCGCCGACGGCGCATCTCCACCACCAGGTTTAACGATAAGGGTTCAAAAGTAAAGGTCAATAATGTCCTCCACGAACTCGGCGTCAAATTTGCTTAGCTTGCTGAGGACAGTGTAGCGGGCGCTCTCGTGAACGTCAAATTGAATGGCCATACGCGCCCAATCAATCACCCGGCGGGTGCTGAATGAGCCGAAAACTTTTTCATTGTGGATTGCCTCGCGCACATCGCGAGCGACGCGCACCATGCGCGAGACGATTTCGCGATCCTGATTGCCGCTCTGGGCGATCACGGCTTCAATTTCTTCCTCTACCAACAGGTAATCCATACGGATGACGACCGGAAAGCGGTCCAATAAGGCTTCGTTGAGCATCTTGGTTCCGCCATAGCGCCCTTCCTCGCTCGGATTCATGCTGGCGAAAAGGCGGAAATTGGGATGCGGGCGCACAATGCGACCGTCGTATTCCATCAGGACTACCATGCGATCATCGTCCAATAGGGCGTGCAGACTGAAGGCAATCTCCGGCAGGCAGGCGTTGATTTCATCCAACAGAATCCAATCGCCGGAGAGCATAGCATCTACCAGCACACCGTTCACCCAATAAGTGCCCTGTTCATTGATGAGCAATTTGCCGAGGAACTCGTCAACAGTCGTGGCACCATTCAAGTTGACCCGGCGCAAGCCGTTATTCGTCTTCCAGGCCAGATAGCGCACCGCGAGCGTTTTTCCAACGCCGGTCTCGCCGATGAGCAGCACGGGTAAGTTTTTCCCCACAGCATAGGCAATTTTTTTTTTTTATCTCTGCGATGGGGGGATATAAATTTGCTTATGCGGGATATAAGGGCTGGTATTGCCTGTGTTGATGGGCAGGCGCACCGAGCCAATTACAAATTCATGTCCTTTTTGTTCGTCTACATCTACTTCAGGCATAAGTCTGCACTTTCCTGTATATTCGATAATATTGTAATCGAATTCGCTTTGAAACATTCGGGGCTGGCGGCGTTTCGCCAGCCAGCCCCGCAGCTTTGGTAACCGCCCGGATCGGAATCGTAATGAGACGGGATGCTTCCGTGACGGTTAATCCCCTGATGTTTGCTTTGCCTCTAAGGCGCGCAAGACTTTCTCGGGCGTCGCCGGCAGGTCGGTGATCCACACGCCGATAGCATCATAGATGGCATTGATGATCGCCGGCGCCTGGGAGTTTGCGGTCATCTCACCAATGCCCTTGGCGCCATATGGGCCGCTCTGCGAGTTGATTTCCACCACCACAGCGTCCAGGGAGGGGACGTCTTTTGCGGTGGGCAACATGTAGGAGAAAAAGCCGGTCGGATAGTGGTCTAGTGTTGGGTAGTATGGATGGAGTTCTTCCAGCAAGGCAGAACCCAATCCACCGGCGGCGCCGCCGTCGATTTGACCCTCTACCAACAAGGGGTTGATAGCCTTGCCGCAATCGTAGGCGCTGACCAGCTTGAGCACCCGAACCACCCCGGTTTCGGTGTCCACTTCCACCTCAGCGATGGTTGCGCCATAAGCCATGTTGTGAAGCGGTTCGCCGGCGCCGGTCTCGGGGTCGATGGCGGCCGGCGGCCAACCGAAGGCACCGCGCCCGGCGATCAGACGGCGCTCCGCCCAGGTTGCATGAGCGGCTACGTCGGCGATGGGGATGGCTTGCTCGGGGAAATCGCGCACGACCACCATGTCATCTTTTACAGTCAGTTTTTCAGGCTCAACCCCTAACTGACCAGCAGCCACTTCGAAGAGCACCTGCTTGGCCTCGCGCGCCGCCTGGATGACGGCATTGCCGGTCTGGTGGGTGACACGGCTGGCAAAGGTGCCCGTGTCTAGCGGGCTGCTGTCGGTATCCACCAGGGTAACGTTGACTTTCTCGATCGAAATGCCCAACTCTTCAGCGGCGATCTGGCGCATGACGGTGCGGGCGCCTTCTCCAATATCAACGCTGCCGATGATTACATCGACGCTGCCGTCCGTTTGCATCTTGACAATTGCCTGACTGGGATCGCCTCCGCCGCTCATGCCGGTGGGATACCAGACAGCCGCTATGCCTCTACCAATTTTCTTTGCCATGCTCGCCTCCTATCGACTCTTTGAAGACATCCGAAGCAGGTCTTCATCCAATTGCACGCCAGCCCGAGCAGCAGCAGCTTGCATGACTTCGATCAGTCCGCAATTATGCAACACAGCCTGGGTAGCGGAGGTATCGCCGTCGCGCACCGCGTTGATGAAGCGCAACCGCCAGGAATCGATGCCGATCTGCTTGGCGATGCGCTCCATTTGCACCTCATGGGCGAAGGAAGCCTGGTAAAGGCCAAAACCTCGCATGGAGCTGGTGGGTCGCTTGTTGGTCAGGACGCCGTAGGAGACTACCTTGACATTGGGGATGTTGTAAGGACCGGCGACGCCAAAGGCGTGCTTGGAGACAACGTAGTCATTGGTCGAAATGTAAGCGCCGCCGTCGCGGATGGAACGCACGCTGCGGGCGATGATGCGGCCGTCTTTCATCACCCCATCCTTGAAGAACATGTGCATGGCGCCGCGGTGGGTGGAGGCGATGAACTCTTCTTCACGCGTCCAGAGCCACTTGACTGGACGACCGTCGGTGTAGAGCGATACGACGGCGGTGATGTGGTCGGCGTGAGGGTCGTTCTTCGAGCCGAAGCCGCCGCCGACAACGCCGCCGATCATGTGCACCTTCGATTGGGGCTTCTTCAGGATTGATGCCAGTGTGCCCTGGTTGAAAAAGACCGCCTGGGTTACCGTCCAGATGTGGGTACGCCCCATGCCATCCGTTTGGGCTACGCTCACCTGGGTTTCAATCGGGCAATGCTCCTGGGCGGCGGTGCGATAGTAACCCTCGATGACGTAATCGGCTTTCTCGATAGCCTCATCGAAGTTGCCCTTGAGGATCTGGCGGTAGGGTTTGTCGCCAAAGTAAACGAAGTTGCCTTCCGGCGCGACCTTGGGAGAGTCGGGCTCCATCGCTTTGAAGGGGTCGAGAACTGGCTGGCGTTCTTCCAGGTCAACCTTGATCAGCGAAACTGCTTCTCGGGCGGTATCCACATCCACCGCGGCTACTGCCACCACCTCCTGACCAAGGTAGCGGATCTCTTCATCTGCCAGAACGGGGTAATCACCGGCAAAACCATAGCGATTATTCGGCACCTGTTTGTGGGTTACCACAGCAACTACACCGGGCAGCTTTTCGGCCTTGCTGGTATCGATGTTCAGAATCCTGGCCGAGATGACCGGGGAACGCCAGACCTTGATGTGCAACAGGTCCGGGAAGCGCAGGTCGTTGACATATCTGGTCTTCCCCAGGGCATGCTGCATGCCGTCATAGCGGGGGAGACGCTTTCCGACGTATGTTGTTTCGTCCATGTCCAGCCCTCCTGCGTTACTTCATCATCTCGGACGCTGCCAGGATCGACTCAACGATCTTGTTGTATCCGGTGCAGCGGCAGATGTTGCCGACGATTCCCTCCACCACCTGCTCACGGGTGGGGTGGGGGTTCTTATCCAGCAGAGCCTTAGAGGCCATGATCATGCCAGGAGTGCAGAAACCACATTGAGCGCCGTAGTGTTCGGTGAAGGCGATCTGGAGCGGGTGAGGGTGTTCTGGCGTGCCAATGCCCTCTACGGTGGTTACCTCTCGCCCGTTGACTGTCACTGCTAAAACCAGGCAGGAGTTGACTGCCTCGCCATCCAAAATGACCGTGCAGGCGCCACAGTTGCCTTGTTCGCAGCCGAACTTGACACTGGTTACATTGAGGTAGTCGCGCAGCAGGGTCAACAGGTTAACAGTTGCTGGCGCTTCCACACTCACCTGGCGCCCGTTAAGTGTGAAGGTGATGGGATACTTAATCATGGTGGTTATTACCTCCTCCGTTTAGCCCGGCGGCCTCGCGCAAAGTGCGGCTGACAAGCACGCCGACGACCTTGCGGCGGTACCAGATGGTGCCATGAACGTCATCAATGGGTTGAATCTCTTTAGCGGTGATCTCAGCAGCGGCGCGGATAGCCTCCTCATTCAGGGGCTGGCCAGTGAGCAGCGCCTCAGCCGGTTTGATGCGCAGCAGGGTGGGCGCGGCTGCCCCAACCGCAATCGCAACCGACTCGACCCTGCCGCGATCATCCAGCTTGACTCGCGAGGTTGCGTTGATCACAGCCAGCGTCATCGCCTGGCGACGGCCGATTTTTATGTAAGACGAACCCTCGCCAGCTTCGGTTGGTTTGATGAGGATCTCGGTCAGCAGCTCATCCGGGCGGATGACGGTCTGATTGGGGCCGGTATAGAAGGAGTCCAGGGGTACCACTCGCTGACCTTTGGCGCTGGTCAGCACCACCTCAGCGCCCAGACCCATCAGCGCGCAGCCACAATCGGCGGCGGGAGAGGCTGTGCACAGGTTGCCTCCCAGGGTTGCCAGGGATCGAACCGGCGGGCTGGCTAATTTCCCGGCAGCGCGGGCAACAGCGGCGGCTTTTTTCTGGAGCAACGGCGAGTCTCCGGCAGTTTGCATGCGCGTGGCAGCGCCGATGCGGATCACATCACCTTCGTCGCGGATATATTCCAGGCCCAGCTTGCCGATCCACAGGATGCCGCGCGGGATCTTGAACTCCAGGTTCATATCGCGAACCAGGTCGGTCCCCCCAGCCAGGATGCTGAGCTCTGGGCCATAGGTTTCCAGAAGCTCTAAGGCTTCCGTCAGAGTTGTTGGCGCAAAATACTTTACGTCTTTCACTTTGGAACCTCCTATGCAGCGCAGATGGCTGGTCAGCGCTTCAACCCAGCCATTTCGGTCATCAGGGTGAACAAGGCGATTGAATCTTCATCCCCGTGACCCTGTTCCTTAGCGGAGATGTACAATTGATGGATGACGCTGGTCACGGGCAGGGGCGCGCCCACCGCTTCGCCGGTGCGGATGATCAACCCCAGATCTTTAAGCAAGTGTTTGAGGTGGAACGCGGGCGCGTAATCGGCGTTGTTTATCGCATTGACTTTACGGATAATCAGATTGGAGGCAATTCCCGAGTCGGAGATAATCCGCCCGGCGAGCTTCAGGTCCAGGCCAGCTTTGGCTGCCATCACCAGCGCTTCGCAGAGAGAAGTCAGTTGTGCAGCTACCATCAGGTTCATACTAAGCTTCATCTGCGCTCCGCTGCCGTGGGGACCCATGTAATACAGGTCTTTGCCCATTACCGAAAGTACGTCGCGATTAGCCAGGAAAACTTGCTCGTCACCGCCGACCATGATGCCCAATTGACCTGCCGCGGCAGGACCGGTGCTGCCCATGACGGGCGCGTCGAGCATGGCAATGCCATGGTCGGCGAGACGGGCGGCAATGCGCCGCGACTCATCGGGTGAGATGGTGCTCATGTCAATGAGCACCATCCCTGCTTGAGCGCCAGCCAACACGCCATCCGTGCCAAAGATCACACTTTCCACTGCCCGGGCATCGCTCAGCATGGTGATGACCACCTCGCTGGCTTGCGCCACTTCGGCAGGCGAGGCAGCTACGCGCGCACCGAGCACCCGGAGCGGTTCGCATTTCTCTGGCGAGCGGTTATACACGGTTAGCGGATACCCGGCGCGGGCGAAGTTCGCCGCCATCGGACCACCCATCAATCCCAGCCCGATAAAACCGATTTTCTTCATGACAGTAACCTCTTCGACTGCGACCTTGCGACTGACTCCAGGGCGCGTCACCCCTCACAGGGCCAATCAATAGGGGATGAAGTCTCCGCGTTCTTCGGCGGCTTTGCGCGCCGGTTCGCCGTATTCCCAGGAGTACTCCGGTCGGTAACGCTCGCGCCAGTCCGGGTACTTCATGCGCTTGATGTCAGCCTGGAGCGGGTAGAGCCACTTGACTCCCCAGGCGGGCACAACTACCTTGACCTCCGGCAGACGGCGTTCGGCAATCCAACGCACCTCTTCGGGGTCAATGGTGGTGTTGCCCCAGTTATCCCAGTGCATTGGTAACAATACCTTGGCGTTGAGCAATTCGCCCATGCGCACAGCGTCGTATGGAGTCATCTTGTCGGTTGCGCCGGGGGCATTGGAGCCGATGTTGAAAGTCACCACGTCGATGTTGTATTTCCGGAACAAGATATAGGCGTTTTGGAACAGGGTGTCTGCCAGGTGGCACAGGTTGACGCCGCCGACTTTGAAGAAGAAAGTGACTGCCACATCGTTGAAGGGGCGGCGCACACCCGGTTTGACCTCCACGCCAGGTCCACCGGTCATGGTGGCGATGCGGTCAAAATTGGGGAGGATCTCGACGGTGACATCTTTGATCTGGTAGGTCTGCCCGGGTTCTGTGATGCGGATGCGCTCTTCTGGCACTTTGAACATGCGCATGCGTTCAACAGCCGAAATCGGCCCGTAGAACAGGCAGTCGGTGGTTTGGGTTGCAGCTTTTAGGGTATAGATATCGGTGTGATCCGCGTGTTGATGACTGCAAAAGACGCCATCCAGCGTTTTGAAAGCGAAGATGTCAATCACCTGGGGATTCAGACGGATCCAGTCTATGGTCGGGGCGCCGCTGGTGCGACAGACGCCGCAATATTCATATTCGGTGTAGTGAGCTGGACCCGCGTAGTTATCTACCAGCAAAACCGCTCCACCCGGCGACTTCAGCACAAACCCCATGCCGCCGGTCCACCACAGCGCATAATTGCCCTCAGGCACCTGCGTCTCTTCGATCTCGCGGTTGAGCCATTGACCCCATTCCGGAAAGCACTCCAGAATCCACTGCAGGCGATCGATCTCGCGATCCTGGTTAAGCAAGTATTTCCCTTGCATGGTGCCGCGGCCATCGCCAACCATTTTGAATTCACGCTCTTGGATTTTCTTGCCGTTATCGCTCATTGTTCTACTCTCCTTCTAACTATATTGGGTGTGAGACAGGTGTTGAAACAAGCAGGGAATGCGCTCCAAGACCGAAAATGTGTTATGACCGGTTGCTCAGCGCTGAATCTCTTTCAAGATGGCCTCGGCGCTGCTCACCCAGTCGAAGCGAGGATCGGTGACAATGTTGTAGGCTTTCGAATCGCCTGATAACGTCCAAAGATAGCCCAGGGTCACACCGGGGGCGGCAACGGTGGGGTGGTAACCGTTTTGCATGAGGAAGACATCATCGTTGTGGATCAGGTAGGTCTCTTCCTGTTCATCTCGATAGCCAACCTGGACGCCATAACCGGTAGCCGGTTTCGTCTTGTACAGGTAGAACTCCTCCAGGAAGTTCTCCTTGCTGGAAACCTGATCGTGCTTGTGCGGGGGAATGCCAGACCAGTTACCAGGCGGGTTGATCGTCTCACCGACGATCATGCGCTGGCTGATGGCAGAACCAGGGGGGATCACCATGCGGACGTCGCGGCGCCAGTTGGCGGCGCCCACATTGACAATCCTGACATCCTCGGGCTTGATCACCGCTGGAGGAAGGTCTTCATTGCAAGGCGCTTTGGCGATCGCCAACTCCAGCTTGCTCTCCGCGGTGATCTGCAAGCGCGAGTTGCGCGGCACGTAAACGGCCCACGGGGAGGCGCTGAAAATGTCTGCACGGCCGCCCAGGCCATGCCATTCTACTGGCCTGGCGCCGTCAATCGAAACAGCGAAGCGTCCGCTCAGGGCGACCAGCGCCGCTTCGACATCCGCCAGCGCTCCTTGCCAGGACTCGCCAGCTTCCAATTTCAGGATCTCCAGCCCCAACCAGGCAATTCCATCGTCGCCCAGCCGGAAGATCGTCTGATGTCCACTTTGAGGCTTGATTGTATACTTGGTAATCATGCGGGAACACTCCTAGATAAATTACGGGGATTGTGATACCGATTGCATCAATTGTGGTGCCCAGTTCAGAGCAGCCGCGCCCGAAGCGAGCGGGATGTATTCCAGACCGATGAAGCCGCTATAGCCGGCGGCTTCGATTACTCCGGTCAATAATTTGAAATCCAGCGCTCCAGTTCCGGGCTCATGGCGACCCGGGTGGTCGGCGAACTGGATGTGGCCAATCCAGGGCATGTTGTGACGGAGCGTGTGTGCCAGGTTTCCCTCCAGCAGTTGCAGGTGATAGGTATCGAACTGGAACCGGACATTGGGATGGTTTACCTGTTGCACCACTTCAATCGCCTCGCTGCTGGAGGTGAGGAAATAGCCCGGGTTATCGTGTGGATTCAGTACTTCAATCGTCAACAGAACCCCTGCCTGGGCTGCCAATGGGGCAGCGTAGCGCAGGTTTTCGATCATACAGTCGCGCATTTGGGAGCGGCTGAGATCGGGAACTTCTACCCCTGCCGGGAGCATGATCTTGAGCACGCGCAAACGTCTGGCGATTTCAAGCGCTTCATCTAGCTTACGGCGGAACTCATCGCCTCGCTTAGGGTCAACCAGATAGCCCCGATTGCGGCGATCCCAGACTGGCACGTCCTGATTGAACAACACAATGGTCATCCCCAGATCCTTTACGGCTGCCTCCAATGCGTCCAGATCGGCATGACTGGGGAAGCCAAACTCGATCGCCGAAAATCCGGCCTCTGCAGCAGCCTGAGCCCGCCTGGAAAAAGGCAGCTCCGGAAAGAGCCAGCTAATGTTTGGGGCAAAGGTCAACATAGTCGAGGGGAATTATTCAGTGGCTTTTCTGCTGCTATAGGCGGCAACTGCTAGCAGGATAATGATGCCTTTGACGATCCACTGGTAGAACGTGTTCACGCCTACCAGGTTAAAGATGTTGTTCAGGACGGCCACAATTAAAACGCCGGCAATTGTGCCAATCACCGTGCCTTTGCCGCCGCCCAGGCGTGTGCCTCCGATCAACACAGCCGTAATCGAGTCCAAATCGAAGCGGTCATAACTCAAACCACCAACTTGTGGATCGCCAATTCCCATGCGACTGGTGATGAAGAGGCCAGTCAGCACGGCGCTGACGCTACAAATGATGTAGGCGGCGTTGAGCACCATATTCGTGCGGATGGCCGAGTAACGCGCGATGCGCTCGCTACCGCCGGTGGCAATAATATAGCGCCCAAGCACTGTGCGATGAATGACAAAAATTGCCAGCAATATCAAGATTGCAAAGATGATCACCGGGAAGGGGACTGGGCCGATCATGCCCTCGGCAAAATAATTCCAACCGGGGGCGATCTTCCCCGATGGCCTCTTCCCATTGAGCAGCACCAGCCCTTGCAGGATCGACCCGGTTGCCATAGTGGCGATGAATGGGACGATCTTCAGGCGGGTGATCAATGTGCCGTTAAACAAGCCAATCGCCAGTCCCATGATCAGCATCAGCAGGACGATCGGCAGCGTCATCGTTGGATAGAGTTTCATCAGCCCGGCGGTGTAGACCGCTACCAGGCTGATGGCCGCGCCCACCGAGAGGTCGATGCCGCCGGAGAGAATCACGAACGTCTGACCGATGCTCACCATTCCCAATGCGACAGCCTGGCGAAGCACGTTGAAGAAATTCGTGGTGGTGCGGAATTGGGAGGAGAGCACCGTACCAATAAGCATGATGATGAACAAGATGCCATAAATGGTGAGCAGTTCACGGTTTTCTTCGACAAACCGTTGAAACGTGCGCGCACGATAGGCAGGTTGGGTGACTTCTTGGGTCATCTCATTCCCCGTAAGTAGCCAGCATCATGACTTTTTCCTCCGTGGCGTCTGCGCCCGATAATTCGCCAACCACCCGACCGCGATGGAAAACGAAGATGCGGTCGCTCATCCCGATCACCTCGGGCAACTCGGATGAAATCATCAGGATTGCTTTGCCTTGGTTGGCGAGTTCCCGCATGAGATACCAGATCTCGCTCTTTGCACCAACGTCGATGCCGCGCGTTGGCTCGTCGAAGATGAGCAGATCGGGATTGGTGATCAGCCACTTCGCCAGCACAACCTTCTGACGATTGCCGCCGCTGAGATACTCCACGCTTTGATTCAGATTAGGCGTGCGGATATTCAGTTCGCTGGCTTTGCTCTTGACAATACGGTATTCGGCGCTCTGGTCGACGACGCCCCAGCGCTGACGTTGGTGCAGGCTTGGCAGGGCAGCGTTGTGCCTGACGGATAAACCGAGGATCAGCCCTTCCTCATTCCGGTCTTCGGAAAGAAATCCGATGTTATGCTTCAACGCGTCGCGCGGCGAATTGATCTGCGCAATTTTTCCGTTGATTTGGATAACGCCGCTATCGATTTTACGAGCGCCGAAAATGCAGCGGGCCAGCTCGGTGCGACCAGAGCCGGTCAGCCCGGCAATTCCCACAATCTCGCCGCGGCGCAGGCTGAGGCTGACATCGTGGAGCACCTTACCAGAGTACAGGTTGCGGATTGAAAGCACTTCCTCGCCGAAATCCTGTCCGCGTGGAGGAAAGGTCTCGGAAAATGCACGCCCGATCATCAGGCGCACCAGGGTTGGTCGGTCGATCTCGGAGATCGGCGAGGTATGGACGACTCTGCCGTCCTTGAACACCGTCACCCGATCGGCGACCTCAAAGATCTCTGCCAGTCGGTGAGAGATATAGATTACGGTGACGCCTTGTTGCTTGAGCGCAGCGATGACCTCGAACAGGCGCTTCAGATCTTGACCTCCCAGCGAAGCCGAGGGTTCGTCCATGATGACAATTTGGGAATTGAGCGAGAGCGCCCGGGCTATCTCAACCATCTGCTGCTGAGCTACGGTCAGCCGCCGGAGGGGCGTTCGGGGGTCAATATCCACGCCCAGGCGGTGGAGCACGTTTTGCGCCTGCCTTTCCAGCGAACGGATATCTAAAAATCCGAAATAATTGCGCGGCTCGCGGCCCAAGAATACGTTTTCGGCCACGTTCAGGTCGGGGAGCAGGTTTAGTTCCTGGTAAATAATGCTGATACCCAGTTGCTGGGCCACATATGGGCTGGAGATCCGGACGGTTTTCCCATTCAAGCGAATTTCTCCACTATCTGGTTCATAAACGCCGGAAAGGATTTTCATCAAGGTGGATTTGCCAGCGCCGTTTTCGCCGACGACGGCATGCACCTCCCCGCAGCAACAGTCGAAATCGACGTTGTCCAGCGCCACCACGCCCGGAAAAACCTTGGTGATTTGACGCATTTCTACGACTAGATCGGCCATAATCTGCGCTCGTTACCAGAGTGGGGGGGGGTAAATTGTGGGCTCAGCCACAATTTACCCCCCTCTGCGTCAGTGAAAGGATGGTTTATGGGAACATCTTGGCGGCGACTTCGGGCATGGAAGCAGCCCAGTAGTCGTCGGGCAAGTCCATACGCACGAACTGATCCAGGTTGGTCTCGTCAATGATCAGCTTGGGCAGGTTGAGGTAGTGCGGCACCGGCTTGCCCTGGACGATGTCGAGGGCGACTTTGACGGCTTCAGCGCCCATGCGGCAGTTGAAGCTGACGGCATAACCGGGGAAGCCCAATTGCTTCCACTGCTTGAGGTAGCGGTTGAAGTCTTCGCCGGTGATGGGCGGGACGGGCTTGCCGGCTTCGACGAAGGCTTCGACTGCGCCGGAGCCCTGCAGGCCGGAGTCAGCCCAGACGCCGTCGATTTGTGGGAAGGTGACCAGCCAGTTGGCCATGATCTTCTTGCCTTCGACAGGCGACCATTGAGCGTACTCCTGGGCGAGGATTTCGATGTCGGGGTACTTGGCGAACTCTTCCTTGGCGCAGCGCAGGCGGTCTTCGGCGGGGGTAGCGCCGGCCAGACCGGAGAGCAGGACGATCTTGCCCTTGCCGCCGAGTTTTTCAGCCAGCCACTTGGCCTGGGTGGCGCCCATGTCGCAGGAGTTCTGCTCGACGAAGGTGACGTACTTGTCGGAGATGATGTTGCGGTCGAGGGTGACGACGGGTATGCCGGCATCCATGACCTTCTCGACGACCGGGGTGAGGGCTTCACCAGTGGAGGCGGAGACGATCATCACGTCGCAGCCCTTGGCGAGCAGGTCTTCGATGTCAGCGATTTGCTTGTTGGGGTCGTCGTTGGCGTCGGTGTAGATGTACTCCTTGATCAAGCCCTGGTTCTTGAATTGCTCGATCTGGTACTCGACGTGGGCGTTCATAGCGACGCGCCAGGAGTTGGACACCGAGGCGTTGCTGAAGCAAACCGTGTAGGGGGCTTCCTTCTTGTATTGGCTGGTGTCAACCATCCCTTCCGGCAAAGCGGGCGGCGCTTCGGTTTCCTCCACCGCTGGTGGTTTCGTGGGCTCTACCGCTGGTGGTTGGGTGGGTGTGGCTTTTGGTGCACAGGCGGCAACCAACAAGGCGAGCACCGCCAGGGAAAATACTACCCATATCCATTTTGATTTGTTCAACATGTTTCTACTCCTCCTATCGAATTCGGATGTCTAGGATGGTTGTGAATGGATCAATAGTTTGTGGATCCTGAGTTGATCGCTTCCCTTGAACCTCCTTTGCCCTGTTCACGAGCCCTTTAGAGTAGGTTTGTTGATCAAAGCCCGCGACGTTGCATGCGGGCGTACAAGGCGACTGCGATGATGATCGCGAAGCCTTTGACAATCCGCTGAAACTCCACGTCCATTCCTAGCAGCAGCACCAGATTATAGAGTATGGTGAGGATGAGAACGCCGGCGACCGAACCAATCACACTGCCTTTTCCGCCGGATAGGGCAGTGCCGCCAATCACCACTGCCGCAATCGAGTCGAGCTCGTACCCACGTCCGAGCCAGTTATCTGCCAGGCCAATGAAGCCGGTCAACATGAGTCCGGCGATCCCCGCCAAAAAGCTGCAGATCATGAACGCTGCCACAGTGATGCGGTTCACGTTTACGCCGGAGAGATGAGCTGCAGCCGGCTTGCCGCCGATGGCATACAATCGCCTGCCGAACGTCGTCCGTCGCTCGATAAACAAAGCGATCAAGACAATCGCCACCCACAGGATGAGCGGCGTAGGGATAGGGCCAACGGAGCCTCGCCCCCAAAAACGCAGCGCGTCGGGAATCGAGCCTTTTGGTGCGCCGCCTGTATAAAGAAAGCGAATGCCCTGGACAATCAGGATCGTGCCCAGGGTGGCGATGAAAGAAGGAATCCTTAGTTTCGTTACCAGGAGGCCGTTGAACAGACCTATCAGGACGGCAACAGCCACGCAGAACAGGGAGATTGAGAGCACCATGCTATCCTGGCCAGCCATCATATTCGCCGCCAGGACCGACATCAGAGCAATCACCGAAGCAACCGACAGGTCAATGCCCGCAGCCAGTATGACAAACGTCTGACCTACGGCGACCACCCCCAATGGCGCAGCCTGTTTCAACTGGGTGGAAATGTATTGCGCGTTGAGCACTTGAGGCTTGAGCACCACCGTGATGATCAGCAAGGCTGCCAAAATCAGCCAGATGGCGATGCGCGGCAGCAATTCCTCCAGCGGCGAAACACGGCTCTTTTCGAGACGATCGCTTGCAGTATCGACGCCGGTAGCTTCTGGCTGCACAGATGGGCTCATTTACGTTCTCCTTACCGCGGGTAAATTTCTGCGTAGCGATTATGTGGAGCGGGTCACCAATACCTGTTCATCCGGCGGTTGGCTTGACAATAGATCAACCAGCCTCCTCGACTTACAGCTTACCTCCACGCTCAGTGAGCAATGCCAGGATGCGCGTTTTGACGTTGGTGATATGCGTCCGCAGCGCTTCTTTCAAGCCTTCCAGGTCTTTGTTCTGGATGGCGCGGATCATAGCCTCGTGCTCTCTTTCAGCCTGCAACGCGTTCTCCACAGTGCTCAGGTAGTGCGCCCGAGCAATGCGCATGTGAACGTTCAGGTCGGAATAGATATTCATCAGGCGACGGTTGTCGAGGACTTCTACCAGCTTGGTATGCAGGTCGCGGTCGCTGGCAATGTAAGTGTCGTAATCGATATATTCTTCTTCGTGGATGGCAGTTTCCATCCGCGCCAGTGCGGGCTGAATCTCCTGCAGGAACTCTTCGGTCTTGTCTTTCTCGAAGAGCACCTCTGCAGCGCGCAATTCAATGATCAATCGAATTTCGAAGAGTTCGGCGATGTCTCGAGCGGTGACTTCGGTGACGAATGTCCCCCGCCTGGGTTGGATTTCGACCAAGCCATCGCCTTCCAGCAACTTCAGAGCGTTGACAACCGGCGTCCGACTGACGCCTAATCCGTTGGCGATAGCCTCAACAGATACCTTTTCACCCGGTTGGATTTGCCGCTTCAGAATCCACTCCCGGATAATCCGGTAGGTCTGTTCGGTTAGGTCCAGGCGATTGATGGATGGATACTCCGAGTTGTTCGGTAGATTATCCATGGACGTCTGGTATCGGCTCAGGTAATGGTTCAGCTCTTGTCCCGGATGGTGACTAATATGTAATATGTTACATGTGATATGTTACCAAGCTTTCTATACCTTGTCAATAGGTCGCGCGCCGCGCTTGGCTGGGAAGTGGCAGGGATGATCGGCAATTGGATGTCTGTCCGGGCAGAGCAGCGTTCCGGTTCAAGCTGCCAGATCTTGCCCGTTATCCCGAGTATAATTGAAAAACTGTTGTTCAATTCAACCCGCCACGAAGGGGCAATTCACGGGTGGATTTTCCCCCGCTGTTGATCTGGAGGAGTTTGTCCGAGTTATCCCGGATGTCTGGCCTTTTAAGCCTTCTCTTGCAAGTAGGTGTGATCCTGGCGCTCGCCCGCGTGACCGGTTATGTCTTCCGCCGCTTGCGTCAGCCGCAGGTGATGGGGGAGATGGTGGCGGGGGTTCTACTTGGCCCTTCTTTGCTCGGTTGGATGATTCCTGGCTTGAGCCAGGTGCTGTTCCCCGCCGACAGTCTTGGCTCGTTGAACGCTTTAAGCCAGTTTGGGTTGCTCCTGTTCATGTTTCTGGTTGGCCTGGAACTGGATGGGAAGATACTTCGCGGTCGTACCCATGCCGCTCTGGCCGTCAGCATTGCCAGCATTATCGCGCCGTTCATCTTGGGGGCGTTGTTAGCGCTGTGGCTTTTCCCAAGCTATGCGGGGGAAGGCGTCTCGCCCATCCACTTTGTCCTGTTCATTGCTACAGCCATGTCCATCACGGCATTTCCGGTGCTGGCGCGCATCCTGACTGAACGAAATTTGCTCCGCACCTCCCTGGGCGCCATTGCTGTCACCAGCGCAGCGGTTAATGACGTGGCTGGCTGGATGATCCTGGCGGTGGTGGTTGTGTTGGTGCGGGCTACGGCAGAGACAATCCCGTTCTGGTTGACCGTTGCGGGTCTGGTCGGTTATCTGTTGGTGATGTTCATCCCGGCGCGTCGGGTCTTGCACCGATTAGATCGCTACTCGCAGCAGAAAGGCTATCTCACCACTGCGCCGCTGCTGGAATGGATTTACTTTTCCCGACTGATCCCCAAGTCCTACCTGCCTGTCCCGCCAGAGGCAGCGTATGAGACGGTCATTCCTCAGGATAGCATTTTGGAGGAAATCCTGGCGGAGGATAATGGCTCTGAGAAGCTGTAGCGAGGGCGGCTGAGGTACACCGTTTCGCAGAGCGCGCCCAGAGTATGATATCATGAGCAGGTAAAAAGCCCAAATCGCAATACCAGGAGCTTATGCAAGAGATCATCGCTGATGTGGAGCGCTGGATTCGTTCCGGTGAAGCAGTTGCTCTGGCAACTGTCATCCAGACCTGGGGGTCGGCGCCGCGAGGCGTAGGCGCCAAGATGGCGCTGACGCCAAGTGGAAAGATCTGCGGCTCAGTGAGCGGCGGATGTGTAGAAGGAGCGGTGTTTGAAGCTGGTGTACAGGCGATCCAGGAACACCGGGCTAAACTGCTCCACTTTGGCGTGGCAGACGAGATGGCTTTTTCAGTTGGTCTGGCGTGCGGGGGCAACATTGACATCTTCGTCAGGCCGCTGGATGCAACTCTTTTTGAAGCTGCTGCAGCACAGGTACGCGCTGCGCTGCCTGCTGCAATCGTCACAGTGATCGGCGGGCCGCCGGATCTTCTTGGTCGGGAAGCGCTGGTAGCATATCCCGATCGAATGCACGGCGCGCTTGGAGGCGGATTGGATGATCCAGCCCGCCAACTTGCCGTCGCCGGAATGCAAAGCGAGCGATCCTGTAGCGCCGTAGCCAAGACGGCAGAGGGGGAGGATGTTACCCTCTTCATTGACGTGTTGATGCCGCCACCGGTTTTGGTGATGGTTGGAGGGGTGCACATTGCAATCACCCTTGCTACTCTGGCGAAGGCGCTGGGATTCCGCACAGTGGTCATTGACCCGCGGCGCGCTTTTGGCAATCTGGATCGCTTTCCCCATGTGGATCAGCTCATCCAGGCCTGGCCCGACGATGCCTTTCGCCAGGTGCCGCTGACCAGCGCCACTGCTGTTGCCATGCTCACCCACGACCCCAAGATTGATGACCCGGCTTTGAAGATCGCCCTGAACAGCCCGGTATTCTATATTGGTGCGCTGGGTAGCCGTAAGACCCACGAACAGCGCCGACGACGGCTGCTCCAGGAGGGCATCACTCCGGAACAGCTCGAGCGCCTGCATGCGCCAATTGGACTTGATTTGGGCGGAAGGACGCCCGAAGAGACCGCGTTGGCCATCCTGGCGGAAATTGTGGCCGTGCGCAACGGTCGCCTGGGGGCTGGCGAGTATTGACAATTTGTGCCATGATCTTTATAATGACCATGTAATATTTTACATATTACATGTAACATTTTAGAATTGGTTTGTTTCTCCTCAGGTTCTCGAAGCTACTTTGTTGTGACAAGGAGTTTGAGATACCACCTGCCCTCCCGTTTGTTTGATAGATCCCAGGTGTGTTTGGAGCCGCCTGGTGAATGCCCCAGGTTCACAGATGTTCCCTGGGAGTAAGGAGGCCTGACCATGACATCTGAACCATCTGGTTCGCCGCTTCCTGGAAGCTCCCCTGACGTTTTTCGCTTATTCAATTTGAGCGGCAAAGTTGCCATCGTCACCGGCGGCGGACGCGGGTTGGGGCAGGCTATGGCCGAAGCCCTGGCTCAAGCGGGTGCTGCTGTGGCGGTTTTCGACGTGAATCTGGAGGACGCAAACGCCTCTGCCGCGGCGATAAGCGCCAGCGGGGGCGAAGCGTTGGCATTGCAAGTGGACGTCACCGATAGCCAGCAGGTGCAGTCGGGGATACAGCGGGTAGCCGAAAATTTTGGCGGGGTTGATATTCTGGTCAACAACGCCGGGGTTACCAGTCGAGCCCCGTTCGAAGACCTGGAGGAAAGCGATTGGGAGCGGGTGCTGCGGGTCAACCTGGGCGGCATCTACCAGTGCTCGCGTTGGGTGGCAAAACGGCTGATTGCCGAGAAGAAAGCGGGCTCAATCATCAATATCGCTTCCATCTCGGGTTTTGTGGGCAATCGCGGCGGTCTTAACAGCCATTATTGCGCTACAAAAGGCGGGGTGATCGCTCTGACGCGCTCGTTGGCAGTGGAATGGGCGCCCTATCAGATTCGCGTGAACGCAATTGCCCCTGGTTACTTTGTGACCCCGATGACCGATCGTCTGAAACGCATCAATCGGGCATTTTATG
>FWPU01005535.1_pt1 | contig 27115 bp, 25 predicted proteins | sample 2228361 | NCBI WGS metagenome assembly FWPU01 (sample SAMEA103939777, study PRJEB20133) | metagenome
TCCGCTTGCCAAAGAACAAAACGAGCAGATAGAAGTTGATGTTCAAAAATTGATTTCAAAAGACGTGCTGGCGGCGCATTGGAACTCATTTATCGACGCGCTCGAAAGTGAAGGGAAGTCGTTTCTCGTCTCTCACTTAAAAATGTGCGAGATGGAAGCGGTGCAAGATGGAAAACTGCGGCTCAAATGCGCGAAGAAATTTTCGTTTGAATCACTGCAAACCGAAGCAACCAAGCTGCACAAAGAGGCGGTCAAATTTTTTGGTGGCTTGTTGGAAATTGACATCGTGTTGGATAAAGAAAGCGTCGCCGAAGCGATGAAAGCCGAAAAAAGTCCAGCAGAACTCTTCAAAGAACTTGCCGAGACAAACCCCGTCATTCAATATCTGATTGAACATTTTGGCGCAGAGCCGCTGTATTGAGCGCAAGGCTATGGGTTGGCTTTCGGCGTTGCCCAATCCGGAAGCGTGCCGAGTTGCACATCAAAAATCAAAGGCGCGAGCGCGAAAACGAGAAGCGTGATGAGAAGCGTAAAGAGCACATTGAGCCAGAACCCAGCGCGTGCCATTTGCGTCGTCGAGATAAATCCGCTTGCATACACAATCGCATTCGGCGGCGTGCCAACAGGAAGCATAAAGGCACAACTAACGCCAAGCGTCGCAGGAAGCAAAAGCAAATACGGATTTGCGCCCATCGCAAGTGCAACGGGCGCGAGAATCGGCAGAAGCGTCGCCGCAAGTGCCGTATTGCCAATCAGTTCAGTCGCAAAAATAGCTACCAACGAAACGAGCAACACCACCAAAACAAGAGAGGCATCGCTCAAACTTGAAAGCGATTGACTGACGAACGTCGAGAGCCCCGATATCTGTATCGCCTGCGCTAAACTGATTCCACCGCCAAAGAGAATCAAGACGTCAAACGGCAATTTCTTCGCCTGCTCCAAGCTCAAAACAAACTTGCCTGCCTTTAAGTCAATCGGCGTAAGGAAAAGAAGCATCGCGCCAAAAATGGCAATCCCTGCGTCAGAAATTTTAACCGTCGGAAACCAAGCCGTGAGCAACGGCTCAAACATCCACAAGAGTGCGGTGAGCGTGAAAATCGCGGCGACACGTTTTTCGCCCAGTGTGAGTGCGCCAAGTTCGGCAAGTTGTGAGGCAATAATGTCTTTGCTGGAACGAAGTTGGGTTTTGGGAAGCGGCAAAATCCATCGTGTTATCAAGAGCCACGAAAGCGGAAGCGAAATGAACACAAGCGGAACGCCAAGCATCGCCCATTGCGCAAAGCCGACTTGAACTTTGTAAGTCTCGTTCATAAACCCAGCAAGGAATGCATTCGGAGGCGTGCCAACGAGCGTGCCTAATCCGCCAATGCTTGCCGAATAGGCAATGCCGAGCATCATGGCGGCGGAAAAATTTCGTCTTGCCGATTCATTCTGTTCTTCGCGCAGAACAAGTTCCACAACCGATTGTCCGATTGGCAACATCATCAGCGTGGTGGCGGAGTTGCTGACCCACATTGAAATGAGTGCTGTGGCAAGCATAAAGCCGCCGACGATGAACATCGGTTCGGGAGAGATTTTTGAAAGAAGCCAAAGGGCAATCCGTCGATGCAAGCCGTGTGATTCAACCGCAAGCGCAATGAAGAAACCGCCCATGAACAAAAAAATAATCGGGTTAGCATAAGGCGCGGTGGCGTCTTTTATTGGGGCAACATCCAAAACGGGTAACAGCACAATGGGCAAGAGCGCGGTGGCGAAAATCGGAATGGCTTCACTTATCCACCAAATCGCCATCAGCAACATCAGCGCAGTTGTTTTCCAAGCAGGCGCACTCATGCCTTCGGGTGGCGTGAGCAAAATCATCACAAGAAAAAGAATAGCACCTGCAATGAAGCCGATTTGTTGTCGAAGTTGATAGTGTTCAGGTGTGTTCATGCTGTTGCAAATCAAATGATTCTGCGAAGATAGGTTGCAGAAATCAAATCATCATGCGCGTTGTTTCATATATTTACCATTTACCAACGCAAAACTTCTAATGCACAACGATTATGAAAAAATACTTACTAATTGGGCTTTTCTGTTTGCTCGCTCGCCCAAGTGATGCGCAAGAGTGGCAACTCGTCTGGGCAGACGAGTTCAACGGCAACGGTTTAGATACATCAAAGTGGTCGTATCAAATTGGAACGGGGACGCCGCTGATTGGGTGGGGAAACAATGAACTGCAATACTATACGAACCGTCCCGTGAATGTTGATGTGTTTGGCGGCTACTTGTGGATTGTGGCGCAACGCGAAAACTTTGGCGGCATGCAATACACCTCGGCGCGAATCCGCACGAAAAACAAAGGCGATTGGCGTTATGGAAGAATCGAGATGCGCGCTAAACTGCCGACGGGCAGAGGACTTTGGCCCGCCTTTTGGATGCTCCCGACCGATGAAGTCTTCGGCGGCTGGCCTCGAAGCGGCGAAATCGACATCATGGAACTCGTCGGGCACGAACCCAATCGCGTGCACGGCACAATTCACTTCGGAAACGCTTGGCCTCAAAATCAATGGCAAGGCACGGCATTCACGCGCCCACAAGGCACATTCAACGACGACTTCCACACCTTTGCGATTGAGTGGCGAGAAAATGAAATCAAATGGTTCGTCGATTCAACGCAGTATTTCGTGCGCGTGCCGGCAAATTTGGGAACATTGCCTTGGCCTTTCAATGAGCGATTTCACATCATCTTGAATGTGGCGGTCGGCGGAAATTGGCCCGGCAGTCCCGACGCATCGACCGTTTTTCCACAATCAATGGTCGTCGATTATGTGCGCGTCTATCAACGCACGCCGCTTTCAGCGCAAAGCATTTGGCAAAAGCCGTCTCAATTCGCCCTCGAGCAAAACTATCCCAACCCGTTCAACCCAACGACCGTTATCACTTATGAACTTGCAACGCCGAGCAATGTGAAATTGGAAGTCTTTGACGTGCTCGGCAGAAGCGTCGCGACGCTTGTGAACGCTCGCCAATCCGAAGGGAAGTATGCCATAAATTTTAATGCCGCACAGTATAATCTTTCCAGTGGATTGTATTTTTACAAACTCACCGCAGGGAGTTTCTCGCAAACACGTAAAATGATTTTGACCAAATGAACTTATTGCTGACCGTCGCCACCGCACCAGCGAAGCCGAAAGAAAAGGTCTTCACCATTCGCGATTTAGACCGCATTCAAAAACAGACGGGGAAAAATTTTTATCTCATCAGAGGAAAACTCGTCGAAGTCATGCCCGGAAGCCTTCATCACGGAATCATTGCACAAAACGTGGCTTACGAATTGCAAAGCCACATACGACAACACGACTTGGGGTTTTGTGTCGCGGCGGAAACAGGATTCAAACTTCCTATTCCAAATACGGTGATTGCGCCTGACTTTGGGTTCATCGCCAAAGAGCGACTATCGAAAGATTACAAACGCAAGAGCTACGGAGAAACCGTGCCCGATTTTATCGTCGAAGTTAAAAGCCCAAACGATTCCTTGACCAAATCGCTGACGAAAATCAACTTGTGGCTTGAATCGGGCGTGAAATTGGCGTGGCTTGTCAATCCTGAAACGGAAACCATCACAGTGTTCTCACAAAACGAAGTTGTGCAGTATAAAGGCGACGAGATAATTTCCACCGAACCGATTCTCAAAAAATTCCGCAAAAAAACATCTGACTTTTTCAAATGAACTCACTTCGAGGGCTGGTTGCTTTGATTACAGGCTCTTCACGCGGCATTGGCAAAGCGACCGCCATGCGCTTAGCACGCGAAGGCGTTTCCGTTGCAATTAACTTCCTCAAAAACAAAACCGAAGCCGAAAAGACGGTATCCGAATTGCATGCATTGGGCGTTGATGCGATTGCGATTCAAGCCGATACAAGCAAGCCCGACGAGATAAAGCGGCTCTTCGCCGAAGTCAAAGCACATTTCCAGCGATTGGATATTTTTGTAAGTAATGCCGCAAAGGGCGTCTTTGGTCCTGTAACGCGCATTGGTCCGAACGGATTTGATTTAACGATGGCGACAGGTCCGAAAGCCTTGCTGTTGGGCGCGCAAGAAGCGGCGAAACTTTTCGGCGAAAGGGGCGGCGTGATTGTAGCCGTTTCAAGCATCGGCAACCTTCGCTGTCTGGAAGGCTACGCGGCAATGGGCACGGCAAAGGCGGCCTTAGAAACAATAGTTCGCTATCTTGCGGCGGAACTTGGCTCAAAAAAAATTCGCGTCAATGCTGTCTCGGGCGGCGCGATTGATACCGACGCCTTGAACGATTTCAAAAATCAAGACGAGATGAAACAAGAATGGATTGCTCGCACGCCGTTTGGACGATTGGGCACTGCCGAAGACATCGCCGACGTCATCGCCTTTCTGTGCTCCGACCAATCGCGCTGGATTCACGGGCAAACCATCATCGCCGACGGCGGCGGCACTTTGCGATAAATTTCTAAAACGATTTTAACTCAACTCAATAGATGTTCGGAGAAGAATCAATCTGGATGTGGCTGGGATTTTTCCTGCTGGTTTCCGTTGTGCTCGCGCTCGATTTGGGCGTGTTCAACAAAAAAGCGCATCGTGTTTCAAGCAAAGAAGCCTTGATGTGGACTTGCCTTTGGGTCTCGTTTGCTTTTTCATTTGCAGGGGCTGTCTGGCACTTCTACGGCTTTGAAAAAGCGACCGAATTTATGACGGGATATTTGATTGAGGAGTCGCTTTCGGTCGATAATCTCTTTGTCTTCGTTTTGGTGTTTCAGCATTTCAAAGTGGAAGATAGGTATCAACATCGGATTCTCTTTTGGGGCGTCTTGGGCGCGGTGGTGATGCGGGCGATTTTCATTTTCGCAGGCGTTGCACTCATTCAAAAGTTCCATTGGATTATTTACTTCTTCGGCGCTTTCCTCATCTATTCAGGGCTGAAACTGCTCTTTGAAAAAGACGGTGAAAAAGAAACCGAAGAAGTCGCAGAAGGCTTCGCCGTAAAATTGGTGAAGCGATTTTTCGCCATTTCAGAAAAATACGACGGACAAAAGTTCTTCACGATTGAAAATGGAAAGCGTGTCGCAACGCCCCTGTTCCTCGTCTTGATTGTCATTGAGTTCACCGACCTTATTTTCGCCGTCGACTCCATTCCCGCCGTGCTTGCCGTGAGCAACGACCCGTTCATCGTCTTCACATCGAACATCTTCGCCATTATGGGCTTGCGCTCGCTTTACTTTTTGCTTGCCGACATTATTGACAAGTTCGCCCTGCTCAAAAAAGGCATTTCATTGATTCTTGTCTTCGTGGGCATCAAGATGCTCATGCCTGAAATTTCGCGTTGGGTTACGGGCGAAGCGTTCGCCATTCCGTCGCCGATTTCGCTCGCCGTGATTGCCAGCGTGCTTCTGCTTTCCATTTTGCTTTCGTTCTTCTTCGCACCGAAAGAAGAGAAGAAAGAAATTGTAGAGCCGAAAGAAGAAGAAGTAAAAGTTTAAGGCAGTGCATTGAGTTTGCGCAAGAGCCACTCCGCCGAAAGGCACAAAATGATGACGAGCAAGGTCGACCACAAATTGGCAAACTCAATCGTCGACGCACTCTCAACGCTGATGGGCTGAAATGACGGCTCGCGTTTGGCGTCGTCAAAAAACTGCGCAAAGGTTTGCGGGGTGTAGAATTTGCCGCCACTGCGTTCTGCAATGCTCTGCATGGTTTCGGGGAGGGCGGCGGTGTTGCGAAGTTCCGCACTGGTTTCGCTCACGGAAAAAATCCCGACGGCTGTGCCCAACGTGTTTGTGCCGTCTTTCGCTTCCGCATTGAATGTGTAATCGCCTTTCTCAAATCCTTCAAACTTTGCTTGATAAACGCCCGCCTCATTGGCGCGCTCGAGGAGGGCGTTGTAAGTTCCGCCTGTCTGTTTGTTCCTAACGCGCACAGTAATCTCTGCGGTTGAAATCGGGTTGAGTAATTCGTCTTGCAGGGTCGCTGTGAAAAGCACGCTCTCGCCTTCGTCGTAGAGTTTGCGCGAGGTAGAAACTTGAAATCGTTTTGAATCTTCTTTGGCTGAAAGCCATTCAATCATTCCAAGCAAGGTTTGGGCATAGACTTGACGCACGCTTTCTTCGGGCGAAAGTGCCAATCGCCAAAATTGCGGCGTGCAGAGCGTCGCGTATTTTCTGCCTGAACTTTGAGCGATTGCAAGTGCGATGCGCTCGGTGGCTCTGCCTGAAACGGAAAGTTTCCACAAAATTTGCGTGGTGGGTTTGGGCTGAAAGTTGAAATCCAAATAAGAAACCGGCGGCGCGGTTTGAAATGCCGTTTGTAAAAGCGTTGAAACGGGTTTGAAGGCGACGAAACTCTGACCTTGTGCTGTTGGCGAAATGAACGCATTGTTATCGAGCACGTCGGTGGGGCTTGTGCGTGCAAGCGAGACGGCGAGAATCGGCTCGTACTGTTTCATCTTCGCGCCCGAACTTTGCAAGCCCACAAACGAAAAGACGGGAATTTTATTCGAGTTCAAAAACTCAAACACGCGCTCCGAAATGGCTTCGCTAATGCTGGCACTCGGAAAGCCGATGAGGAGACAGGCGTCAGCATCTTGATGCGGTGCGAGATTGAGCGTGCCTTCAAAAAATTCGTTAGGCGTTTTTTGCGTGAAGAAAACCGCGTCGATGTTTTCCGCTCGGGTGAGCGTTAGACGGACGGAGGAAATTTCAGGGTCGGCAAGTCCCGAAATCACCAAAACTTTCTTTTTGTTTTTCAAGACGCGCACAAAGAACGATTGCGCGTTGTTCTTCGCCGAAAACTCGCCTTGAAGCGATGAAACGCTGATGGTGTATTTGGCTTCGCCGACTTCTTTCGGCACAAATTCAAACGAAATGGATTGCTCCGACGGCGTGAGTTCAAACTGCTTGCGTGCGAGAACCGTTGTGCCGTCTTTCAAAAGGGCTTCAACGCGGTTGCCCGTGAAGCCTTGTTGCGCGATGATTGCCGAGACGGAAACTTTCGTGTTAAGAATGGCTTGTTCTGGTGCGTAAATGCGGCGAAGCACAATATCTTTGCGCGAAGTGCTGTCGCCAATCAGCACGGTGAAAATCGGAATGGGTGAACGCTCGGCTTCGTAGAGGGGCGTTTCGCCGGCGTTGAACGCGCCGTCGCTAAGCATCAAGGCGGCGTTGAATTGCTCGCGTCTGCTGATTCGGTTCAGCGTCGCAATCGCGTCGGCGTGGTTCGTATATTTTTCTTTGAACGAAAAATCGCTCGGCGCGCGCTCGCGCAAGGCTTCGCCAAACGAATAGAAACGAACATCAGCAAAGCTAACGAGTGTGTTTTGATGTTGTGAAAGAAGTTGTTGGAGAAGACTGTCGCGCCGAAGCCCATTGTCGCGAATCGTCATACTTTCGGAATCATCGATAATCAATGCCAGTTTCGGCTTGCGCATTTCTACCGAAAAAAATTGAAGCATCGGTTCAAGAAAGAGCGAGAGTGAGAAGAAAATGGCAAGCGTGCGAAGGCTTATCAAGCCGAGTTTAAGCGGTGCTGAAAGCGTTGCGCGTTGATATGTCCAAGCGGCAAGCAAAACTGCAAGAACAAGAAAGAGCAATAAGAGCCAAAGTGAAGAAGCGACGAAGGTCATTATGCTGTGTGAAAATGAATTAAGTCAAACAAAATAACCGCCAATCTCAATTCGTGAAAATTCTCGACCGATATATCGCCCTGCGCTACCTTTCCGCGTTTTTGTTCGGGACGATTGCCTTCATCGCCCTCTTTGTTTTAATTGACCTCATTGAGCACATCGATGATTTCATTGACCGCAAGCTCACGCTCATGCCGATTCTGACTTACTACGGCTACTTCCTGCCTGAAATTTTTAAGCTCATCATTCCCATCAGCGCGTTGCTTTCCGCGCTTTTTGTAACGGGCGCGCTTTCAAAGCAAATGGAACTTACGGCGATGAAATCGGGCGGAATCAGCCTCTATCGACTCCTTGTTCCCTTTCTCTTGATTGCGCTCCTCATCACCGCTCTGGATTTTTATCTCTCTGGGTGGCTTGTGCCGCAAACCACAAGGGAAAAACAGCGATTCGAGTCGGTCAATCTTGGAAAAAACTTTTGGGTCGGCGGCAGTCGCTCCAATGTCAACGTCATGGATTCGCCATCGCAACTCGTCAGCATCGGTTACTACGACGACTATACGAAAACCGCTTACTCGCTCGGCGTACAAACCTTCGAGGGAAAGAAACTGATTTGGCGATTAGATGCGGAGCGAATGAAATACGATACAACGGCGCAACAATGGGTGATTGAAAACGGCTACATGCGCTTTCTTGACGGCGATAAAGAGCGCATCACGCATGTTCAACGGCTCGATACGCTTCAATTTTCATTTACGGCGAAGGAACTTGGCGAGTCGACCCAAGCCCTTGAATTGATGACGCTTCCCGAGCATCGGGCGTTTTTGATAGCACGCGAGCGCGGCGGGTTCGACTCCTCCGACGAAGCCGTCGTGAAGTATCACACGAAACTTTCATTTCCGGTTGCGTGCCTTATCGTCATTCTCATCGGTGTGCCGCTTTCGGCGCAAAAGAAGCGAAGCGGCATCGCGCTCGAAGCGGGCATTAGTATTCTGGTTGGATTTTTGTATATGGGCGTCCAACAAGTCTTCGGAACGCTCGGCTACAAAGGAGCAGTCAATCCCGTTTTAGCCGCATGGATGCCGAATGTGATTTTCTTCATCGTCGGCGCGGTGATGCTCTTCAAAGCGCAAAAGTAATTCCCTTTTACAAATCTGCGTTCTCTATCAAACAAATTCCCTCTCCTTTTCAGGAAAGCGTCAGGGTAAAGTCTTGTCCCATCTCCTTGTAGGAGAGGGTTAGGGTGAGGTCATTCTCGCATCATTCACCGCGTCTTGTTCAAATCGTCCCAAACAACTTGCGCCTACAACGTTTTATCTTGGAATTGAGGCGATGATTCCCGATATTAAAACTGCAAAAACGATTCCTAACAGGCTGAACTTAAACTTTTGCCCAACTTTCGTGATGCAAAAATCATTCGCCACATATCTCGCAAAACCACCCCGCCTTCATCAGGAGTTCGTCATTTCGTCATTTCATCATTTCATCATTTCGTCATTTCGTCATTTCGTCATATAATATTTACGTCTCGCTTCCAAACCCAACGCGCAAGTTTTTTCCATTACTCACTTCTCACTATTCATTACTCATTACTTATGATGAAAACGATTTTTCTTGTGTTCGCGTGCCTTGTCATTGGCAGTTGCTCCGAAAAGCCGACCGAAACCAAGCCCTTCATAGAGGACCTGCCCGCAGGCAAACGCAACTTCACTTGGAACATCGTGGCGCGAAGTCGGGCGGCGACCCAACCCAAATGCCGACTGGCGCGATGTGCGCTTATACCCCGCGCAAAGGCGAACTGTATGTGGGCGTTAGAGGTTCGCTACACCGTTACAAAAACGGCGTTTGGAAGAAGATTCCTGTGGAAGTCGGAAACATTAACCATGCCGTTTGGCGCGTTGCAAGCAATGAACAAGGCATCTACGCCATTGTATTATCGGGCGACCCTGTGATTGAGAAAAGAATCTATCGTTTGGTCGGCGATACATTTGAAAAACTGGATACGACGCCCCAAAGCTACGGCGCTTATGAAAAGTTCGGCACAAGTGACATTTTTCTCGTCAAAGATAGAATGATAACAGCGGGGTATGGTATCATGGAAGCACAGTTTCTCTCTGAAGGGGGCATTGATACTGCCAACTGGAAAACACTTTTTAAAACGTCTGGAAAAGCATTTTGGCGTGGTTTTATGCACAATCAAAAACACATCTTTTCAGTTGGCTCTGGAACTCTAATCTACCACTTTAACGGAACGGATTGGGCTCAATTAACCAACGATAAACAGCCCAACCCTACAACTTACTCGGCGGTTTGGGCGGATAGCGGTGTGGTAGTGATTTGCGATTACGACTACGGCAAAATTTATCGCGGTAAATAAACACAGGAAGGAGGCAGAGATGCGAAAACGAATCTGCAAAATGTTGGGGTTGGGGATACTCTTGCTTTGCGGCTCGTGCAACGAGAGAGCCGTTGAGCCTGAATTAGAATTTCCGTATCAATTTTTGAAAGGCAATCTCATCTCCGGAACGGAGTATTTCTTTCCGTTACAGTTTTATGACTATTCCCTATCTGAGCCTGAGGTCAGTCCAAATGGAGAAGAGTTGCTTTACAGGCAAATTTATGGACTGCCACGTGATTCATCAGGATTGTATCGGCTAAACTTGCAAACAGGTGAAAGACGATTCCTTGTTGAAGGAGGATACAATGGGACATGGTCGCCAGACGGGAAATGGGTGGCGTTCAATATCTATCCGCAGATATACAAAATCAAAACGAATGGCGATAGTCTGACGCAACTGACCAGAGGGGAGGGCAGTTTTAATCCTCGTTGGAGTCCTGACGGACGACGCATCGGGTTTGGAGGCAATGCGCCTTATGTGAATGTCGTTAACCATGATGGCACTGGAATCGGATTTATTGGGGATAGTGTGTTCGCAGGGATTGCAGATTGGCATCCGACGGGCACTCGGGTGATGGGCGGTCAAAGAGGAGTATCGCCAACTACAAAACTTGGCGTGTTCAATTTACAAACCAATCGCACAGAACAAGTTTTAGACTTGGGCACACACACCAGTGTCGGCAGAGCGTTTTATTCGCCGGACGGGTCGCGGATTTGTTTTAACAGCAATCGCGGCATTTATGTCATGAACAGCGACGGCTCAAACCTGAAACGCATCTTGCCCCTGTATGTGCAAAATGGATACGGATATATCTCAGGCGAACAAGTCGGATTTTTAGCGCTAAATGCTTCGTGGTATCCCGACGGACGGCACATTATTTATGAGGGATTTTTTGTTACTCGGCTCTGGCGCGCCAGACCTGAGGAGTATTCAGGCATCGGTATAGCGCTGGAAGGCAGTTTAGGGTTCTATAAAGTGAATGTCGATAGCGCCATTGCCGCATCTACTTTACCAAATTAACCACTGAGGGGAGGCGCTATGACTCTTAAGAAATAAGTCCCACGACTCCGAGTGAACGGAGCAAAATATCAAAGTCCGGCCAGACTCATTTTTTGAAGACGCAATGTCTTTCGTGGGCTGTTCTTTTCGAAAAAGGCAACTTTGATTGAAAATAAAACAAATAAAACAATGAACAACTACAATTTTTTCCAAAGATTCGTAAGAATCCTGTTGCTACTCATCTTTTCATTCGCCGCGCAACATTTAGCGGCGCAGGTTCAACGCTTAGACGAGCTTGGAAATCCAATTCCAAGCGGCGCGCCCGCGAAGTTTGTTGAAGGTGAATTGTTGGTCAAATTCAAAGACGGCATCTTAGACTTTGCCGCGCTTGAATCAACTGCTCAACGTTTTTCTACTTCTGACGTGTTCGTAAAAAGCACTACTGTTGAGGCTGTCCTGAAAAGCAATAACGCTACCGGTATGCGACGAGCCGTTTTGAATGCAAGACCAAGCCAAAAGACTTCAGTTTCACGAAGCGGCGAAAATATATCGGTTCCGGATTTCTATAACCTAATGGTGATTGAAGTTACTCGGAAAGCGGACGTCTTGAAACTCTGCGAGGAATTTTCAAAGATGCCCGAAGTGGAATATGCCGAACCGAATTATTTGCTTGAACACCATGACTCTCCGCCAAACGACCAGAATTACGCTCTCCAGCGAGGGTTTGAACAACCGAATGATATTGATATCGACGCAAACCGCGCATGGGATTTTTCCACAGGAAACTCCCAAATCCGAGTTGGGGTAATCGATAACGGCGTGGATTACCATCATCCAGACTTAGGCGGCTCATTCGGTGCGGGTTCAAAAGTTGCAGGCGGCTATGACTACTTTAATAACGACGGCGATCCTGACGATGACAATATCAGTAGTCATGGAACGGCTTGCGCCGGTATCATTGGCGGCTTACGCAATAATACCATTGGAATTGCCGGGCTTGGCGGCGGCAATGGTGCAGGGAATATCGGCGTATCCATTTATGCCTTTAAAGCCGGCGGCTCAGGCACTTCGCTTAGTACCGATGCAATTATATCGGCTATTTACGACGGGTCTTCATCCAGCGGTTTCGCCTGCCATGTATTGAATAACAGCTACGGCGGACCAAGCTATAATGAATCCATGCGGTCTGCGATTCGCTTCGGCGCGCAAAACGGCGTGGTATTCGTCGCTTCAAGAGGCAATGCCGGCAATACAGTCTTGCAGTATCCCTCTGACTATGACGGCTCGTGGGTTATATCTGTTGGCGCTTCAAATGGAGATGATCGTAGAGCTAATTTTTCAAGCTTTGGCGGCGGGATAGATGTGGCGGCCCCGGCGTGCTGAGTCTTGTTTACACGACCAAGCGAATTGAACAAGGCAGTTATGGCGAATTTAACGGCACTTCTGCCGCCGCACCGCATGTCGCTGGACTCGCCGCGTTGCTACGAAGCGTGAATCCAAACCTCCACCCCGAAGATGTGCAAGGCATCATTCGTGCATCTGCTGATAAGGTAGGTCAAGGGGCACTGGTTAATCCATACAATTATGACGCCAAAGGCTACAATGAGAATGTTGGGTTTGGTCGAATCAATGCGGGGCGGGCGATGGAAATGGTCAGCGGGTTTGGGGGCAATACACTTACCCAATATAATGCAACTGGCGGCGCATCGGTCGGTAATACCGGAACGATGACTGCCGTGTTTTTCAATCCAGGCGGCGGTCTTGCGACAGGCACATATGTTGTGAAGCGATATGATGTACGAAAGACCGTAAATTTTCCGACAGTGTCTGCTTATGTCTGGGGAAGAGGCGTGGGTGCGACCAACGGCTGGTCAGCCGCCAATCCGAATCAGCAAGTTGGATTTTGCAATGTCGTCTCAAACACCAATAATTCTGCCGAGCTACAAAGTTTTGTGTATGAAGTCTGGTCTATTGGCGGGCGTTACCTTGGTTGGTATCCTTGCGCTCCAGACCAAGTTAACTTTGCCTATACGGTGGTTGGTGTTCCCGTTCAAGCCCCGATTATAGCCTCTATGAACCAGTCGCCGGATCCGTTTGACCACCGAAATATTGGAAGAACCTGTAACATCTACCCCATTCTCTCGCAGGGCAACGGAGAAATGGTCTACTCGTGGGAAGTGCTGTGCAATTCAGGGCATTTTATAACATCCGGTCTGAATAGTAGCACGATGAGCGTGCAGAGTGTGAATTGGTCTTCAGGTCTCATCGTTGGAGATTGCAGTAGCCCTTTGGCAAATCGCGATGCGCATAATTTTACGCTACATGAGGGCGTAATGGCTCCACCTGCGAAGCTCCGCATTCGTTGCACAATTTCAATAGTGCAGGTTCCACGACAAGTTCGATTTATGATATTCGGCTTGGGGCGGAGACGGGCGGCTGTCCTTATGTATTCACACAAACCGGCGAGGGCTTTCAGCCGGATAACAACATCTTGCATCGATCGGAGTTTGAAGAAAATATCGGCATAGACATCACCGATCGATACAAACTTCGCCATATCCCTGCCCTGCAAAACAACGAATACAAATTTTTCATCACGGAAGCAGATAGCGACCACAGCTACCTTGACCAATTCCGATTGCTTGCCATTGACTACCCAGCCCACATGGATTTAGGGATTACAGAAGCGAACCAAATCGCCATGTTTCCAATTGCCTCAGTCATATCCTCGCCCAATGCTTGGCTCAATCAGGATAATGTAACCGATTACATTCGCTACGATTCGTTGCCGAAGGGAGCGCGCGGTGCTGATCAAGATGTGCTGAAGATGCGCTTTGAATCTTCCTCAATGAGTGTCGCAAAATTTGCTCGAGGCAGAGACATTGACGGTTTGGAGATTGAAGGTAGCGACGTCGCAATCATTACCACGTTGAGTGCCGATGCCGTAGAGCCTGATCCGCCCGTTAAGCGTCCGGCCGGAACAATCGCCACATCAGGCGGCGGCACGGAGGACATGACACAAACCTTTGCTCGTCGCGAAATGGAGTCCTTGATTATCATTCCCGTTCCGATTGGTAATGCGGCGGATAGCGTGCGCGTGAGTTGGATGCGAGACTTCAAAATGGGCTACATGGCGGCAGTGCCCGTCCTCTATACTGGGTTCACTTCGCGCAACTTGAATTTGCGGTCGGCACAGCATACGCGATTAGGCGATGTCCGCGCCAAACTTTTATCGCAGAATCAGCAATATGCTGAGATGGTGAAAGGAGATACAATTTTCCTTTCGTTCCGAAATCAGAGTATAGTTCCCACAGGTATGAAACGCTCTTTCGTATTGGAAACGCGAGGTCGCTATCTCACGCCGCAAATGTTGCAACGTGCGAATGGTCAAACCGAACTTTCAATAAGTCGTCCAATTCATGTGCGACAATCAGGTGCTCAGGGTGCTGTTATTCCCAGTGTGTATGCGCTTTCACAAAACTATCCGAACCCGTTCAACCCAACCACCATGATTCGCTACCAACTCCCCGGAGCCGGCATGGTAAAACTCCAAGTCTTTGATATGCTGGGTCGGGTGGTGGCAACGCTCGCGAGTGAGCGTAAGGACGCGGGCATTTACGAAGTGCCGTTCAACGCCAGCACGCTTTCCAGCGGAACTTATTTTTATCGCTTACAGGCAGGTTCATTCGTTGAGACGAAGAAGATGATGCTGGTCAAATAGTTGAGAGTTAAAAGTGAAGAGTTGAGAGTGGGAGAGATAACTTTCAACTCTTAACTCTTCACTCTCAACTTCTTTCGCCAATCCGCATTCCACAATCCGCCATTCGCCATTCGCAATCCAAAAATCCGTTCAACTCCTTTCGCAAGTCCTCGCGCGTTCACTCGCGAACTTGATTCTGACGTGAGAGCGCGAAGCTTGCAATCTTGCGAATCAAGGCGGGATACTCCAACCCAGCAACCTTTGCAGAGCGCGCAAGACCCGCATCAGCCGAAATGTCGGGGTTCGGATTGACATCGACGACAAACGGCTTGCCCGCTTTTGAGACGCGAAAATCAACGCGCGCATAGTCGCGACAGCCGACGGCGTTAAAGACGCGCAGCGCAATTTGTTTGAGTTCAAGTTCGAGTTTCAAATCAATCGGCGCAGGGCAGATGGGTTTCGTTTCTTTGTATTCCACGCTTTCTTCTTCCCACTTGGCTTTATAGGTTACAATTCGTGCAAAGCCTTCGGGCATCGTTTCAAAACTAATTTCGGAAATCGGCAAAACTTGCGGCGCATTTGGGTGACCGATTTGAGACTCAAAATCTGCGTCGCCTAAAATCGCCACATTAAACTCTCGCCCGTCAATATATTCCTCGACAAGTGCCGGCTGTTTGTAGGTGCGCCAAATCATCTCAACTTGTTCTTTGAGAGCCGATTCAGAATAAACGACGGAGTTGTTTGAAATGCCTGTGCTGGCGTCTTCGTGTTCAGGCTTCACAATGAGCGGAAAGGGAAGCGTGGTAGAAATTTCTTCGGACGGCTTAAAGACGACGAAGCGTGGCGTCGGAACAGAGCGGCGAAGTAAAATTTCCTTCGTCTTTGCTTTTTGAACACAAAGCTCAAGCGTCTTCGCGCCTGAACCAGTGTAAGCAATGCCAAGCAAATCAAGCGCAATCGGAATAAAGACCTCGCTTTTTGAAATGCGATACGTTCCCTCAAATAAATTAAACACCGCGTCGGGCTTGATTTCCATCAATTGTTCCATCAGCAAAATAATATCTCCTGTGAAAGCAAGCGGGCTGACCTTGTATTCTTCCGAGAGCGCGGCACTAATCGCGTTGACATTTTCCAAAATCCCCATTTCCGATTTGATGTCGTGTGTAAGCGAGAATCTATCTGGAACAGCGTTGTAAATGATGGCGAAGTGTTTCATGCCTTGAAACAGTTGAGTGTTGAAGAAAATCACCCGAAGGAATTTCAGGGTAATGCTCAATCGGTTGATTGTAAAAATAAACCCATGCCGTTACGCGCCTTTCATCAGAAAGACGAACATCAACTTGTTGGCGAACATAAAGCGAGGGCACATCTTCATACCGGTCAAGCACGCTTAAACACATCTCTGGATTGTGCAATTCAAAAACATCTCCGAAAACATAATCACCTTTGGCGGGTACTGCCGCCGGATACCACGAAACCGCATAAAGTCTGGCTTCAATTTTACCAGTGCCAACATAACTGGATTGGTTCAGTAAAAACGATGCCATTTTGCTTCGCGCATTTTTTCGCAAAGTGCCATAAACGAAGAGATAACGGAGCATCGTGATAGATGAGCCTGCAAATTTAAATAGTGGAAACTGGTTCAAATCGTTTGAGCAGTTCAATGCACTTTTCATTTTGGTGCGGCAGTCCGATGGAAATCCTTAGGCAATGTGGCAAGCCGAAGGCTTTGAGCGGACGCGTAATCACGCCATGTTGCAAGAGGTATTCAGAAACCGCATTCACGCGCGCCTCACTGCCGTAATCAATCATCACAAAATTTGCCCAAGAGGGAATCCAATTCAAACCAAGTTCGGTGAAGGCTTCGCAAAAAAGTGCGTAGCCACGACGGTTGTTGTCAATGGTCTTTTGCAAGAAATCATCATCGTCCAACGCCGCAAGCGCGCCAGCTTGAGCAAGCGAATTGGGTTCAAACGGTAGTTTAACTTTCATGAGATTGGTAATGAACTTATCGTGTGCAAAGCCGTAGCCAACACGCAAACCAGCAAGTCCATATCCTTTTGAAAACGTGCGAAGTGTGATGACATTATCGTATCGATACGACATAGAATCGGGATAATCCAAATCGCTCGAGGCAAATTCAAAGTATGCTTCGTCCAAAATGATAATGACGCGTTCAGGCACGCGCGCCATGAAGGCGTCGAATTCTTCGCGAGTGAAAATCGTGCCGGTGGGATTGTTCGGATTGCAAAGGTAGATGACTTTGGTGTGGCGAGTGATGCGGTCGGCGATGCCTTGTAAATCAAAGCGATAGCCCTCTTTCATTGGAACGCGCTTCAAGGTTAAGCCGCTGGCATTTGCGAGCACATAAAAGCCAATGAAGGTGTGCTCGGAAGTGAGCAGTTCATCGGTGTCGGAAACAAAGGTTCGAAGAATGTTCGCCATAATGCCTTCCGAGCCAGCACCGACGGCGACGTTATCAAGCTTCAACTTAAATCGCTCGGCAAGTTTCGCGCGTAATTTGAGCGCGGCGGGGTCGGGATAATAATTCACATCATACATTGCCTTTTGCATGGCTTCAATGGCTTTGGGTGAAACGCCAAGCGGATTTTCATTTGAGGCAAGTTTGTAGACGTCCTCTAAGCCGTAAAGCGATTTGATTTCTTCAATGCTTCTGCCCGCCTTATACGGCTCTAAATTTTGAATGTGTGCTGGAACAAGTTGTGTCGTCATGTTGGTCAAATTGGACTTCTTGAATGGTTTTGAAAGATAGGATTGTATTTTGCTTCATTCAACACTTCGGCTATGAAAAAACTTCAAGAAAAACTTCAAGAGGCGAAGGCGTGGATTCTTTCGCGCTTCGCAGTTTCTGAAAACACCATTGCCATTACGCTTGGTTCAGGGTTGGGCAATTTTGCTGAACGCGTAGAAACTCCGACGGTGATTGATACCCATGAGATTCCGCATTTTCCAACGCCGAGCGTCGCGGGGCATCATGGCAAGTTGATTTTTGGAACAGTGAAGTCAAAGCCCGTCGTGCTTGTCAAAGGACGCGTTCATCTCTACGAGGGCAGAAGCGTAGAGGAAGTGACGTTTTATGTTCGATTGCTCGACTTACTCGGCATCAAATCGCTGATACTTACCAATGCGGCGGGCGGTGTGAATCCCTTGTTTGAAGCAGGAGACCTTTGCTTGATTAGCGACGTGATAAACTTAAGGCTCGCGCCGAACCCCGATTGTTCAGAACTATCTAAAGCCCATGAGCCCTTATTTGACAAGGCTTTTCAGAGCGTTGCAAAAAAATGTGCGCATCAGTGCGGCATTTTGCTTCGCGAAGGTGTCTATGCTGGCGTGCTCGGACCTTCCTACGAAACGCGCGCCGAAATCCGAATGCTTCAAACATTAAGAGCCGATTTAGTGGGAATGTCGACCATTCTCGAAGCCCAAACAGCCAAGCGTTTGGGAATGAAAGTGCTGGGAATTTCGCTCGTAACCAACAAGGCGGCGGGGCTTTCCGACGAAACGCTTTCGCACGACGACGTGCAACGCGTAGCGCAACAAGCACAAGCCCAATTTGCCACTTGGATTGAACGCATCATTGAAACTTATGAAAGCTGTTCTGCCAAAATCTCTGGCGAAGTCGTTGGAAGTTGACACGCATAATCAATGCAGACGAAGGCGGTCGGCTTTTCCACAGTCAGCGTGTTCAAGAAGTCCAAATGTGTTGCCGCTTCGGGTGAGGCGTGAAGCAAGACTTTATTCGGCATAAACTTTTCATAAATCACTTTGCGAAGGCTTTTCATTTCAGGCGTTTCGAGCGCACCCGCCAAAATAATTTGCTTCGGCTTTTGAAGGTAAAAGGAAAGCGCGACGAGCATTTGGGGCAAGTAACTCGGAGCTTTTTCGATGAGTTGGCTGAAATAAAGAAGCGTTTTTTCGGCTGAAACGCGGAAGTCTTGTCGGTCGGTCATTTGCGCAAGGCGGAGCAAGTTGAGGGCAGCGACGGAATTGGGAGAAGGCTCTGCGCCGTCGTGGTCTTCTTTCATGCGCAAAATCACGGTAGCGTCGCCTTCTTCTGAATTGAAAAATCCGCCGTGCGATTTATCCTCGAAAAGCGTTTGCATGGTTTCCGTCAGGCGAATCGCAATGGTCAAATATCGCGGATTGAGCGAGGATTCATAAAGGTCTAAAAGGGCTTGAACGAAGAACGCATAGTCGTCGAGTTTTCCTGAAATACCCGCTTCGCCTTGTCGGTAGCGGCGAAGCAGTGTGTGCGTTTGCGGATTGTAGAGCGTTTTCAAGATGAACTCTGTGGCACTTGTGGCAGCGTTCAGATACGTTTCATCGCCTAAAACTTGGTAGCCTTTTGCAAAAGCGGAAATCATCAAGCCGTTCCAAGAGACGAGAATTTTATCGTCTAAATGCGGGCGCGGACGTTTGGCGCGAACTTCAAAGAGTTTGGCTTTTGCCGTGTCGACAAGGGCTTTGACGTCGCTTTCGCTGATGTTGAATTGCTTTGCCGCCTGTTCAAAGGTGTAGAGTTGAATCAAGATATTTTTGTTGATGAACTCGCCGTGAGGGTCGTTCTGTGCGTTGCCTTTGGGTTTAACATTGAACAGATAAGAAAAAACTTCGCTCGCCTTTTCGCCCAAGACTTCATCGATTTCTTTTTGCTCCCAAACGTAGAATGCGCCTTCGGCTTTATGGGTGCTTTCAAATGTGGGGAGGCTGTCGGCATCTTCGGCTGAATAGAATCCGCCGCCGAGAGCCTGCGAGCCAGAGGCTTTATCGGTCATATCGCAAAGAATGTAGTTGAAGATGTCGCGGGCAATGTCGGCAAAGTAGGTGTCGTGAGAGAGTTGAAAGGCTTCGAGGTAAGAGACGGCGAGTTGGGCGTTATCGTAGAGCATTTTCTCGAAGTGAGGCACGTGCCAGTATTTATCGGTCGAGTATCGGGCAAAGCCGCCGCCTTTGCCTTCAAGGCTGATGTGGTCGTGTATGCCGCCCATTGCCATTTTGCGAAGCGTGAAAAAGGACATCTCGAGAACGCGCGGGTCGCCGGTGCGTGCGTAGTAGTTGTGTAAAAAATTCAGAATGACGGGGCGAGGAAATTTCGGCGCGCCTCCGAACCCGCCCCACTCCGAATCGAATTGGTTGGCGAATTGAGAAGCGGCTTTATCAAAGACCTTCGGCGTAAGCGTGACTTTTTCAGCATCGTTGAGTTGAGCGGTATAGGATTGTAATTGTGCAACAACGTTCTCGGAAACATTGACAATCGCGGCGCGTTCTGCTTTCCACTTTTCAGCAATGCGCTCTAAAACCGTTTTGAAGCCGGTGCGTCCGTAGCGGTCTTCAAGCGGGAAATATGTGCCGCCGAGAAACGGCTTCAAGTCAGGCGTGAGCCAAACAGACATAGGCCAGCCGCCGCTTCCCGTCGAGGCTTGCACATAGGTCATATACACTTTATCGAGGTCGGGGCGTTCTTCGCGGTCAACTTTGATGGGAACAAAATAGGTGTTAAGCAGATGAGCAACTTCTTCATTTTCAAATGATTCATGCTCCATCACATGACACCAGTGGCAGGTCGAGTATCCGATGGAAAGAAAAATCGGCTTGTCTTCTTTGCGCGCTTTTTCAATGGCTTCTTCGCCCCAAGGATACCAATCCACAGGGTTATGCGCATGTTGTAAAAGGTATGGGCTCTTCTCGTTGATGAGCCGATTCGTGAATTTATGGGTTGTCGTCATGGCTGTGGTTGTAAAGTGAGCTTGAATAAGCAGTTCAAGAAAAAATCTGTGCGCCTTACATCTGAAAGTAGTTCATAATCGTGTTGAGGTCTTTATCGCCGCGACCTGAAAGGCAAACGACGAGCGTCTCATCGGGCTTCATGGTGGGCGCAGTTTGAATGGCATAATGGACGGCGTGAGCGGTTTCAATCGCACAGATAATGCCTTCGGTGCGGGCAAGACGTTGAAGTGCATGCATGGCTTCATCGTCTGTTGCCGATTCGTAATGAACCAGCTCTAAATCTTTCAGATAACTATGTTCGGGACCGACGCCGGGATAATCCAACCCAGCCGAGATAGAATGAGCAAGTTCAATTTGTCCGTCTTCATCTTGAAGAAGATACATCATTGCGCCGTGCAAGACACCGGGCTTACCTTTGGTGAGCGTTGCCGCGTGTCGACCGTTTAATCCTTCGCCTGCCGCTTCAATGCCGACGAGTTTGACGGTTTGGGTGTCGTTCAGAAACGCATAGAACATGCCCATGGCATTTGAGCCGCCGCCGACACATGCCGCAACAAGCGAGGGCAGTTTGCCTTCACGCTCGAGAAGTTGCGCACGTGTTTCTTTGCCAATCACGCTTTGAAAATCGCGCACCATCATCGGATACGGATGCATGCCGACTACCGAGCCGATGATGTAAAAGGTATCGTCAGGATTCGTAACCCAATCGCGTATGGCTTCGCTTGTGGCATCTTTGAGTGTTCGGCTTCCAGAAGAGACGGGCACGACGGTTGCGCCGAGCAATTTCATTCGAGCGACATTTGGAGCTTGTCGCTGAATGTCTTCTTCGCCCATATAGACGATACACTCTAAGCCGAAGAGGGCGCAGACGGTTGCGGTGGCGACGCCGTGCTGTCCCGCGCCGGTTTCAGCAATAATGCGACGTTTGCCCATGCGTTGAGCCAGCAAAACTTGTCCAATTGCGTTGTTGATTTTGTGCGCGCCGGTGTGGCAGAGATCTTCGCGCTTCAAATAAATTTTTGCGCCGCCGAGTTCTTCAGTGAGCCGTTTAGCAAAGTAGAGCGGTGTCGGGCGTCCGACAAAGTCTCTCAACAAGTCGTTGAACATCTGCCAGAATGAGGGGTCTTGCTTAGCGGCGTTGTATTCGCGTTCTAAATCATCGGCGTTTTTGATGAGGGTTTCGGGGACGAACTTTCCGCCGTAGATGCCGAAGTGTCCGCGCGAATCGGGCGCATTGTAGGTGAAGGTATTGGTCATAAAGCTGCTTGTAAAACGACTTGTTGGAAATTACTTGCCGAAAATTTTGCTGAAAATCAGTTGGTCATGCTGGGCATTGTCGCCGAAGAGATGTCCCATTTTTTTCTGTTTGGTTTCAAGGTAATCTTTATTGATGTCGTTTGGATTGATAACAAGTGGAACTCGCTCGACGACTTCCAAGCCATAGCCTTCAAGTCCGACGACTTTTTTCGGATTGTTGGTCATGAGGCGCATTTTTTTGACGCCCAAGTCGCAGAGAATTTGCGCGCCGATGCCGTAATCGCGCAGGTCGGCTTTGAAGCCGAGTTTTTCGTTAGCTTCGACGGTATCTAAACCTTGGTCTTGAAGGTTGTAGGCTTTGAGTTTGTTGATGAGACCGATGCCGCGACCTTCTTGCATGATGTAAAGCAGAACGCCGCGTCCTTCACGTTCAATCATCATCATGGCTGTGGCGAGCTGTTCGCCGCAGTCGCAACGCATTGAGCCGAAGAGGTCGCCGGTGGCGCAGCTGGAATGAACGCGCGTCAGCACAGGCTTGCCATCTGCAACATCGCCTTTGACCAAAGCAAGATGATTTTTATCGTCAATCATCGTTTCGTAAGCAACCAGCTTAAACTCGCCAAAATGGGTGGGCAAGCGAACTTCTACGGCGCGTTTGACGAGTTTTTCCTTCTGCATTCGATACGCCACGAGGTCTTTAATCGTAATCAGTTTCAGTCCGAACTTTTCTTTGAGTTTGATGAGTTCGGGCAGGCGCGCCATTGAACCATCTTCGGAAAGAATTTCGCAGATGACGCCGACGGGCTTAAAGCCGGCAAGACGCGCTAAGTCGACCGCCGCTTCGGTATGTCCGACACGGCGAAGCACGCCGCCGTCCATCGCGCGCAGTGGAAAGATGTGTCCCGGACGTGCAAGGTCGGAAGGTTTCGTTCTATCGTCGGCTAATTGCTGAATCGTAATGGCGCGGTCGAAGGCTGAAATGCCGGTTGAAGTGCCGGGCAAGCGTGAATCGACGGAAATCGTGAACGCCGTTTCGTGAAGCGAGGTGTTCTGCGAGACCATCATATCGAGGTCTAACTGTTGCGCACGTTCGCGCGTCATGGGCGCGCAAATCAGTCCCCGACCTTCCTTTGTCAGGAAGTTGACCATGTCTGGCGTAACATTTTGAGCCGCCGTCAAAAAATCGCCTTCATTTTCGCGGTCTTCATCATCGACAACGATAATCAACTTGCCGTTTTTGATGTCTTCAATTGCCGATTCAACCGAATCAAATGGGCTTGTCATAACTGCAAAAGAGATTTGAGTGAAAAAACATGGAAAAAGGTCAAGATGGAAAGCAAAACGGCGTATCGCATCGCCAAGTTGCTCAACCGCCTTGACCTTCTGAGAGCGTGAATAACGTCCTGAACGATTAACGACCTAATGCGTGAAGCATCACTTCGCCAATATGCGCTGGATTTTCGGCGATGTGAATGCCTGCCTTTTTCATGGCGGCGAATTTTTCTTGTGCCGTGCCTTTACCGCCTGAAACAATTGCGCCCGCGTGTCCCATGCGTCGACCGGGCGGCGCGGTGCTTCCAGCAATGAATCCCACGACGGGCTTCTTGAAATTCTTTTTGATGTAAGCCGCCGCTTCTTCTTCGGCATTGCCACCGATTTCGCCAATCATCACAAGGGCTTCGGTGTCTTTATCTTTTGCAAACATCTTAATCGCATCAATAAATTTCGTGCCGATAATCGGGTCGCCGCCAATGCCAACACAAGTAGACTGACCCAGCCCCACTTTTGTCAGTTGGCTGACGGCTTCGTAGGTGAGCGTGCCACTTCGCGAAATCAATCCGACATTGCCTTTCTTGAAAATGAAGCCGGGCATAATGCCGACTTTGGCTTCTTCGGGCGTAATAACGCCGGGACAATTCGGACCGATGAGCGTTGCGCCTTTTTGCTTGACAAACGCAAATGCCTTCATCATATCCGCAATCGGTATGCCTTCGGTGATGCAAATAATGACTTCAATGCCAGCGTCAGCCGCTTCCATTATCGCGTCGGCGGCAAACGGCGCAGGCACGTAAATGATAGAGGTGTTGGCACGAATTTTCTTATCGCGCACCGCTTCGGCAACCGTGTTGAAAATCGGAATCGGACGGTTGAATTTATCTTTCTCGTTTCCTTCATACATCATACCGCCTTTGCCCGGCGTAACGCCGGCAACAAGGTAGTCGACGCCGAACTGCTTGCCGTATTCCAGCATTTGCGACGCATGAAAAGTGCCTTCGCCGCCCGTAATGCCTTGCACGACAAGGCGCGTTTCTTTCCCAATTAAAATGCTCATGTTAAACTTCGGTTTAGATTATGAAAAGTGGTTTTTGAATGCCAAGGTTTAAGGTAAATTTTGAATATCGTCTTGGTCTTTGAATCTGCCACTGGCTTTTTTATTCTGCTTCAAATCTTCGAGGCTAATGATGTTGACCTGAATGCCATCAATCGTATCTACCACGCGCCGAGCGTAACAGGCATCAAACTCGACGCCAGAAATCGTTGTAAGAACTTCCACCCGATATGGCTTGAACCCGATACGAACCAGTTGATGTTCTCGCAGAAACAGTTCAGGGGTAACATTGCTTAACCCAAAAGCCTGCATTGCTTGAACAAGCCTTTGAGCGTTTTCAGGGCTGATGGCAACCCAAAAGTCAATGTTTTCTGTTGCTCTGGGTAGCCATGATAGAAGACTGCGTATCCGCCAATTAAGAGATATTCAACGTGGTAGTTGTTCAATAACTTCAAAAAATCTCGGAAGTCTTCGGGCAGAGTCATCTCGTCCATAGTTAAGTTCTCTGATAAATTTTGCTTGTTTCAAACGTTCTAACGGGGAAAGTTTCCACCAGTATTTGCGTTGGGCTCCAGTATTTGCGTTGGGCTTCTTCGGCTTCTTCAAAGGAATTGAAGATTTGAACGGTGAGCTCGAGTTGTCGCTTTTTCATCGCAGTGCCTCCACAAGTTTTGATGCGCCAATTAAGGTTGATTCTGCAAATAAATTTCCTACGAGTTGTAAGCCAATCGGCAGGTGTTCGCGATTAAAACCAATCGGAACGCTGATAGCGGGCACGCCAGCAAGGTTCATTAGCACGGTGTAAATATCGGCAAGATACATTGTGAGCGGGTCTTGCATTTTTTCGCCGAACTTGAAGGGCGGCACGGGCGACGTCGGCGAAACAATCACATCGACTTGCTCAAAGGCTTTGAGATAATCGTCGCGAATGAGGCGGCGAACTTTTTGCGCCTTGCGATAATAAGCATCGTAATAGCCGGCGGAAAGCACGTAAGTGCCGAGCATGATTCGGCGTTTGACTTCCTTGCCGAAGCCTTCCGAGCGCGACCGCACATACATTTCCGTCAGGTCTTTGATGTTGCTTGAACGATAGCCGTAGCGCGCGCCGTCGTATCGAGCAAGGTTTGACGAGGCTTCAGCGGTCGCAAGAATGTAGTAAGTCGCTAATGCGTATTCAGAGTGCGGAAGCGAAATTTCACTCACCGTTGCGCCTTGCGCTTTGAGGCGTTCCAAGACGGCTTCAATCATGGCTTTGATTTCTTGGTCGAGCGCGTCGGTGAAAAATTCTTTCGGAACGCCGATGCGAAGTTGCGTCGCGTCAAGTGCGGCGTCGGTATATGGCTCAACGGGTTTGTTGGAAGAAGTCGAGTCCATTGCGTCTTCGCCCGCCATGACTTCGAGCGTGAGTGCGGCGTCTTCGGCGGTTTTTGCCAACACGCCGATTTGGTCGAACGACGAGCCGAAGGCAACCAAGCCGTAGCGCGAAATGCGTCCATAAGTGGGTTTCAAGCCAACGACGTTGCAGAACGACGCCGGTTGGCGCACCGAGCCGCCTGTATCCGAGCCGAGCGCGACGAGGGCTAAATCGCCACCGACCACCGCCGCCGAGCCGCCCGAACTGCCGCCCGTTACACACGACTCATCAATCGGATTCTTCACTGCGCCAAACGCCGAGTTTTCATTCGAACTGCCCATCGCAAATTCATCGAGGTTCGTTTTTCCCAAAATCACCACGTCTTCCGCGAGCAAGCGTTCCACGGCGGTTGCGTTGTAAGTGCTCGTAAAATTTTCCAGAATCTTTGAGGCACAAGTCAGTTTCTCGCCTTTAATCGAGATGTTATCTTTAACGGCAATCGGCATGCCGAAAAGTTTTCCAATCGGTTTCCCCGATGCTAGTTTTTCATCTAACGCCTTTGCTTGCGCCAATGCCGATTCTTTGAACACGGCGAGATAAGCGTTCAAATGCGCTTTTGCTTCAATGCGCGAAAGGTAGGCGGAGACGACCGATTCAACCGAGATGGACTTTGAGAGAAGTTTTTCGCGTAAGTCGCGGTAAGATGAAAAAACAAAGTTGCTCACGAGAAGTGCGATTTAAGTTGCGGCTTGAAATATACAAATCAAATCAAGAATGATAAACGCAGAATGAACGAGGAATTTCAAAGAGAAAACGGCTTGAAGGAATTTTTGGATTGTGGATTTTCAGATTGCGGATTGCGGATTTGTGAAGGAGAATTATCCGTGTTCTATGACTATCGATGAAACGGAAGTTTGAGAATTAAGAAAACTTGCCGAAATCCCGAAGTCCATTGTCAAATAAAGGGGTTTCGGGCGATTGTGAAATTGAGACGGTTTGAGAAAAATTCCGACTTTCTTCCGACTTTGACTCGAAGTTTGAGAATTTTTGACATAAAATTTCTTTCAAGGTTGGCGAATGATTAAGACGACGCGACCGATGATGGAAGCCTGCATATCAGGTGTGATTTTGACGGTTTTGAACTTGGGATTTGATGGTTTTAGCCATAATTCACCGTTTTTGCGCGTTTCGAGGGTTTTGACGGTGTAGCCCTCCCCGGAAATGCTGACATACCGCTTCAAGATGGTCGATGGGAATGGCTAACTAAAGGCTTTGCGAAGTCTTGATAATTTTTTTTTTACATTTTGAAGACTTTTCTCTTGCATAATTCCACAAATTGTAGTATAATTTTACATTTTGAAGACTTTTCTCTTGCATAGTTCCACAAATTGTAGTATAATTCCGTAAATCGTAAATTTAGCACAATATGGAAAAGACTAACGGAATAAATTTTCGTCGCTATCCTTATCGAGGTATTGTAGGCGAGATTGCACGAGAGTTCGCTCTCTCAGAAGGTTTTGTTCGTTGCGCGCTGAAAAACAAGAATCCAAAAATTTGCGACATTTTTTTTAAAAAAGCAGAGGAAAGAATAAACGCGGTTAAGCGATTTAAGCCCCTTACAAACGGCGCAACTCTAACGTCTTCGGAACACATAACACCTTCTATAAGTGATTGTAAAATCAATGCTTACAGTAATGATATC